>OASD01000128.1_pt1 | contig 45781 bp, 31 predicted proteins | sample 1475531 | NCBI WGS metagenome assembly OASD01 (sample SAMEA3360668, study PRJEB22359) | human gut metagenome | biome: ENVO:urban biome; feature: ENVO:human-associated habitat; material: ENVO:feces | place: Bangladesh | collected 2011
CAAAGGTAATCTCTTTTTCCTCCCCCTCCCAGCACATCAAAATGCGAATTAGCCGAAAAAGGGGCAAGGGGGCAAGGATAGAATCTTGGCACGTGGGCAATTTTTTGCTACCTTTGCGACGTCTACGGATGTTTTCATCCACTGGTTCGCTAGCTCAGTTGGTAGAGCACAACACTTTTAATGTTGGGGTCTCGGGTTCGAGCCCCGAGCGAGCCACAGGCAAGGAGAGAGCTGACATTTAGTGTCGGCTCTCTCCTTTTTTTCTCTCCCACATAGCCCACCCACTTAGCCGAATTAAGTCCATCCTCAGGGCTGTTATTACTCAAAAATGTCAGTTAATAGAGCTATATTTGCTATCCGAGGACCTTGGAAAAAAGGTCTGTAGGGACAGAATTGAGTACCACCTTAGCATTCAACCTTATGAAGTCAAAGATATTAGGTGTCGCCATAAGTGCTCTCCTCAGCATCGGAGCAGGTGCACAGACCTTTATGGAGTGGCAGGATCCGGCTGTCAATGAGATCAATCGCCTACCGATGAGGGCACGCTTCTTTCCCTACGCCTCGGAGCAGGAGGCGAGGGTGGACGACCCGCTACGCTCCAGTCGCACCCTGTCGCTCGAGGGCGAGTGGAAGTTTGTCGCCACAAGGGATGTCAAGGGGTACCCCACCGACTTCATGAAGCCGGGCTTTGATGACAGAGACTGGCGGACGATGCCCATCCCGGGACTGTGGGAGAAAAATGGTGTCTGCGACCCGATGTACCTCAATGTCGGCTATCCCTGGCGCGGACACTTCAAGAATCAACCTCTAGCCAAGGAGCCGGTGCCCTACAAGGACAATATCGTCGGCTCCTACCGCCGTGAGATCGTCGTGCCGGCTGACTGGAGTGGCGAGGACATCACACTCTACATCGGGGCGGTCAGTTCCTGTGCTTATGTATGGGTGAATGGCGACTTCGTGGGCTATACGGAGGATGGGAGACTGGAGGCGGAGTTTGACGTCACCCCATTCATCAAGCCGGGAAAGACAAATACTATTGCCTTCCGCGTCTTCCGCTGGTGCGATGGCACCTACCTCGAGGATCAGGATATGTTTCGCCACACGGGATTTCACCGCGACGTCTACCTGTACGCCCGTCCCAAGTCCCACTTGGCAGATATTACGATCACGCAGGACCTGATCAATGACTACAAGGACGGACTGCTGGCTCTCCGGCTCAAGTCTGTAGGCTCTCCCAGATACGAGCTTTCCCTCACCGACGCCCTCGGACAGAGGGTCTGGGAGCGCTCGTTGCCGGGCTTCAGCGTCAATACGATCCGGGCCATCATCCCCGGTGTCGCAGCCTGGACCGCCGAGACCCCCAACCTCTACAAGCTCGAGATCAAGAGCTTCGTCAACGGAGAGCTCTCCGAGGTGTCCCGCTTTGACATCGGCTTCCGCAACATCAGGATCGAGGACTCTCTGCTCAAGGTCAATGGCAAGCCGGTCCTCATCAAGGGTGCTAACCGCCACGACACCGACCCCAATACCGGATGCATTGTGTCGCGCGAGCGTATGCTGGAGGACGTGAAGCTGGCAAAGCAATTCAATATGAATGCCATCCGCACCTGCCACTACCCCAATGATCCCTACTTCTACAAGCTCTGCGATGTGTATGGACTCTATGTCTGTGCCGAGGCTAACCTTGAGTCCCATGGCATGGGCTATGGAGCGGAGTCTCTCGCCAAGCAGCCGGAGTGGGTGGTCCCGCATGTGGAGCGGAACGTCCGTCACGTCGCCTCGAGAGGCATCCACCCCTCGATCATCATGTGGTCGATGGCCAATGAGGCCGGAGATGGGCAAAACTTCACCGCCGCCCGATCGGCAATCAAGAAGCTCGACACCAGTCGCCCGATCATACTCGAGCGTGCCATTGATGGTTCCAATACCGATATCTATGGGAATATGTACCGTCGTCCGAGTGAGCTCGTGGAGTATGCACAGAGCCATCCTACCAAGCCCTACATCCTCGTGGAGTACGCTCACGCTATGGGGAATAGCCAAGGGTGCATGACCTACTATATGGATCTCTTCCATACCTATCCGGTCCTGCAGGGCGGCTTTATCTGGGACTTTGTTGACCAATCGCAGTATATGCAGAAGCCGGATGGCACCACCGTCAGAGGCTATGGTGGCGACTGGAACGACTACGACCCGAGCGACAACAACTTCTGCGACAACGGACTCTTCGACTGCACCCGCATGCCTAAGCCCAATGCGGTGGAGGCAAAGTACGCCTACCAGCCGGTCCTCACCACAATGGAGGGAGGACTCTCTCTCGGGCGTGTCACACTCCTGATCAAGAATGACAATGACTTCCGTCCGCTTGACTACCTGTCCCTCAATTACGCCATCACTGTAGACGGGCAGGAAGTGCAGTCCCGCTCTATGGCCTGCCCTGCCGTCAGGCCCGGTGAGACAGAGCGACTGGAGATCGAGCTCCCGTCCATCGATGCCACCGGTAAGGATGTCTTCCTCAATGTCGAGTACCGCACTCTGGTGGATCAGCCACTCATCCCCGCTGACCACCTCGTGGCGCGCAATCAGCTCACGCTTGCAGAGCATACCGAGCGGATGCTCTCACTCGGTCAGTATGGCTATGTGACTATGGAGGACAGCTCGGATCAGACGATCTACTTCTTGGTCAATCACGACTGCGTCGTCACCTTTGATAAGAAGAGCGGCTTCCTCACCGGCTACAGTATGGGAGACAGTGAGTATCTAGCAGAGGGGTCTGCCCTGAAGCCATCCTTTTACCGCGCCCCCACGGACAATGACGAGGGTGCCGGTCTCCAGCGGAAGTGGCAGGCGTGGAGAGATCCGGAGATGAAGCTTTCCTCGATCAGCGCTGAGGTGCTGAGCGGTCGCGGCCATGTGGTGACGAAGTACGACCTGCCGGGCGTACAGTGCGACCTGACGATGGAGTACACGATCGATGTAGACGGAAAGGTCTACGTCTCTCAGAAGCTCGATCCCCGCAGTAGCGACAAGGATATGCCGGAGCTCTTCCGCTTCGGTCTGCAGATGGAGATGCCTGTCGCCTACAGCCAGATCCACTACTACGGCAGAGGTCCGATCGAGACCTACCCCGACCGTAAGGCTAATGCTTTCATCGGCTGGTACGACCTCGCTGTCAGCGACGCCTACTTCTCCTACGACAGACCTCAGGAGAGCGGTCTCCACAGCGACCTGCGCTACTGGTCTGTCATCAATGAACGGGGCGAGGGGCTGGGCTTCGTGTCGGGCAAGGACTTCTACGCCTCCGCCCTGCCCTACAGCACCACGCAGCTGGAGGACTTCCCCGAGAAGGCACAGCACCACTCCGAGCAGCTGATCCCGAGTAAGGATAGGGTCTTCCTCCATATCGATGCAGAGCATCTCTGTCTCGGGGGCGTCGACTCCTGGGGATCCATCCCTCCGGAGCGGTGGCGCCTGCCCTACGGCAGCTATAGTCAGGAGATCTGCCTCTTCCCCGTGGCAAGGCGCTGACTAGCGATACCTGTGAGGAGCCTCATCCGATCGGATGGGGCTCCTCTTTTTTTATACTAAAAATAGTGTAAACTGAGGGGTTTGGGTACCTTTGCTGAGCATTCATCCATCACTTAGGATACTATGAGCGAAAAGATATACTACGGTATGACCGAAGACGAGGTGGCGAAGGATCTCGACACCTCGACAGAGCAGGGACTCTCCCCGGAGGAGGTGCGGCGGAGACTGGAGAAGTACGGACACAATAAGCTGAGGGAGAAGAAGCGGACCCCGCTCTGGAAGATATTCCTGAGCCAATTTAAGGACACCCTCGTGCTCGTCCTGATCCTCGCCGCCATCGTCACGGCCGTGATCGCTATTGTCGACAAGACGAATAACTTCACCGACAGCTTCATCATCCTCGCCATACTGATCGTCAATGCGGTCATCGGCACGATCCAGGAGCATAAGGCGATGGTCTCCCTCGACTCGCTCAATCGCATGAGTGCCCCCCACAGCAAGGTGATCCGCGGGGGTAACATCACTGAGATAAGCTCTGAGGAGATCGTCCCGGGAGACGTGGTGGTGCTCGACGTGGGCGACATCGTGCCCGCTGACATACGGCTGACCGACTGCGTCAACCTCAAGATCCAGGAGGCGGCTCTCACCGGGGAGTCGGTCTCCAGCGACAAGAGTGCCGACCCACTGCAGGCTGACCCTGACTTGCCCATCGGTGATCGCTCCAATATCGCCTTCTCCACCGGACTCGTCACCTATGGCCGCGGTAAGGGTATCGCTGTGGCGACCGGTATGGAGACCGAGGTGGGACACATCGCCGAGATGCTCTCCGAGACTGAGCAGCAAGAGATGCCACTCCAGAAACGGCTCAATCAGCTCGGCAAGGTCCTCGGCTTCCTCGCCCTCGGCATCTGCGTACTGATCTTTATCCTCGGCGTCCTCTATGGTCAGCACATCCTCGATATGCTCCTCATGGCAGTCTCCCTCGGCGTGGCCGCCATCCCAGAGGGACTACAGGTGGTAGCAACGCTCGTCCTCGCTATGGGCGTGCAGCGACTCGTGAAGCACAATGCCATCGTCCGCACCCTGCCCTCTGTCGAGACACTCGGTAGTACCTCCATCATCTGCTCCGATAAGACCGGCACCCTGACGCAGAATAAGATGACCATCACCCACGCCTGGCTACCCGGTGACGAGATGATCGCCATAGACGAGGCAGCGGAGTTGCCGGAGACAACCGAGGAGAGCTTGAGTAAGCTCCTCGAGGTGGGATCACTCGCCAACGAGGCGCACCAGTCTGATGACCCCGATGCGGAGAGCCCCTACAGCGGTGACCCGACGGAGATCGCCTTCCTCGACCTCGCCAATCGTCGGGATGGGATGAGCAAAAACGACCTCGAGGCGAAGCACCCGCGCCGTGCCGAGGTCCCCTTTGACTCCGAGCGAAAGATGATGTCCACCATCAATGCCATGGAGGGAAAGGAGCTCCGCACCAATGTCAAGGGCGGTACCGACGAGGTGCTCTCCCGCTGCAGCCACTACCTCCGCGCAGGTGAGCGTGTCCCGCTGACCGATGAAGTGGCGGAGAAGATCCGCTCAGCCAATGTCCACATGGCGGAGGAGGCGCTCCGGGTACTTGCCGTCGCCTATGCCGACATTGACTCACTACCTGCAGAGGAGAGCTCCGAGGCAGTGGAGCGAGACCTGACCTTCGTCGGTCTCGTGGGGATGATCGACCCGGCTCGCCCGGAGGTAATCCCCGCCGTAGCCGAGTGCCGCACAGCCGGCATTAAGCCTGTGATGATCACCGGTGATCACCAGGTGACCGCCTCTGCCATCGCCCGACAGATCGGGATCCTCGAGGAGGGCGACCGGGTAACTAACGGCACCGAGCTGGAGAAGATGAGCGACGACGAGCTCTACGACCTCGTCCCCCACTGTGCCGTCTACGCCCGTGTGGCACCGGAACATAAGGTACGCATCGTCAAGGCGTGGCAAAAGCACGGCAAGGTGGTCGCCATGACCGGAGACGGGGTCAATGATGCCCCGGCACTGAAGCGAGCCGACATAGGTATCGCCATGGGTATCACCGGCACGGAGGTCTCCAAAGATGCAGCCGACGTGGTGCTGACGGACGACAACTTCGCTACGATCGTCAATTCAGTCCGCGAGGGACGTCGCATCTACGACAACATCGTCAAGTCGGTCCAGTTCCTCCTCACCTCCAATATCGGCGAGGTGATGCTGATCCTCATCGCCACTGTCTTCAACCTCGGCAACCCGCTACTCCCGATCCATCTCCTCTGGGTCAATCTCGTCACTGACAGCCTGCCCGCTCTCGCCATCAGTCTCGACCCCCCGGCGGAGGGGATCATGAAGCGTCCCCCGATCGACAGCGAGAAGGGCTTCTTCACCCACGGCTTCATCTGGCGAATATGCTACCAGGGACTGATCATCGGACTACTGGCCCTTGTCGGCTACCTGATCGGAAAGAGTGATGGCGGAGTCGAGCTAGGACAGACGATGGCCTTCATCGTCATCTGTATGGCTCAGATGCTCAACATCCGCAACCTCCACTCCAGCACATTACCGAGCTGGCACACCTCACCCTTCAAGAATATGCCGCTCTTCTGGGCGTTACTCGTCTCCACGCTGATGATGGCTGCGGTGGTCTTCATCCCGGGCGTCAACGACATCTTCCACCTCGAGATGCCCGATCCGAAGCACTTCCTGATAGTCCTTGGGCTGATGTTTGTCCCGATCGTGATCGTCAACCTCTTCAAGCTCCTCGGCATCAATACTATCAAGGGAGAGTAAGTCCTCCCCAAACATCTCTGAGCGAGGGACTGTCCACACAAGCAGTATGGACAGTCCTTCTTTTTATATCAGGTCTCTATGCACTTTTCGTTGCATCACGAATGATTTTCGCGTTGCGTGAGAAAAACCAGACAAACGTCCAACCAGCAGAAGAAAGAGCGGGATAGGACCACTTCATCCGGAACTAAAGTCGGAAATTCGCACTCCGACACACCCGGCTGAGAGTCCAAGAGATAGCGATAATTACGAGAGGAAATAGGTACATTTGCGCAGTTCTTTTGAGAAAAGACCTTATCTAATCCAAAGAGACCCTTTATTCAGCAACAAAGATGAGTAACACCGTACCACCTTCGGGGGAGAGGACCGACAAGTGGAAGCGTGCGCTTGACGCAACGGTCCGGACACTCAAGACGACTAAGTTTTGGTCCGAGCTATTCATTATGACTGCAGCGGTATTTATGTGCGCCGTGGCCATCCACTTTTTCCTTTACCCGAGTGGGATCATCACCGGATCTGCGACAGGAGTGGCGATCGTCTTTAATCGTCTTATGCCGGGCATCACGACAGGCAACTTCATCCTGATCATCAATGTCCTGCTCCTTATTGTCGCCTTCATCATACTGGGGCCAGAGTTTGGCGCCAAGACGGTCTACACATCGATCATCCTCGGTCCCTTTGTCGACTTCCTGGCTGACGTGGCACCGTTAGAGAGATCTCTCTTTGCCACAGAGATAGCCGGGACGATGTACTCCGATCTCTGGTCGGATGCACTGTGGTTTGTCCTCATCATCGGCATCGCTCAGGCGATCCTCTTCTCCGTCAATGCCTCGACCGGGGGACTAGACATCGTGGGGAAGATCATCACAAAGTATACCCATATGGCGATCGGCACGTCGGTGGCGATCGTGGGGATACTCTCCTGCTTCACCGCACTCCTCACCAGCTCTCTCGGCAACGTGCTTATGGGCATCTTAGTCACCTGGATCAATGGACTGATCATCGACTACTTCATGAGCAAGATGAGCACAAAGATCCGCGTGATGATCGTCGTCGATGACCCGACGAAGACCAAGGACTACATCCTCCATACGATCAATCGTGGCGTCACGATCCACGAGGTCTATGGTGGCTATACGGGGAAGAAGAAGTATCAGCTGGAGACGGAGCTGGATCAGAAGGACTTCACGAAGTTGCGGCAGTACCTCAGCACCACGACGGAGAATACCTTCGTCACCGCCGATCCGGTGAGCGACGTCTATGGGATCTGGAGGGAGAAGCCGCACCTCAAGCAGCTGGAGGAGGAGGCTGAGGCTGAGAACACGGTGACCATCCCCAATAGTCACCGCATCAAGCCGGAGTAAATCCCGATGGATAAGACTGTACTGCGACCACTCCTTGCGCTCCTCACCCTACTCTGTCTAGCCCTGCCCTCAAAGGCGGAGGGACGCAGGCTAGACCCGATCCACATTGATCTAGAGGCGCGGGGAAGCTACCACCTGGACTACGTCGCCGGCACTCTGAATGAAGGGCGGACAGGATTTAGGGGCGACATCTTCAATTACATCATGTGGGGCGAGCTGGCGCCAAAGCTGGAGTACAAGGCTCGTGTGCGGCTCAATGGCGTCAATAGCGACTACTCCTTCTTCGACGCCACAGACTGGCTCTACCTCTCCTACAAGCTGACCGACCGCTTGTCCCTGCTGGCGGGCAAGTGGACGATCTACGTGGCGGGCTGGGAGCCGGAGCTGGCTCCGATAGACTGCTTCCAGCTGTCGGTCTTCCTTTACCACATACCCTGCTACGCCTGGGGCGTGACCGGTTTTTACACCCTCCCGGGGGAGAAGGACACACTCGGAGCGCAACTCTGCGAGAGTCCATTCCGTCGCGAGTGGCAGCAGAAGTCTGGGACGCCGGCAAGTATGTATGCCTATAACTTCTTCTGGGAAGGGGACCACGGATGGTACGACCCGCTCTGGTCAGCCAATGTGATCGAGTACCAGCCTGGGAAGTTCATCAACTACCTCTACCTCGGCAATCGATTCAACATCGGCTCTAAGACCGAGCTGGACCTTGACCTTGGGAATAGAGCGACCTTTGGACAAAAGCCATTCTTCTTCTCCGACTACTCACTCACCGCTCGGCTGAAGTACTACCCCTCTGACTACCTCAAGCTGATCCTACGAGCCGGCTACGATACCAATAAGAGCGGCCTCGATGCCGACTATGTGGTGACCAACGGGACCGAGATCAGCCAGGTGGGCTGCGGGGTGGAGTACTTCCCCTACGGAGACAACCGCCTCAGGTTGCACGGCAATATCGGCTACGCCTTTGGCACCAATACTCACCCCGAGGCGGCGGTGCTGGACCGGGAGATGCTCCTCGATATGGGGCTCACTTGGAGGATCCATGCCAAGTAGTCAATCGCGTGTAGTCATTTTTATTATCTTTGTGACATAGTGTGGGGTAGCGACCTCCACTTACCATTACGAACATAGCACAGAGCGACCTCCCGTCTTCTACTCACAACCGGACAGGGGACAGGGTGATCGCAGATAAGTAACCACTTAGTGAATCAACAGCATGAATTTCCTAAAGAGACTCTTCGGCGTCGGCAGTGACAACAACGACAGCAAGGACGATGACCGTCGCCGGGAAGAGAGACGCCCCGAGCCCTCTGCCACACCCGAACCTAAGTCGCAGAGGAGCGAAGTAGAGAGAGAGAGGTCTCAGCGCCCCTCACGTCGCCGCAGCAATAACCCCGAGGAGAGGAGAAATCAGCAGCGCCGCAGACCCTCAGACAATGAGCGGAAGCCCAAGCCCGACAACGAGACCGGTGAGGATAGTCGCCGCAGAGGCCGATCAGGGGACAGCAATCGCCGTGGTCGCCGCCCTGCAGACCGCCGAGGCGAGCGGAGAAGCCGCATCGAGGAGAGACCCCGCGCCACCGAGCTCTCTGAGTATGTACTGAGCACAGCAGAGGTGGTCCACGACGAGGAGCGCGACAAGTGGCGCTCGCTCGACTTCCGTAAGCTGGACACCGTGATCCCCGAGAGGACCTTGGCACAGGATCACCCCGAGGATATCGACCTGCCGGAGCCGATGCGTCAGGCGATCAGAGAGTCCCTCGTCTGGGTCTCCTACGACAAGGATCTGCCGGAGATCAGCTACGATGAGGAGGGCAATAAGCAGATCGGAGGGACTGAGGAGCAGCAGCGCCAGCCCTACTTCCTTGAGCCGAGTACGATATGGACTGAGGCGCCGATCAGCGAGGGCGAAGGCGGGAGACTGAAGTACTCCCCCTCCTATCTCGAGCTCACCCCGGAGCAGCGGTATGAGTACCTCGACTGGCTCACCCGCAAGGACAAGAGCGGCAAGTGGGGCTACGTCTTCCTCTACTACAATGGTCTGGAGCGCCACCTCCTGCTAGGTGACCTCGATCGTGCCGTGGAGGAGATCCTGAAGCTCAGGGAGACCTTCCCCTGGCAACACAAGCTGGTCAATGCCTCCGAGTACGCTGTGATCAACTCCTGCTTCGCTCGTCGCCGCAGAGATCTACTCCAGAAGCTGATCGACGAGGGCGCCTTCACCGGCATCTCTCTCCTCCAGATGACCATCTCCTACGAGAGCGATGTCAATCTCGGAGCTGAGGACCTGCTCAATATCTTCTACAAGCTCTATCCCGAGGCGCGCACCGCCCTCCACCACGACCGTGACCGCCTCAGGACGCACGTGGAGAATGCGCTGAATAAGCTGACCCTCTACGATGGGCTCCCGATCTATCGCTACCCGATCGACGAGGTGAAGACAAAGAACGAGCATCGCTTCCTCAACGACTCCTTCCCGGAGTACCTGCAAGGCTGCGTGATGCCGGACTTCTACTCCCTGGATCCCTTCCGTAACGACGTGGACCTGATCTTCCACACCGCCTTTGATGCCTACAAGGCAGACGCCGACTCAGACGAGAGTGAGGAAGAGGCGATGCCCGAGGACAAGGAAGAGTAACCCCCTTCCCTTTGGTTAATGCAGTTCCTTGGTGGTCATTGTGCCACTGAGGGACTGCATTGACTTATAGTGTGGTGGGACATTGTGCCGGAAATCGTTTTTCATATATAAATTTTTAGTAGATTTGTGAAGAAAAGCAATACACGACAGCATAGACTATGAGCCTCAGAGACCGCTGGAGACACCTCATCGACACCTTGCTTCCTACTTACAAGAGCAGGGTAGCGATCGTTGTACTACTCGGGGTCGTAGCCGGGATCGGCTCCTACCTCGTCTATATGTCGCGTGTCTGGAGCTATGCAGGAGACGATCCGGGGACCTGCATCAATTGCCACGTCATGGAGCCCTACTATGCCACCTGGATGCACAGCTCGCACGGCACAGAGACCACCTGCAACGACTGCCACGTCCCGCACGACAGCTTTGTGAGGAAGTACTTCTTCAAGGCGACGGACGGGCTCCGGCACTCCTACGTCTTCACGATGAGGGGCGAGCCGCAGAGTATGAAGGCAATCCCCGAGAGTCAGAAAGTGATCTACGAGAATTGTATTCGCTGCCATTCGCAGCTCAATCAAGAGTTTGTCAAGACCGGGATGCTCCGCGGTGCGTCTATCACCGACGGGACGGAGATGGCTTGCTGGGACTGCCATCGTGATGTACCTCACGGCGGAGTCAATAGCCTCTCCAATACACCCAACGCCATCGTCCCCTTCCCCAAGAGCCCCGTCCCCGACTGGATCAAGAGAGCGAAAAAGAGTAACCTCGACTAATAAGCCACCCCACTATCTCATATATCCGCATTATGAACGAGCAGAAACCCAAACGACTAAAAAGCTGGCAAGGCTGGCTCCTCTTTGGAGCCGCCCTCGTGATCGTCTTCTTGCTGGGACTCTTTGCTGCCTCAGTAACTGAGCGACGCGCAGAGATCCGATCGATCTATGCCAATAAGAAGATCGACATTGAGCCCGGCGAGGCAAAGAGCGAGGTCTACGGTATCAATTATCCCCGAGAGTACGACACCTGGAGGGAGACCGCAGACACGACCTTTGAGAGCCGACACAATGGGAGCAAGGCGGTGGATGTGCTGTCAGAGCGACCGGAGATGGTCGTCCTGTGGGCTGGATATGCCTTCAGCCGCGACTACTCCACGCCACGAGGGCATATGCACGCTATCGAGGACGTCACCAATACCCTGCGAACGGGTACCCCGGGACTTCCGGACGGGGAGGATCTCCAGCCAGCCACATGCTGGACCTGCAAGGGTCCGGATGTGCCGAGGATGATGCAGCAGGTGGGGTTGCAGGAGTTTTATCAGAAACGCTGGTCCGACTGGGGGAGCGAGATAGTCAATCCTATCGGCTGCGCCGACTGCCACGATGCGGAGACGATGGAGCTGCATATCAGCCGCCCTGCACTCGTAGAGGCTATGGAGCGTCGCGGGATCGACATCACCAAGGCTTCTCACCAAGAGATGCGCTCCCTCGTCTGTGCTCAGTGTCACGTCGAGTACTACTTCAAGAAGGACGGTAACTACCTCACCTTCCCCTGGGACAAGGGGATGACCTTTGAGGACGTGGAGGCTTACTACGACGAGCAGGACTACTACGACTACATCCATCCGCTGAGCAAGGCGCATATCCTCAAGGCTCAGCACCCGGACTACGAGCTGGCACAGCACGGGATCCATGCTCAGAGAGGAGTCTCCTGCGCAGACTGCCATATGCCCTACATCAGCGAGGGGGGAGTAAAGTTTAGCGACCACCATATCATGAGTCCTCTTGCTCACATCGACCGTACATGTCAGACCTGTCACCGAGAGAGCAAGGAGGAGCTACTAAGGAACGTCTACGACAGACAAGAGAAAGCACTCGAGGTACGGAACAGCCTCGAGAAAGAGCTCTCTAGAGCACATATAGAGGCAGCCTTTGCCTGGGAGAAGGGAGCGACGGAGAGCCAGATGGCACCGGTGCTCAAGCTGATCAGGGAGAGCCAATTTCGCTGGGATTATGGGGTGGCAAGCCACGGTGCGTCATTCCACGCCCCACAGGAGGTGATGCGTATCCTGAGCGGTGGACTGGAGAGAGCTCTTCAGGCTCGGGTGAAGCTGGCACAGGTACTGGCGCAGAATGGTTTCACCGGCGAGGTACCAATGCCTGACATCAGCACGAAGGAGAAGGCACAGAAGTACATTGGTCTTGATATGAATAAGCTTCGAGAGAAGAAGGAGGACTTCAAGAAAACCATCGTCCCGAAGTGGATCGAAGAGGCCAAGGCTAAGGGCAATATTTACACCGCCATGAATCAGTGAGTCCTATTGCCATGAGACAATATGGGTATCATTTACTCTGATAAGAGACCTTCTCCGGTAGCTCGGGTGACGTCTCTTGCCCTAAAGGGAAGCCGTTGCGATGAGTAAGGGAAAGAGCCTCTGGAGCGGGAGGTGGGGCTACAGAGAGGGCTGGGTCATCACAGGCGGATTGCTTCTGATCGCACTTCTCTGGCAGGGCATCCTCGGTCCGCTACCGGGAGGGATGATCCCCCACTCGACCGTCATCGGAGCTGTCATCATCCTGTTATTGACAGCGGGGATCTGCACTGGTCTCAGGGAGCGGAGAGTGGTGCCGGAGGCGATCCGATACCTCTTTAGCCCTGCAGCCACCATCTGCAGCATCACCCTCTTTATGGGGGTGACCTTAGTGGCAGGACTGACGACGCAGGTGCCACCGGAGATGGCCATCGGGATGGGTGGAGTACTTCATCATATGGGAGCCACCTCAGTGGTACACTCCTATCCATTCATCACCTCATACCTCTACCTGCTACTTGTCCTACTCTGCGTGACGATGCGCCGCGTGTGGCACTTCCGCCGACCGGTCCGTGATGGTGCCTTTGTGCTCAATCACCTGGGACTCGCCTACTTCCTCACTTTTGCCCTCCTCAGCTCCAGTGCCATAGAGCGTTACCGGATGACCATTACCGAGGGCGACACTGAGTGGAGGGGACTGATCGATGGGCGCCAGGAGCCGGTGGAGCTACCGATAGCGATCGAGCTTAAGGACTTCCGGATGGAGGAGTATCCGCCTAAGCTGATGCTCCTTGACGGCACAAAGGGGCTGGTAAAGGGAAAGGGCGGCACACCCCTTGAGTTGCTCCTTGACCAGCCACTCCCGCAGAGTGGTCTGCTCGGTCAGTGGCACGTGACGGTAGATGATCGACTTCCTCTTGCCGCACCGGTTATGAGTGGCGACACCCTGCGCTATGTCGAGTGGGGCAGCGATGGTGCGACGACGGCGGCACACGTCATAGTCTCACGAGACGGAGACGAACTTGTCTCGGGATGGGTCAGCAATGGGAGCTACCTCATCCCCTATCGTGCTCTCTCACTGGAGGACAGTCTGACCCTCGTGATGCCGGAGTGCGAGCCGAAGCAGTACTACTCCGACGTCGTCTACTACACCCGGGAGGGAAGTAGCGGTCAGGCAACAATCTCTGTCAATAGTCCTCTACGACTCGGCGACTGGTACATCTATCAGCTCAGCTACGACGAGCGGAAGGGGCGGTGGAGCGACTTGACTCAACTGGAGCTGGTGAGAGACCCTTATATGCCGCACATTTACATCGGCTTGGTGATGCTCCTGCTCGGGGCGATCTTACTCATATTTAGCCCGCCTACGGATAAGTGATGGATCAGATACTCAACCTACTATCCCAGACCCACTGGGACCACTTCGTATGGTACGGCGTGACAGTGATACTCCTCTCCGCCGTCGGAGCCGGTATGGGCTGGACCAGGCGTCGACCTCTCGCTCTACTCTTCTCCACCGCAGCACTCCTCGTCATGACCTACTTCATTGCCGGTATGTGGGTCAGCCTGGGGCGACCGCCGATGCGGACACAGGGCGAGACGAGACTGCTCTACTCCTTCTTCGTCCTGATTGCTGGTATCCTCGTCTACAGCCGATGGAGGTATCGGTGGATCCTCTCCTTCAGCACCATACTGGCGACAGTCTTCATCATCATCAATATCGTCAAGCCTCAGATCCACTCCAAGACGATGATGGCGGCACTTGCGAGCCCCTACTTTGTCCCCCATGTGATCTCCTATATGTTTGCCTACGGGATGCTTGGCATCTCGCTGATTATCGGGCTCTACGCTGCGTATAAGAGGTCCGGCGACCATACGGAGCTGCTCAGGGTGATGGACAATCTCGCCTACACCGGCATCGGATTTCTCCTGATCGGGCTTATCCTCGGCGCAATCTGGGCAAAAGCAGCGTGGGGGACCTACTGGGGATGGGATCCAAAGGAGACTTGGGCAGCGATAACCCTCGCAGCGTACCTGCTCTTCCTCCACCACAGGAAGTTTCACCCGGCAGACCTCAGGACCTCGATCTGGCTGCTTATCCTAAGCTTTCTCTTCCTGCAGATGTGCTGGTATGGGGTCAATTACCTCCCCTCCGCCAAGGGTAGCATCCACACCTACGGGACGACATAAGTGACACATCCGTGACAAAACGGATGCCTCCAAGGGACATCCTGTCTCTGCGTCGGACATTGGGGTCGGACAGCTTTGTCAGCATAACATCCTAACTGTCAGATCGGTGCATCCGGCATCGATCTTGTCCTATACTTAGTGTCGATGGCTTCTGAGCCTGAGACTGAATAGGATAGTAAACCAACCAAAGCATAAGGATTATGACACGTACAGGATTTGATCTCTTCAACGATCTCTTTTTCAACGATAATTTCCTCCGTCCCGACTACAGCACTACGCGCGGAACCTCCAGCCCCGCGACCAACGTGATCGAGGAGGAGGATGCGTACAAGCTACAGGTATCGGCACCCGGCTTCACAAAGGCGGATGTGGATGTGAAGCTTGACCAGGACGGCAACCTCGTGATCTCGCTGGACAAGAAGAGCGAGGAAAAGACGGCCAACACCGATGAGGATAAGGCCACAGACTCCAAGCAGTTGGCCACGACCGACCAGAAGCCGGTACACTACCTCCGTCGGGAGTTTTACCACCAGAGCTCGATGCAGCGCTTCTCCCTCCCCGAGGATGCGGACGCTGACAGCATCCGAGCCAAGATGGAGGACGGCATCCTCGAGGTGGTGATCCCCAAGGTAAAGCCTGAGGAGAAGCCGAGCATCGAGAGAGCCATCAGTATCGACTAAGCGAGAGCTAAGGTTAGAGAAAAGTTTGGTAAAGCAAAGGGACTGCATAGAGAGGGTAACTCTCTATGCAGTCCCTTTGCTTTAGAGTCTCGCGAGCCGTTCCCACAACAGAATGAAAATCGCTACCTTTGCCTAAGATCCTTAGTAGGACTCTTACTATACAGCAATCAATGATTATGGCTGAAAACTCTGTACTCGAGTATCGCGACGTCACCATCCGCCGAGCGGAGAATGTCATCATACGCCACACAGACCTTCAGATCAATGCGAGTGACCTCGTGTATCTGATCGGACGCGTGGGATCGGGGAAGTCTACGCTGCTCAAGACGATATACGCTGACGTGCCCATAAGCGATGGAGAGGCACACTTCGGGAAGTTTGACCTAAGGCGGATCAAGAGGCGACAGATCCCCTACCTGAGGCGCGAGATGGGGATTATCTTCCAGGACTTCCGGCTGATGCACGACCGCACGATCGAGGACAACCTGAGCTTCGTCCTCCGCGCCACCGGCTGGTCCGACAAGCGAGAGATCAGCCACCGGATCGATGAAGTGCTGGCAAATGTGGGGATGGACCACAAGGGCTACAAGCTCCCCCACGAGCTGTCGGGCGGTGAGCAGCAGCGTATGGTCATCGCTCGAGCCCTGCTCAATAAGCCCAAGCTCATCCTCGCCGATGAGCCGACGGGAAACCTTGACCCTGAGACCGGGGACCAGATCTTCCAGCTATTCCGGAAGATCACCGAGAGTGGCACAGCCGTGATCATGAGCACACACAATTACGAGATGATGCGGAAGTATCCCTCCCGCATCCTCAAGATCGAGGACGAGCAGCTGCACGAGATGACCGTCCGCACACCGGTGGAGGAGCCGAAGGAGCAAGAGAGTACAGAGAGATGAGAGATTTCTCAGAGCTGATAGTCATGAAATTTGGCGGCACCTCGGTAGGCTCCGCCGATCGCATCAAGTATGTCGCCACACTGATTGAGGACGATCGCTTCAAGATCGTCGTCCTCAGTGCTATGAGTGGCGTCACCAATACGCTGGTCGAGATCAGTGACCACTTTGCCCACTCCAATGTCCAGGGCGCACTCAGCCTGATCGACGAGCTGGAGCAGAAGTACTACCACACCATCGACACCCTCTACGAGAGCAAGGAGTCGCAGACACTGGCAAAGGTCTTCGTCGACGAGAAGATGAGCTTCCTCAGGAGCTTTGAGACGGAGCGACTCTTCAGTGACTACGAGACCAAGCAGGTCCTTGGTCAGGGCGAGATCATCTCCGTGCGGATGATGGAGCTCTACCTCAGGGAGCAGGGGAAGAACCCGATCCGACTCAGCGCACTCGACTTCATCTGCACCGACCAGTATGGGGAGCCGGACTTCCCGCGCATACAGGACCGGCTCCTGCAGACGATGGCCGACTACCCGACGGAGACGCTCTTCCTCACCGAGGGCTACATCTGCCTCAATGCCTACTCCGAGATGGACAACCTCAAGCGCGGTGGCAGCGACTACACCGCCACCATCATCGGCTCCGTCCTCGATGCCAAGGAGATCCAGATATGGACCGACATCGACGGGATGCACAATAACGACCCGCGTGTCGTGGAGCACACCCGACCCGTGAGGACACTCCACTACGACGAGGCCTCCGAGCTGGCCTACTTCGGTGCCAAGATCCTCCACCCCTCCTGCATCATCCCTGCCAAGATGGCAAATGTGCCGGTCAAGCTCCTCAGTACCATGGAGCCGCAGGCAAAAGGGACCCTGATCTCCAACCGCATGGACGAGGGTGCACTCAAGGCGATCGCTGCCAAGGACGGCGTCACCGTGCTGCGGATCCGCAGCACGAGACTACTGCTCTCCTACGGCTTTTTACGCAAGGTATTCGAGGTCTTTGAGGCCAATAGGACCCCGATCGATATGGTCACCACCAGTGAGGTGTCAGTATCGGTCAGCATCACCGACACGGACCGGCTGGAGGACATCCTCGCCAATCTCCGACGCTTCAGCACCGTCACCCTCGACTACCCGATGACTATCCTCTGTATTGCCGGTGACCTCAATTGGAAAAACGTCGGCTTTGAGTCCCGCGTCATCGAGGCGGTAAAGGATCTCCCGGTACGGATGATCTCCTTCGGAGGATCGGACCACAACGTCTCTGTAGTGGTGCGAGCGGAGGACAAGGAGCTGGCGATGAATCAGCTCCACAAGCACCTCTTCATGGAGCCAGGGGATGAATAATCGGCTTAGCACCTGGGTCTACGCGACAAGGCCACACACCCTGGGCGCCTCCATCGCACCGATGCTGGTGGTGCTGGGAGCGCTGATCGCTGAGGGAGTATTCGACTTCTGGCCCTACCTCTTCGCCCTGCTAGTCGCGCTATCGGCGCAGATCACCAGCAACTTTGCCAACGACTACTTCGACTACAAGGGAGAGAAAGACACCGACCAGAGGATCGGCTTCCGCCGAGTGTTGGTGACCGGGGAGGTGACCCCTCGAGAGATGCTGATCGCTATGGTGATCTCCACCGGGATCACCATCCTCTCCGGTCTCGCGGCAGTGCTGCTGACGGGAGCGTGGTGGCTCATCGCAGTGGGACTGCTGGTGCTGGTCGGTGTCTACGCCTACTCCTACGGGCCCTACCCACTCTCCACCCACGGGCTGGGAGACGTGGCAGTGGTACTCTTCTACGGGATGACGCCGATACTTGCCACCTACGAAGCTATCGGTGGCACCCCACCGCTCTACCTCCTCCTGATGTCGGTCGGCATAGGGATCTGGGAGGATAACATACTCGTCTGCAACAACTACCGAGACTATGCAGAGGATAGGGAGAGCGGCAAGCAGACAATCATCGTCCGCATGGGGGAGCGCTTTGGCCCCACGATGTACCTCCTCAATAGTCTCCTGACGGTGATACTCTTAACCGCCGGGATCTACCTCGCCACCGAGAGTCTGGGACTGACCGCCATAGTGCTGAGTATTGCCCCTCTCGTCGCTGCACTGACCATCTGCATCTACCGATGGCGCGGCACGGAGCTCAATAAGCTCCTTAAGTACACCAACATTGTCTCCCTAGTGATCGGTCTCGTACTTCTTATCCTACAGATACTGTGATGGATGCGGGGAGGTAAAAGTTCTTGCAAATTTATATACGTAATTCAAAATCATTGCTTACCTTTGCACAATAATTGGTTCGCTAGCTAACTACTAACTTCAGAATCAACAAGAGCAGAAACTTATCACTATAATTAAGTAGTTATAATCATGAAGAAGATTTTCGCAATCGCATCAATCGCACTGGCACTCGGACTCGGTCTGGCTGCTTGCGATGGTAAGCAAAGCAAGGAGGACGCAGCTCTGGCACAGGCCAAGGCTGACTCTCTCGCTGAGGTAGCACGTCAGGACTCTATCGCCGCTGTACGTGCCGCCGTAGCTGCTCCCTATGTAGGCACCTACGAGGGCGAGCTGCCCGCAGCAGACGCCTCCGGTCTTCGTACCGTATTTGTAGTTACCCCCGAGGGTGGCTACACCTACGATCAGGCTCTCGTCAGCGATGGTGAGCAGAAGTTCCATGACAATGGTACCTTCACCATCGATGAGAATGGCATCATCGTCCTGATGAGCCAGATCAATGAGGAGACCGAGGCTACCCCTTTCATCCGCATGCAGAAGGATGAGCAGGGCAACCTGATCGTCGTCAATGCCGACGGCACCCTCCCCGAGGATGTAAAGGCTTACACCCTCGTCAAGAAGGCTGAGGTCGCTGAGACCATGGAGTAATCCACAGACCTTGGTCGGATAACCAAGCGAAAAAGAGGGATGTGTCCGAGCGGATGCATCCCTCTTTCTTTGGTCATTGGGCAAAGAGATCACCTGCCGAGACACCCCCTTTGCTCCCTCCACCGATGCGCCCGGCTGAGGTCCTCTGAGTCACCCTCCTACAAGGGCAATTTCTTTTACCGATATTAGCGTGATCTAATACCGATATTAGTCTCGCCTAATACCGATATTAGATCACACTAATATCGGTATTAGAGAAAAGGCTGAGGGGACAGACCCACATTGTGTATTGTTTTTTTTAGAATGAAGAATTTGTTTACCTTTGCTAAAACTTATAATCATAACCCTTAGCATTTATAGTCTTATGAGAATTGATCACATTGTCCCTATCTGCTTAGCGTTGTTTGTGTTTTCGCTGATAAGCACAAAAGACGTATCCGCACAAGTGCGGTTTCGTCCTCTGAACAAGATTACCATCGGTAACATAAAGCCATATGACTCATATGGGCTTACTATGGTCACCGACGGCTTGTTTTTTACATGCAAAGGCGGTAATTTCCTCAAGATGGATGTTATGCCTTCAAACCCAAGGATCTCCGGCACAGGGGATCAGGTGGTTTTCTATAATACTGCAACCAGTTCTTTCAATAGCATACAGGTGAAAAAAGTATTCACCTACTCAGATGTTCGCGCCAAAACGAACATTCGGTCACTCAGTGATGGTTTGATGATCATTAATCGGCTCAGGCCGGTGACGTATAGATTTGCAGACGAACGGTACTTGCTAAAGCGTACAGCTACCGGATCGCAGGAGATTGGATTGATTGCCCAAGAAGTAGAAGCAGTTCTTCCTGAAATCGTATACACCGATGAGGAGGGCCACAAGCTCATTAACTACGATGCACTTATTCCTGTTCTCATTGAATCTGTGAAGAGTCTCTCTTCACAGGTTGAAGACCTTAAGCGAGAAGTCAACTATTTGCAGAGCTTGCATTGATTATGATTCGGAGATTTAAGCTACCTTACGCTCTTGTAGCGTTTTGTGGACTGTTTTGCCTTCTTGGGTGCTCTGATCCAATCGGTGAGGAGATGAGTGCTGTCACTTCATCAGAGCAACGCAGTACCAAAACAGAGGCTCGTAACGTTGCTACGCGCTTTTATTACTATAGAGGAGAGAAGTTATTCCTAACCCCTACATTTGAGAAAGTGTTTGTCGTCTATCGCGACATCTCATCATTCTCATCAGAAAAGAGGTCTGATGCCATATTTTCAGGCTCTGTGTTGTCTGCTGAAACACCAAGCGGGGGGGGTGCTCCCAATGCTATAGAATCTGGTCTCGGATGGGCTGTCGTCCCCACCACATCCTTGCAAAAGCTTTCCTCCAATGATATCGTATACAGAACATCTACCTTAAAGGACAGCTCTGGTGAGGAGTATGGCTTAGGCTATACTGTATATGTGAAACTAAAGACACCAAGAGACGAGACCTTTTTGCGGAATTTGGCCAAGACTTATGGGCTGACCGTGGTGCGGCAGAATGAGTTTATGCCGTTATGGTTTGTGCTCTCTTGTCTTTATGCACCAGGGGATCGGGATGCCTTAGACTATGCCAATCTTTTTGCTGAAACGAAGAGGTTTGAGGCTTCGGAGCCGGATCTATTTCCTCTTAGGAGTATGCTCAATACCACTTTGGATGATCCACTTTATCATTTTCAGTGGGGGCTTAACAATACAGGTCAACGAAATGGCACGCTTGGTGTTGACATTTCTTACGAAAACGCTCGCCTTATAACAGCTGGTAGCAAGGACATCGTAGTCGCAGTGATAGATGAAGGGGTTGATCTGACACATCCGGACTTAAACCTCTTTTCAAGGAGTTACGATGCGGTTTCAAGAACATCTCCTTGCAAAATCTATGGAAGCCACGGGACTGCATGTGCCGGCATAATAGGTGCTAGATGTAGTAATTCGCTCGGGATCTCGGGTATAGCTCCCGAGTGCCCTATACTTCCTATAAGTATTAACTTTAGTGATAGGGTAGGGATATACGAAGCTATTTCTAATGCGTTCAATTTTGCAGTAGAACAAGGAGTAGCTGTTATTTCTAACTCTTGGGGAGGTAGTGGATCTGCAGGGATGAGCATACTGGAGGATGCCATTCGACGATCTCTTAATACAGGAAGAAATGGTCTCGGTTGTATTGTGGTGTTTGCGACTGGCAACGAGGATCTTGCTGAGATTTCATACCCTGCCCGTGCTATTTCAGAAGTCTTAGCTGTCGGAGCAATGGATCCAAATGGAAATAGAAAGAGACCAATGGCATTTGACAATATTAACTGGGGTTCAAATTACGGGGAAGGACTCGATTTAATTGCTCCAGGGGTTTTTATTCCCACAACCGATATCCAAGGTTCTCGAGGGTATGATCCTAGCGACTATTTCCTAGAGTTTAACGGGACATCTTCTGCATGTCCTCACGTTGCTGGAGTAGCGGCACTTGTTCTCTCTAAGTACCCCTTTCTGAATAGGTCGGAGGTGAATGAGATCCTTTGCAAGACTGCCGTAAAGATTCCTGCGTATGATTTTTCAAGACAGGATAAGTATGGTGATTGGAATAATGAAGTTGGCTATGGAAGGCTTGATGCTTATTCAGCCTTGTTGACAGCCTCAACCTATAATGACGAGGGGGTAGTTTATTTTCAGAATAAACAAGTGTATAGTGATGTGTCCGTGAGTGGAGGGAGGATTGTTTCAGACCATGTAAAAGTGTTCTCCAATGGCTATTTGACATTCAAATATGATAGGGAGTTGACTATTGATGCGCCCTTTGATATTGAATACGGTGGTCAAGTGACTATATTGTAATGCAGCGACGTCATTTGGATAGGCTCGCCTATTTCGGCGAAGAGGTTGCGACCTCTCAGGCATTCTATTTGCCTTATGTCAGGAGTTTTGTTGGTTCTCTTGAGTCTTTAGACATTATTGAGATTGGCTGTGGCGAGGGGGGCAATCTGCTCCCCTTCTTCCGTTCCGGAGCGAGGGTTACCGGTGTTGATCTATCGGAGAAGAAAATCGCTCTTGCAAAGCGATATTTCAGGCTTAACAAGGCTCAAGGAGTATTTTTGACAGATGATTTCCTTAACTGTCCATTAGACTGTGGAGGCTTTGATGTGGTGATTTGTCACGATGTCATAGAGCATATTAGTCCGTCCAAAAAGTTGCCATTCATGCAACGCTTAGGTGCGCTGTTAAAGGAGAGGTCTGGTGTCGCATTCATAGGATTTCCTGCTTGGCAAATGCCTTTTGGAGGGCATCAGCAAATGTGTGACCATCCGATCATCTCGCACCTGCCGTGGATACATCTTTTGCCCAAGCAGGTTTATAGAGGATTGCTCTCATTGGCTGGAGAAAGAGAGGGTACAATTAGAGAGCTATTGGAGATCAAGGAGTCCGGTGTGTCCGTGGAAAGCTTTCTCAGACTCTGTGAAGAGTCCAAATTAGAGATCCTTGACAGTAGACTTTGGTTTATCAATCCTCACTACCAGGTCAAGTTTGGACTTGTCCCCATTGAGCTCTGTTCTTTTGTTTCCGGCATGCCATATGTGAGGAACTTTCTTTCGACTTCATGCTTTTTTGTCCTTACAAATTAGGATCGGCACCCTTATCTTTTTTCGACAGCCCTCTCGCCGGACCTCAATGTCGTCTCGACCGATCCTGCCGTCCCGATCTGCCTCACGAAAACCACTCAGGTAATCCTTGTACCACCGGTCAAGACGCTTCGCTTCCGTCCCGAGGACATAGGCGATACTACCAATGCTTATCGGCTTCCCCTCGACCAATTTCTTTTAAAAAAGCACCGAACTTCGGTGTGCATTTGATCCTTTCGATCGTGTATTTATAGGTGTTGAAAAAGGACTTTCGACCACCCTTCTCCTTCCACCGCCGCCGTCGTATGTAGATGAATGCCTCGCAACCGGCTGAAAAAGTCTGGATCTCGCAGGGATTCATATAGCCACATCGGACCACCTCCTTGGCTTCCGTCAGCTCCGGAGGATAATGGCTCTCATCGTCCTTCTCGTCTCCATATAGAGTCGGTACACCCCACACTCCTTTTTCACCTCCTTCAGCTCAAAGTCGTGAAGAATCTCCTCCGGAACAAATGCCGATATCAGCTCCCTTATCTCTGCTGCTTCCATAGCCTCTTAACAACTTCCTCATCTATTATCTATTGTCTCCTCAACAAAGGTAATCTCTTTTCCCCTCCCGTCCCAGCACATCAAAATGCGAATTAGCCGGTATTAGAGAAAAGGCTGAGGGGAAGGCTCCTCATTGCCCCCTTTTTGCGATCGTTTTTCAATGCACATAGCGGTATTTATCGGTACCTTTGGGGTATGATTTTTCGCAAAGTCATCGAGATAAAAAAGCCGGATAGGCTCTACGACCGAGGAGATCGGTTCGCGCTCTGGGGCTCCTGCTTCTCCACCCGTCTGAGGGACTACCTTATGGGAGAGCTCTACGATGTATCGGACTCGCCCTATGGGATCATGTACAACCCTCTCTCCATCGCTCAGGGTATGGAGCGTCTGCTCTCAGGCAGAGCACCGCGTGAGAAGGAGATGATCCTCCGAGATGGTCGGTGGCACTCTATGATGCACCATGGGGCTTTCTCTCACAGTAGTAGGGAGATGGCTCTACAGGGGATGCAGGAGGCCTTTGAGAGATCAAGGACCGCACTTGCGGAGACTGACCTACTCATCCTGACCCTCGGCACCGCCTGGGTCTACGAGCGACAGGGGGAGGTGGTCAATAACTGCCACAAGCTGCCCGCCGAGGACTTTACCCGCCGGCGGCTGTCGGTCGATGAGATCGTCAGCGACTGGAGCCGACTGATCCCCTTACTGATCGAGCAGGCACCCCGCATCAGGATCCTCCTCACCGTCAGCCCGATCCCTCACTACAGGGATGGGGCGCACGAGAGTCGCCTCAGCAAGGCGATCCTGCTGCTGGCTGCCGAGAGTCTCACAGAGCTCTTCCCCGATCGGGTCTCCTACTTTCCCTCGTATGAGATCATGCAGGACGAGCTGAGGGACTACCGGTTTTACGACAGAGATATGGCGCATCCCAGCGACCAAGCAGCGGAGTACATCATCGAGCGCTTCCGCGAGTGCTACCTCCGAGAGGAGAGCGGGCCCACGCTGCAGAGGTGGGCGAGAGTGCGCAAGCAGCTCATTCACAGACCGCTGACAGACAGTCCGGGCAGCCTACGAGACCACTACAACTCACTCCTCAGTGCCCTCCTTGAGATCCGAGCAGAGCTGCCGAGAGACTATCTCGATCGTGAGATACAGCGGATACAAGAGATACTATCACATCTATGACATCAGTAACTATCACCGATATAGCTTCGGCACTGGGATGCCCGACGGTCAGAGACAGCCGTATGATCACCACCCTCCTGACCGACTCTAGGGCACTCACTTTCCCTGAGGGGACACTTTTCTTTGCTCTCGTCACCCAGAAGCAGGACGGGCATCGGTACATCAAGCCACTCTACAGCCGGGGGGTGCGTGCCTTTGTCATATCGGACCGGCACTTCCCGACCGATGAGTACCGCGATGCCTCCTTCATCGTGGTGCCAGACTCCCTCGCCGCCCTGCAGCAGGTGGGCTCCCTCCACCGCCACAGGCTGTCGATGCCTGTCGTCGGCATCACGGGGAGTAATGGCAAAACGACCGTCAAGGAGCTGCTCTATCAGATGATCGGAGGGGTGCGAAATGTGGCTCGCTCCCCTCGTAGCTACAACTCTGCCATCGGCGTGCCGCTCTCCCTCTGGGGCATCAGCGATGACGCCGACCTCGCTCTCATCGAGGCGGGCATCTCACGACCGGGCGAGATGGATCGGCTTGAGCGGATCATACTGCCGACGTTGGGAGTGCTGACCCACCTTGGGACGGCCCATATGGAGAATTTCCCCGACCGGCAGGCGCTGATCAGGGAGAAGCTTAAGCTCTTCCGCCACTGCGACCGGGTCTATGGCTGCCTTGATTTGGATCCTGACTTGGAGACCGTCCTGCGGGAGGGGAGCTACCCCTTTGTACTCACCGGCTGGAGCCGAAGTCGTCAGGATGCGGTCCTCTCGATCTGCAAGGAGGTGCATACTCCCGGAGGCGTGGATGTGGATGCGACTCTGAATGGAAGGGAGGTTCACTTCGAGCTACCCTTCCTTGACGACGGGACGATCGAGGACTGCTACCTGGCACTCTCCGTGCTGACGGAGCTGGCGCCGGAGCGACTGGAGGATCTCTCCTTTACCCGCAGGCTGGAGCCGGTCTCCATGCGCCTCGAGACCCTGGAGGGGGAGCATGGCATGACGATCATCAACGACACCTACAATGCCGATCTCGACTCCCTCTCCATCGCGCTCTCTGCCCTTAGGCGCCGACAAGAGCTACTCTCCAAGCCATCTGCCGTCATTCTGTCAGCCTTCCGCGAGAGCAGCCACGACAAGACGGGGCTCTACTCCACGATCTCGAGTCTCCTCCGCCACTTTGACCTCTCCGAGATCATACTGATAGGCGACGAGATGGGACAGTACCGGGCCTCCTTTGACCCCAGTGCGAGATACTACCGCACGACGGAGGACTTCCTCGCTGACCATCCGGAGGAGTACCTCGCTGATCACGTGGTGCTGATCAAGGGCGCTCACGAGAGCCATCTCGAGGAGATCGTGAGGAGGATGGTCCGGCGAGTGCACCAGACGATCCTTAGTGTCAATCTCTCTCGTCTCGGACACAACCTCGACCTCTACCGAGCACACCTTCCGAAGGGGATGAAATTTACCTGCATGCTTAAGGCCAACGCCTATGGTCTCGGGAGCAACGAGGTGGCGCGATACCTCGAGCAGACCGGTGGGGTGGACTACTTTGCCGTAGCTGTCTGCGATGAGGGGAAAGAGCTGCGCCGCCTCGGCATCACCACGCAAATCATGGTGATGAATCCGGAGCCGGGGTCGTATGAGCAGATCATGAGCAACCACCTGGAGCCAAATATTTTCAATAAGCACCTCCTCCTCGACTTTATCTCGGCCGCTGAGCGGTATGGCGCCCACCTTTACCCCATCCATCTGAAGTGGAATACGGGCATGCACAGGACCGGATTTGACGAGGATGAGGTGGAGGAGGTGCTGACCATCCTCTCACGGACCAGTGCGGTCCGCGTCGCCTCGATCTTCACCCACCTCTCGGTCGCAGACGAGCCGACTGAGGACGACTACACCTACCGACAGCTGGCGATGCTTGATCGTGTGGAGCAGCGACTTCGTCAGGCGCTACCTCACCCCTTCCTCAAGCATGCCCTCAATACCGCCGGCATGACACGCTTCCCGGACTACAGGTCCGATATGGTCCGGCTCGGGTGTGGGCTCTACGGGCTCTCCCCCCTGCAGGTGGACCCGATGGGGCTGGAGCCGGTAGCGTCACTATCCTCCGTGATCCTCCAGACACGCAATCTACCCGCCGGTGCCACTGTCGGCTACGGGCGCAAGGGACTCCTCAAGCGCGACTCCCGCATAGGAGTAATCCCGATAGGCTACGCGGACGGGCTCCCAAGGCAGCTGGGCAACGGTCGGGCGCTCTTCCGGACGGAGTCAGGCGCCCTCGTCCCCACGGTGGGCAACGTCTGTATGGATGCAGTGATGCTCGACCTCACCGACGCACCGACCGCCATCGAGGGCAGTCGGGTGGTGATCTTTGACGACCAGCTCCCCATCACCCGGCTCTCCGATGCCTGCGACACGATACACTACGAGATCCTCTCCCGCCTCTCGAGTCGCATCGCCAGGCACTACTTCACAGAGTAAGGCCGAGAAGAGAGCAAAAAAAGCGCACGTCGGACTGTAGTGCCTGACGTGCGCTTTTATCTGTGTCAAGAGAAGACTCTCCCCCACCCCTCTCTCTCTGTGCCCGAAGCGGGACTTGAACCCGCACGACCTTATTCGGGTCAAAGGAGTTTAAGTCCTTCGTGTCTACCGATTCCACCATTCGGGCGGTGAATCAAAAGAGCGGAAAACGAGACTCGAACTCGCGACCTCAACCTTGGCAAGGTTGCGCTCTACCAACTGAGCTATTTCCGCAAAACCCTTCCCCCACCGGTTTCGTGACGCAAAGTTACGATTTTATCGCAACTCCGCAATGTGCCTGCTTACTTTCCTGACCGCTTGCGATCGAGTTCACTGAGGAGGATCTTACGCAGACGGAGGCTCTTCGGGGTGATCTCCACCAGCTCGTCCGACTTGATATACTCCAGCGCATCCTCGAGCGAGAAGATGATGGGCGGTGCGAGCACCACCTTGTCGTCACTCCCGGCAGCACGTACATTGGTCAGCTTCTTTGACTTGCAGACATTGCAGGGGAGGTCGTTGTCCTTATTGTGCTCCCCTACCACCTGACCCTCGTAGACGTCCTCACCCGGAGCGATGAAGAAGCGTCCGCGGTCCTGCAGGTTGTTGAGTGCGTAGGCGAAGGCATTGCCGGTCTCCAGCGAGACGATAGAGCCATTGGTGCGACCGGGGATATCCCCCTTCCAGGGCTCAAAGGAGAGGAAGCGGTGCGAGATAATGGCCTCACCGCTCGAGAGCGTGAGGGCAGCGTTATTGAGCCCAAAGATCCCTCGAGAGGGGATGTGGAAGGTGACGCTGACACGACCGTTATTGGTCTCCATAGCCACCATCTCTCCCTTGCGGCGGATGCAGAGGTCGACCAACTTGCTGGCGCACTCCTCGGGAGCCTCGATCTCCAGCTCCTCGATAGGCTCGCACTTCTGACCATCGATCTCCTTGATGACCACCTGAGGCTGACCCACCTGTAGCTCATAGCCCTCACGACGCATCTCCTCGATCAGGACGGAGAGGTGGAGGACGCCACGGCCGTAGACCATCCAGCTGTCGGCGCTATCGGTCTGCTCTACACGGAGAGCGATGTTTTTCTCCGTCTCCAGCATCAGCCGATCCTCGATCTTACGCGAGGTGACGTACTTGCCCTCACGACCGAAGAAGGGGGAGTTATTGATCGTGAAGCGCATACTCATCGTAGGCTCATCGACGGCGATCGTGGGGAGCATCTCGGGGGACTCGGGGTCGGCGATGGTCTCTCCGATCTCGAAGCCGTCAATGCCGATCACGGCACAGAGGTCGCCGGAGTGCACCTCGTCCACCTTCTGCCGACCAAGACCGCTGAAGATATCCAGCTCCTTGATCCGCTGCCTCTCGATCGTGCCATCAGACTTCATCAGCGCAATCTCCTGCCCTGCGCGGATCGTGCCGCGATGGACACGACCGATGGCGATACGCCCCACATAAGAGGAGTAGCTCAGGGAGGTGATCAGCATCTGGAGCGGTCCCTCGTTGATGGGTGGCGCAGGGATATACTTGATCACGCCGTCCAGCAGCTCAGTGATATCCTTCGTCGGCTTATGCCAGTCGGTGCTCATCCAGCCCTCCTTGGCAGAGCCGTAGAAGGTGGGAAACTCGAGCTGCTCCTCAGATGCGTCCAGGTCAAACATCAGGTCAAAGACCTTCTCCTGCACCTCATCGGGTCGGCAATTGGGCTTATCCACCTTATTGATGACGAGGATCGGCTTAAGCCCTATGCGGAGGGCCTTCTCTAATACAAAGCGGGTCTGCGGCATCGGACCCTCAAAGGCATCCACCAGCACGAGGCAGCCATCCGCCATATTGAGGACGCGCTCCACCTCACCCCCGAAGTCAGCGTGCCCGGGGGTGTCGATGATATTGATCTTGTAGTCCTTGTACTGGATGGAGACGTTCTTGGAGAAGATCGTGATACCTCGCTCACGCTCCAGATCGTTGCTGTCCAGTACCTGCTCCAGCTTCTCACTCGGGTCCCTAAAGAGGTTACCCGCCTGCAGCATACGATCCACGAGAGAGGTCTTACCATGGTCGACGTGAGCGATGATCGCGATATTTCTGATCTTATTTTCTTCCATCTTTTTCGTCCTAAAATGTGCGTGCAAAGTTACACAAATTGCAACGAACGCCATCAAGCTCACTCTCCCTGATGCGATTAAGTCGAAAAAGGCCCCCTCCACCCCTCTTTTGCCTATTCCGAAAGGAACTTATGCGATGATTTTATTACATTTGTAATACTTAGAGTGGTGGCACCTATTGTGCTTAGATTTCCTCTGAGGTTACCTGAGTTTATTATGATCGAATTTTTAAAGTCCAATTTCACAGTCGGTGATCCCATCGAGATCACCACGGACACTGAGACGGTACAGGGTCAGATCGAATTCATCGGCCCCGACTACATCGTCCTGAGACTTAGCAACAATCAAGTCAAGGGCATCAGCGAGTCTAGCATACGTACATTCTCCTCCATCAGCGAGCAGACCCGCCCCGACGATGCCCGGGACGATGCCGCACCCGAAAAAGAAGAGGAGCAGGAGAAGTCGCCCACTGAGACCTCACCCGAGGAGACAGAGCCGGCCAAGCCTTTTACCAAATACAAGCCGGGCGATCGCGTCCCTCTCTCAGTGCTGACAGAGCGGGATCCGTCTCTGCTCAACGACTGGAGCAAGAAGGGTGAGACAAAAAAGAGAAATGAGGAGGCGGTCAAGGGCGTCCGCGAAGCCTATGTCCAGGCAAAGAGTGCCAGCAGGAAAGAGGACCAAGTGGTGATCTCCCCCATCGGCAAGATCGTGCAGCTCCGACCATCCTACCAATTTGGCTTCATCGACATCTCAGACGGACGACGCTATTACTTTAATCGATCAGATATTATCGACAGCTCTCTCAGAGACTTCTCCGGAGAGAATATTGAGGTGGTATTCCTCCCCGCCTCCAACCACAAGGGGCTGACGGCGAAGGCTATCGTCCGTCCCCAGACGGTGGACAAGCTACTGGATACCGTGATGGAGCGGACCACGCAGGGGGACCTCTTTCGGTCGCGCAACCTCCTGCGCCTGATCACGGATAAGTACCCCAAGAACCAAAGTGCCAAGGAGGTACTCGAGGCTCTCGAGAAAGTGCTGGACAAGGATCGTGACCCCGAGGATGGGGACGATGCCTACAACGAGGGGATCCGCCTCATGAACGAGAAAGACTTTGAGGGAGCACTCAAGGGCTTCTTAGCCTCGATCGAGGAGGGGAAGCGCGTAGAGCAGGCGATCAAGCAGGCGATAACCACCTATGTGCGTATGTACACCGCGACAGAGGATCTGGAGGTCAAGGAGACCACGAGGCACTCAGCACTCGACTTCATCAACGAGAAGCGTAGCGAGCTGCCCAATAACATCAATACGCTCTTCGTCCTGGAGAACGCCTACTTTGCACTCGGCGAGTACTCCGCTCACATCGACGTCGTGGAGGAGGTGATCAACTTCTGCGCGAAGAAGAGGGACATCGCGAAGTACCTCTTCTACCTCCGTAAGGCGGCCCAGAGCTACTTCCGTCTCGGTGACTACGCCCACGCCCTCGACACGGCACAGGAGGGGCTGGAGCGGGAGCCGGACGATGAGCAGCTGAGCAAGCTCAGGGATATGGCTCAGGACGAGCTCAATGTGCGACTGAGGAAGTAAGCATACCGCCTACATAAGACACCTACGGGCGGTCGAGAAAAGAGCTCTCGGCCGCCCGTAGGTACTTCTGTAGGTCTCGAGGTGGCAGTTGCCAACAAACGAAGTAAGCGGCTGAGAGTGATCTCTCAGCCGCTTACTCAACCTGCGCTTGAACTTGGACTTGAACCAAGGACCCTCTGATTAACAGTCAGATGCTCTAACCAACTGAGCTATTCAAGCATTTCCTCCCGTCCCCTTTTGCTCTGCAAAGGTAGGATGATTTTCTGAAATCTCCAAGCCTACTCAGGCACTAAATCACAAGAGTCCGGGGAAGAGTCCCACCACCAGCTGACTCAGGATCACCCTCGCAAACATCGCCATCGGGTAGACGGTGGCATAGCTGATCGTCGGATCATCATCGTCATCGCCATCGCTGACGAGACTGAGTGCCATGGGATTGGCCATCGCACCGGTGAGCATCCCTGAGGCGACATTGTAAGACATATTGGTCCACTTAAGCACCACCAGCCCTACGATCAGCGTCGGGACGACAGTGATCACAGTACCCCAGGCAAACCACTCCAGACCGGGACCATTCACCAGCATCTCCCAGAAGTGCTGCCCGCTGCTGAGACCCAGACCGCCCAAGAAGAGCGCTAGACCTAAGTTACGCAGCATCAGATTGGCACTTGTGGTAATGTAGATATTCATCTTGAAGCGCGGACCATAAGCCCCCATCAGGATACCGACGATGATCGGACCGCCCGCCAGCCCCAGCCGCAGCGGTGCGGCAAGTCCCGGCAGATAGACCGGGATCATACCCAGCAGGCAGCCCAACGCTATGCCGAGGAAGATTGACACCACGTAGGGCGTATCCAGCGGCTTCAGTTCGTTACCCACGACGTTGGCCAGCTCCTTGATGTCCTTCTCCCGACCTACGGCACTCAGGCGATCACCCATTTGGAGCCGAAGATTGGGTCGCGCGACCAGCTCCATGCCATTGCGTGTCACTCGGGTGATATTGACATCAAAGCGACTACGGATCCTCAGCTGACTCAGCTTCACGCCATTGCAGGACTCTTTCGTCACCAAGAGGCGCTGCATCACCAGCGGATCGCGGTCGTTGTCCCACTTCAGCTCATCCTCTCGATCCTCCACGGCACCGAAGAGGTAGGTCAGTCGCTCCACATCACCCCGCTCACTAGCCACCCGGAGGTGGTCTCCGGTATGGAGGAGCGTGTCCTTGGTCGGTGTGATATACTCCCCGTCACGGAAGAGCCGTGACACGATGAAGTGCCCGCCCAGAATATCCTGCAAGCTACTCATCCTCTGACCATCGAGGGCGGGATTGGAGACCACATACTCTCGTGCCGTATGCTGTGACTCGCTGTCCACCAGCGTGCTGTGCTGATCGGTCTTGTGGGGGAAAAGGCGCTTGAGGAGTGCGAGGACGAGGATCACCCCCACCACGCCCATCGGATAGGTGATGGCGGTAGCGATCGCCATATCATTGGTCGACCGAAGGATCTCCGCCGGATCAGAGAGCGCCGTCGTCGCCGCCTGCTGTGCGGCCGCCATGGCAGGCGTATTGGTGACTGCACCGGAGAGCGTACCGATGAGCCCGGATAGGTCCAGCCCCGTAGTCTCGAGGAGGATAAAGAGCATCGCAAAGCCACCGGCGATCAGCACTAAGCCCCAGAGGTTGAGCCAAACCCCGTGCTGACGAAATGACGAGACAAAGCCCGGCCCCACCTGCACTCCGAGGGCATATATAAAGAGGATGAGCCCAAAGTCCTGGATCACCCGAAGCATATCCCCATTGACCCGCGCACCGAAGTGCGCAAAAAGGATCCCTACGAAGAAGACCCAAGTCACGCCCAGTGTAAAGCCCTTGATCTTAGCCTTGCCTAAGTAGACGCCCATAGCACAGACCACACAGAGTAGTAGGATGGTCTGTATCGGTGTACCGGAGGACCATATCGCCTCCCATGCTGCTTCCATTACGTTATCTCAATCTTCAATTTTTGCGTGCGCAAAGTTAAGCATAATAAGCATATTATGAAAAATGCAGTCGCGTCTACTGACGGGCAGGCCCCCAGATCGGTCCTGTGATCGGGGCAGGGGTGACGCATATGAGTGGCACATAAGCCACTCAACTCACTGTGAAGAGTGGGAAACGAAGCACCCGCAATGGCGTCGCACCATCAAGCCTACCCGGAGAGTGAAACACCCGTACCCAAACAGCCCACTCCTCAGGGAAATCTCTAATACCGATATTAGTGAAGCCTAATACCGATATTAGACTTCACTAATATCGGTATTAGATAGACTGCCTATCCATCGGGCATTGGGCACCACTCCCCTTATGAGCTCCACAGCAAAGTCCGTTAGGGCCTATGTAAGCAACAGAGATAAGGGAGCTAATATCGGCATTTGTCCCGGAGGAGATCCTTTGCGATAGTGCTGCCGAAGTGAGCCCCGGTCTCTTTCATTCTATAAGCTACTGTATTGGTTCGTTCCTTCTCGGATCAACTCTACCCCCCTCCCGGCAGATCAAACTGCGAGCCGGCCATATTATGTTCGGCAAGCACCATCTTAGGCAATGATGGTTTTTCTTGGGATTAAATTTATTGGCAGAGATGGAGCATTTGAATGGCTTCAGTAAGGCTCAAATGCGTCATCTCCATCCTAATATGATCGGGGTAACAAGTCAGGAGACAAGGTCTTTTTAAGTATCTTTGTAGAAAACCGACAGAGAATAATCACCACCGCACAACAATTGATTTTCGATGGTACAAGTTCTTATCATCCTATTACTTACGGCAGTACTACTGATGTGGGGGCGGATCCGGTCGGACGTGATCGCGCTCTGCTCGATGGTGGCGCTCGTGCTGACAGGAGTGATCACGCCGGAGGAGGGTTTGGCAGGATTCTCCAATTCGGTCGTCATCATGATCGCCGGGCTCTTCATCGTCGGGGGCGCCATCACCCAGACCGGTCTCGCCCGACTGATCAGCAATAAGGTACTCTCCCTTGCCGGGGAGAGTGAGCTAAGGCTCTTCTACCTCGTCATCCTCGTGACGATCATCGTGGGACTCTTCGTCAGCAACACCGGCACCGTCGCCATACTTATGCCGATCGTGGTGACGATAGCCTCGCAATCGGGCGTGGATGCACGCCGGTTACTGATGCCGATGGCCTTTGCCTGCAGTATCTCGGGGATGATGACGCTGATCGGCACGCCGCCTACACTGATCGTCCACAATGCCCTGATCGAGTCGGGGAGAGAGGGACTACAATTCTTCACCACCCTGCCAGTCGGGCTGATCATCCTCCTGCTCTGCGGGGCTCTCCTCTGGCCGCTCTCCAAGGTGCTGAGCAGGAGAAGCGATGGTCATGCGACCGGACGACGGCTGCGTAAGAGCCCGGAGCAGCTCAGTAATCAGTACAACCTCCTGGAGGATCTCTATCGACTGAGGATCGAGGAGGGCAGTAACCTGAGAGGAAAGTCCCTCTCGGAAGCAGACCTGACGGGCCGCTTCCACTGCAGCGTGATCGGAGTGAAGGGGGTCCACATAGGTGCCCGCGCCACGGTACCTACAGCGGAGACCACCCTCGAGAGAGGCTTTGTACTCCACGTAAGCGGGGCATACGAGGATGTCCGGCGGCTGGCAGAGGAGACAGGCCTCACCTTCCTCGATGAGGAGAGACCCTTCTCGGGACAGCTCTCCTTCAGCGAGTATGGGCTCGCCGAGGTGGTGGTAAAGCACAGCTCCCGACTCATCGGCATGCAGATCAGCGAGACAAAGCTCCGACAAAACTATGGCATAAGCGTCGTCGGACTGCAGCGACACAACTCCTACATCACGCAGAGACTCTCCCGAGTACGGATCCACGAGGGAGATATGATGCTGGTGCAGGGCACATGGGAGGACATCGAGCGACTTGGGAGCCAGGAGCCGGACCTGATCGTGCTGGGCGAGCCCTCCGCGGAGGCCTCCAAGGCAATCATCAGCGAGCGCGGACCGCTGGCAGCGGTGATCATCCTGCTGATGATCCTGGCTATGATCTTCGAGTGGCTTCCACCGGTGATTGCAGTCCTCCTTGCCGATGCGCTACTGATCCTTACCCGATGCTTCCGCAGCGCCAAGGATGCTGTCAGCACCATCAGCTGGGAGAGTGTGATCCTCTTCGCCTGTATGATGTCGCTCGCCACTGCGATGGACAACACCGGCCTCTCCACGGTGATCTCGGGCGGTATTGTCAGCGGACTTGGTGCCTACGGACCCTACGCTGTCCTCGGCGGGATCATGCTGGGTACGCAGGTACTATCGATGTTCATCAGTAACACCGCCACGACGGTCCTCTTTGCCCCCATTGCTCTCCAGGCTGCGACAGGGCTGGGAGTGGATCCCCTACCCTTCATGATCGGTGTCACCGTATCGGCAAGTATGTGCTTTATGAGCCCCATATCCACGACGCCCAACGCTATGGTCATGAGTGTCGGGCGGTATAGCTTTATGGACTATGTGAGGGTGGGACTTCCACTCCAGATCATCGTCATAGCAGCGATGGTCTGGCTCCTGCCGCTCTTTTATCCTCTATAAAGGTCGTAAAGGAAGAGTAAAAAGGGCAAAAAATCGGGAGAATTTTCGTATCTTTATCGCTACGAGTACTAAGCAAAGCGAATTTATGTCAGAGCGTAGAGATATAGAGATACCTGTCAGGGAGTTACCGATCGACCGGCTCTCACCGGAGGATCAGGAGCTTGTGGCTAAGGCGAAGGAGATTGTCTCCGGAGCTTATGCCCCCTACTCCCACTTCCACGTCGCTGCCGCCCTCCGTCTGGAGAGCGGACGGATTGTCCTTGGGACCAATCAGGAGAACGCCTCCTACCCCCTCGGACTATGCGCCGAGCGGACCGCCCTCTTCCAGTCGGGTGCCCTCTATCCCGATGACCCCGTCACTTCGCTCGTGATCGTGGGTGCAAAGGAGGATGGCACGATCATCAAGACCTGCGCCCCATGCGGAGGCTGCCGCCAGGTGATGCTGGAGATGGCTGACCGCCATCACCACCCTTTCCCCGTGATCCTCGCAGGGCCCGAGTCGGCACTTGTGGTCGAGGACTGCCGAGACCTACTGCCGATCAACTTTGACGCCTCATCTCTGTAATCGACGATGAGTGACTTTGTCGTATCGGCACTGAAGTATCGCCCCTCCACCTTCAGAGACGTGGTGGGGCAGGAGGCACTGACCACCACGCTCCTCAATGCGATCAAGGAGGATAAGCTCAGCCACGCCTACCTCTTCTGCGGTCCACGAGGAGTGGGCAAGACCTCATGCGCCCGCATCTTTGCCAAGACCATCAACTGCGAGCATCGCACGCCGGAGGGTGAGGCGTGTAATGAGTGCAGCGAGTGCATCGCTGCCAATGAGCAGCGGTCGTACAATATCTTTGAGCTCGATGCGGCCTCCAATAATTCCGTCGACGACATCCGTAACCTCATCGATCAGGTCTACATCGCCCCTACGACAGGGAAGTACCGGGTATACATCATCGATGAGGTGCATATGCTCTCCTCCAGTGCCTTCAATGCTTTCTTGAAGACGCTCGAGGAACCGCCGGCGCATGCCATCTTTATCCTCGCCACCACGGAGAAGCAGAAGGTCCTCCCGACCATCATCTCACGCTGTCAGGTCTACGACTTCCGTCGGATCACCTCCGATGATATTGCCCGACACCTGGAGTATGTGGCTAAGGATAAGGGGATCAAGGCGGATAAGGAGGCACTCCAGCTGATCGCACTCAGCGCCGACGGCGGGATGCGCGATGCGCTGAGTATGTTTGACCAGATCACCGGCTTTGGCAACGGCTCAGTCACGGTCGAGGGGGTGCGGAAAAACCTAAGCCTCCTCGATGAGGACGGCTATTTCTCACTCCTCGACTACATCACCCGTGGCAATCATAATAAGGTGCTCCAGCTGGTGGACAACTTCCTCCGCCGTGGCTACGACACAGACGTGGTGATGAGGGGGTTCTCCAATTTCCTCCGCAATCTCCTCGTGGCTCGGACCAAGGATACCATCGCCCTCGTGGAGGCTCCGGAGTCGATCAAGGAACGCCTAAGCAAGGTGAGCACTGCCCTGAAGCCGGGACTGATCTGGAATTACCTGAAGATCTCTACCGCCTTTGGCTCCAAGTATAAGAGCAGTAGCGAGCGAAGGCTTGCCCTCGAGGTGGCTCTCCTCCATATGTGCGAGCTCTCACCGACAAGCGAGCTAAAGTCTCCCGCTGAGGTAGCGGAGACCACCACCCCACCGAAGCAGGCTCAAGCCACTCCCACACCGGTACAGAGCCAGCCGAATGCCCCACAGTCCCAGCAGGTCGCACCGCAGCAGGCAGCGCCTCAACAGAGCGCACCGCAGCAGAGCGCACCGCAGCAGAGCGCACCTCAGCAGGCAGCGCCTCAGCAGAGCGCACCTCAGCAGAGCGCGGGGCAACCGCAATGGGGTACTCCGCAGCAGCAACAGCAGTCACCGCAGGTACCACCTTATCACCAGCCGAGCGGGAACGCTTCTCAGCAGAGTGCACAGAGCCGCTATGGCTTCTCGCTCTCCACGGGACGGCGCACCGCTGATCAGGGACAGCCTACTGCGTCCCCATTGCCCAATCAGCCTAAGAGGAATAATCCCTTTACCGAGGAGCAACTCAAGGCAGCGTGGACGACTTATCGACATCAGCCCCACGTGGATCGTCTGATTGCCGGGGCGATGAAGGATCATCCACCGGTCTTCACGCCCCCCTACTCACTGGAGATGAAGGTCTTCAGCGAGACGGAGAAAGCGGAGATGGAGAAGGTCTCGGATCAGCTGCTCCAGTACCTCAGAGACAGTCTCAGCAATGACTTCCTGACGATCTCCTTCCCCGTGGTCAACGACCCGAGGGAGCTGGGACCCACGACACCGGCCGAGAAGTATGACTACTTCGTCAAGAAGAATAAGTGGGTCGAGCGACTGGCAGAGGATCTCGACCTGAAGCCCTACAGCTAAGTATATCATTCAACCACATTTTAGTTTTTCAAACCACTAATTTTATCACAGCATGAAAAGAACTCTTTCTTATCTACTGATGAGTCTTGCCGTCGCAGGAACCTTTACCCTCACGGCTGCAGCACAGACCTCTGATCAGAAGTCTGACGAGTATGTCTTCACGACCGTGAAGGCATGCGAGATCACCCCGGTACAGGATCAGGCATCCACCGGTACTTGCTGGTCCTTCAGCACCCACTCCTTCCTCGAGGCTGAGTCCATCCGTCAGGGTGGTCCCAAGCTGGTCACCGCACCTATGTACACCGCCTCTATGTCCTATAAGGATAAGGCGCGTGACTATGTGCGCTACCACGGCAACCAGAACTTTGCCGAGGGCGGAAGCTTCTACGACGTCATCTACGCCGTGCAGCACTACGGCATCATCCCGATGTCTGAGATGCAGGGACTCAACTACGGTACCAAGCGCCACAACCACCAGGAGCTCTACGCCATCACCAAGGGCTTCCTCGACGGACTGGTCAACCAGATGGATCGTCGCAACAGCCTCTCTCCCGTCTGGACGAAGGCCTTCGACGGCATCATCGATTCCTACCTCGGCGTGGCACCCAAGACCTTCACTGTAGATGGTAAGACCTATACCCCGGAGAGCCTCCGCAAGGCCATGAAGATCGATGCGAATAACTATGTATCCCTCACCTCTTACATGAGCCAGCCGCTCTACGAGCCCTATATCATCCCGATCCCCGACAACTGGCGTCACAGCGCCAGCTACAACGTCACCCTCGACGAGCTGATGGAGACGATCGACAATGCGATCAATAACGGATTCACCATCGCCTGGGGCACGGACGTGAGCGAGCCCGGATTTACCCGCGATGGTCTCGGCATCCTCGCCGACCTGGACCTGCCGGAGAATGCAGGCTCCGATCAGGAGCGCTGGGTAGGTGCCTCTGACAACCAGCGTCACCGCATGGTGATGGAGCGCATCTCCAAGCCCGGTATCAAGGAGATCGAGGTGACCCCCGAGTATCGCCAGCAGGGCTTTGACACCCTCGAGCTGACCGATGACCACGGCATGCTGATCTACGGTATCGCCAAGGATCAGAATGGTAAGAAATTCTATATGGTCAAGAACTCCTGGGGCGAGAGTGGCAAGTACAAGGGCATCTGGTACGTTACCCCTGCCTTTGTAGCCGGCAAGACGATGAATATCGCCATCCACAAGGACGCTCTCCCCAAGGCCCTTCGCGCTAAGCTCGGCCTCTGATAGCCTCCCCTGAATAGGAGGTATCCTAATAGTGGGCGGTGCAGAAACATCTCTGCACCGCCCACTACTTGTTTATATGCTTTGCCTTTTACTCCGTCAGCAGGGCCTCGATGTCCACCTTCTGCTTTGTGCCGGACCTCTGTCGGGCGTGGAAAGCCTTGTAGAGTGCCGGCACGACGATCAGCGTCAGCAGGGTAGAGAGAGCCATACCACCGATGATCACCCACGCCATACCGGTACGGAGCTCAGCGCCTGAGCCGTGCGAGAGAGCCACGGGGAGCATACCGATGATGGTCGAGAGGGCGGTCATCAGGATCGGACGCGTACGGAGCTTGACCGCCTGTATCAGTGCCTCGTCCACCGGCTGTCCCTCGGCGCGTGCTTCGTTGGCGAAGTCGACCAGCAGGATCGCATTCTTGGCGACCAGACCTACCAGCATCACCATACCGAGCATGGCGTAGATGCTCATGGCAGTATTGGTCAGGGCGAGGGCGAGCAGGGCACCGACGATCGAGAGCGGGATGGCGATCATCACGACGAGCGGGTCGGTCCAGTTGTTGTAGAGCAGCGTCAGCGCGAGATAGATGAAGAGGAGCGAGAGCAGGATCGCCGTCATGAGGACGCTCATCGAGTCGGACATTTTCTTCATATCACCGGTGGTCTGTATCTGCACCCCACCGGGCAAGTCCTCACCATCAAGCCGGGACATGAATTCCTTGGCAATTGCGCCGGCAGGCACACCGTAGGCCTGAGCGCGCAGCGTGACGGAGCTGTTGCGATTGTACCTCTCCAGTCGGCTGGGACCGATACCGAGGCTGATGTCGGCGAATTGCGAGAGCCGGATGAGATCGCCCTGGCCATTGACGACCATAAGTCCGGCGACATCCTCGATGGATCGGCGAGAGACCTTATCGGCACGGATGTTTATCGCGTACTCATAGTCCCCCTCCGTATACCTTGGCTGATCATTACCCTGGAAGCTCGTCTGCATCATCATACCTACATTGTCCAGGGTGAGCCCAAGATTGGACATCTTGTCTCGGTCGACTCGCACTGTGACCTCCGGCGTGGCATTCTCGACGGAGAGCCACGGCTGTATCACGCCCGGGATCGTACTCAGCGCTGAGAGCGCCTTATCGGCATAGAGAGCCACCGAGTCCTTGTCGGTACCGGAGATCACATACTCCACGGATGCCTTGGAGACGGTACCGGTCATACTGACATTGCAGACCCTCACACGTGCATCCACGAGATAGTCCGAGAGAGGCTTCCGGATCTTAGCCACATAGGTCTCGGTGCCACCGGGGACCTTCTTGAGCTTAACATTCATCTCAGCGAGATAGGGTGTCCCCTTGCTGCTCTGACCGTTATCACTGGTCAGGCCGACCATAGTCACCACCTTCTCCACCTCAGGTCGATGCATGAGCCAGCCCTCAGCCTTGCGCACCAGCTTATTGGACTCCTCCAAAGATATGTCCTTGGGCATCTCCAGCTGGATGATGCACTCGTGCCGATCCATGTAGGGCTGAAACTCAAAGTTGATAAAACCAAGTGGGAAAAGTGCCATCACACCGGCCATCAGTACAACGACAATGAGTGCCAGCGTCCAGCGGTGACTCATTCCCCAGCGGGTCACCGTGGAGATAAGCTCTGCAAAGCGACTGATGCCCTCCTCAAAGCCGCTGAGCATCCGACCGATGAAGCTATCCCTCCTGAGGGACTGCACATTCCCCAGCCGGGAGGTGAGCAGCGGCACGAGAGTCAGGGCGGCAAGGAGGCTGAAGAGGATCGCTATCACAATCACGGCACAGAACTGCCGGAGGATGTCCGAGACGAGTGAATTGGTGAAGATGATCGGCAGGAAGACGACCACCAAGACCATGGTGACCGAGATGACGGTGATGCCGATCTCATTCATGGCATCCCAGGTGGCGCGGACTCGGTTTTTCCCCATCTCCATGTGGCGATAGACGTTCTCGATGACCACGATCGCATCGTCCACCAAGACGCCGATCACCAGCGAGAGTGCCAGGAGGGACATCATATTGAGCGTGAAGCCAAAGAGCCTCATCCCGATGAAGGTGGCGATCAGGGACACTGGCACCACGACCATCACGATCAGGGCGTTGCGGACATTGTGGAGGAAAAGCAGGATCACCAGCGACACCAAGAGGATGGCGAGCAAGAGATCCGTGAGCACAGAGCTGATCGCATTGCGGATAAAGGTGGTGGTATCTTGCGCCACCTCTATCCTAAGGCCATCAGCGGCGTAGCGCTCCTCGAGCGTCCAGATCTGCCCCGCCACCGCCTTGCTCACGTCGAGGGCGTTGGCGTCTGACTGCTTGAGGATATTGAGGAGGATCGCCTCCTGACCATTGACACGCCCCATCTTGACCGGGTCCTTGACCCCATCGACCACCTCAGCGACATCCTCGAGACGGATGGCTGTGCCATTGACGTTGCGGAGGATCAGCCTGCGGAGCTGGTTGATGGAGGTGATCTTACCGGAGAGGCGAACCGCCATCTGCGACTCATCGCTCATGAGATAGCCGGTGGGGAAGTCGAGGTTGGAGGCACGTATGGCACCCTGTACCATGACCGGCGTGATGCCGAGGTCCTGCATCTTGGCCTTGTCGAGATTGATCTGGATCTCACGCTCCACGCCGCCGACCAGCCCCACATTAGCGATGCCCTTGATGTGCGACAGCTCGGGGACGACCCGCTTGTCGATGAGGTCAAAAAGGTCGGTCGACCCGATGTCCGCTGTAGCAGATAGGATCAGGATAGGCTTCTCATCGACCGATACCTTAGAGATCATCGGAGAGATAATATCCCGAGGCAGCTCCGCACGCCTGGCTGAGAGCCGATTTTGCGCATCGGTCATCGCCTTGTCGATATCGGTCCCAAAGTCAAAGGAGACCATAATCATCGACATACCCTCAAAGGAGTAGGACTGCATCTGGTCGATGCTCTCCATACTCGAGAGGACCTCCTCCGCTTTCTTCGTCAGAGAGTTCTCCACCTCTGTCGGTGAGGCACCGGGATAGATGATCTGTACGTTGAGCAGCGGCGGCGTAAACTTCGGCATCAGCTCTGCGCTCAAGCTCCTAAAGCTCAGGAAGCCCAGCACGGTCAGCAGGATAAAGAGGACCGTGACAAATATCGGGCGCTCAATAGATGTCTTTACGATTTTCATACTTTACTCTGCTTGTCAGTCATTAACCGCCTTGACGGGCAGACCATCCGACACATTGATCAGACCGGAGACGATGATGCAGTCACCACTCTCTAGTCCACTGAGGACCTCGATCCGGTCACCGATGAGACCACCGACCGTAATGGTCTGCTCTCTCGCAATCCCCTCCTCGACGACGTATACGTGAGCATCCTTGACACTGCCGATGATGGCTCGGCGAGGGATCAGGATCCCGTGCGTCTCCTCACTGCTGCCAAAGGACACCGAGACATACATACCGGGTCGCAGTCCTTCCATACCCTCCTTGTCCAGCGCCACCTCCACGGGGAAAGCGAGGGCATGATTTGCCTTATTTCCCACCATGGAGATACGACCGGAGAGGGTCCGGTCCGGATAGACTTCGCTTGCCACAGAGACGGTCTGTCCCTCCGAGAGCTGCAGCCGCTGACGCTCGGTCACGAAGCAGGTAGCCTTGAGCTGCGAGTCATCGACGATATCAAAGAGCTTGGCACCGGGATTGACATAGCTGCCGACCTCCACATACCGCTTATAGATCTCGCCTGAGATGGGCGCCTGCAGGGAGGCATCGGCCAGCCGGCGACGGCTGGCGACATAGCGACCCTCAGCCGCTACCATCTGGGTATTCATCGCACTGAGTTGCTGGTCGGTGACACCGCCCTGGCTGTGTGCCTGACTATATCGCTCATAGTCTCGCTTCGCCGCCTCATAAGCGACACGAGCGGACTCGGCATCGGCTCTCAGCGTCTCCACATCGAGCTGTACAAGGAGCTTCCCCTTAGCGACACGATCGCCCTCGTCGGCATAGACCGACACGACTCGCCCACCGGTGCCGGCGACGACAGATAGATCGTGTGCTCCTGCCACGAGTCCATTGGAGACAAAGGATGCGCTATAGTCGCTCTCACTTACCGTCTCGGTGCGGACAGCCACTGCCGACTGACCCTCCATAAGGCCCTCTGTCTTGGCAGCGGTAGCCCTCTTATTGAGGACCAAAGTCACTACGATGAGACCAATGGCCAGCACGATGGCTAATGGGAGATAGATTTTTCGTTTCATGACAATGTGATTATGATGAAGTGTGACTATTATTCCATAAGGTCTCGTATCTCACCCCGGCTCTTCTTGAGGTCGATGAAGGCCTTCATATAATCCCCAAGGGCGCTGGCGTAGGACATCTGTGCCTGCACGAGAGACTGGCTCGCATTGAGGACATCAGAGAGAGAGGCGACGCCGAGGTTATAATTCTTCTGCGCCAAGTCAAGGACCTGCTCAGCGAGAGTTTGGTTATCCCTCTGTAGGGAGATGGTCCGCTGAGTGTCTCTGAGCTTAAGGGAGGCATTGAGGTTAGCCATCCTAAGCGACTGGTCGAGTGCGTGCAGATCCTCCTGCGCCTTGAGCAGGTCGAGGTGACTCTCGCGCACCTTGGCGAGGCGAGAGCCGCCACTGAAGATCGGCATCCGGAGACTCACCCCGACCATGGCGGTCGGGTAGCCGTAGTTGGTTGCCCCGCCGAAGAGCTGATCGCGCATGTGATTGTACTGCAGGTTGAGTGCCAGGGAGAGCGTCGGGAGGTACTCATACTTCTTCGCCCGCTCCTGCAGCTCGGCCATCCTCTCCCTCTGCTGCAGCTGCATATAAGCTATATGCCTGATGGGGTCAAAGGTGGGGGAGCCTACCGTGGCAATCTCCTGCTGAGCCATGAGGCCGAGGTCGAGGGGCGGCACGGTCATAGGCTCTGTCACCTCAAAGCCCATCTGGAGCTTGAGCAGGTTTTTCTGCACCTCGAGCCCGCTCTCTATCGCTGACTGCTGGGTCTTGAGGTTGGTGAGATTGACCCTCAGCCGATCCACATCCACCTTCTTGACCAAGCCGGAGGCGTAGTTGACCTCCATCATGCGGAGCATCTGCTCCACCAGTTCCACACTCCGAAGCATCTGTGACGCAGCGTACTGAGTGACCTGGACCCCATAGTAGAGGGTAGCGGTCTGAGCGATCACATCCTCCTCTGTCGAGAGGGCGCCCAGCTCTGCCATCTGCTTGGAGACCTTGGCAATGTCGAGGGTATTGAAGAGCGACATATTGAGTAGCTGCTGATTAAGCGCCAAGCCCGCATTGGCACTATACTTTGTCCCCATCTCGATGGTCATGTACTCTGACGCATTGGGGTCGCGCATCTTCTCGGGGAGGAAGTTATTCATGAAGTTGGGCATGATAAACTTTGCCTTCTTCAGGTTGTCATTAAGCCCTGCGGACCCGCTGATCTGTGGCAGGAGAGCTCCGAGCACCTCTTGACGGGCTCGCTCAGCCTTCTCACGGTCAAGGGCGGACTTCTTGACATTGCTATTGTGCTCCACGGCATAGCCGAGGCACTGCTGTAGCGTGTAGCTCTCCTGAGCGTGCCCTGTGACCGAGAGCAGGAGCAGGCCGAGGACGAGCATCACCAAGCGATTATTGGATGATATCATGGTACGTGGTGTATAAGAGTTGATTTCCCTCCTCGGAGACGATGGCGCGCAGGTGGTACCCCAGTATGGTGGCAAAGTAGCTCCCTGCGGGGAGTAGCTTATTACGCACCACGGCATTGATGTAGAAGCCAAAGACAGAGTACGAGAGATACTCGCACATAAAGGGGATGTCCAGATCAGCTCTGTAAAGTCCGGTCTCCACCCCTCGTCGTAGATTAGCCTGCATCTTGCCACCAAAGAAATTGGATCCGATCGCATGCTCCAGCATCGCCTGATGTGGGTTGTTGCGCATCAGGTCAGAGAAGAAGACGGGATTGAGCGTCTCAAAGAGCCGATCCAGCTGCTTAAAGCACAGGACCAAGCTCTCTATGGCAGACCTCTCCCCATCGTCAAGCAGCGAAATGGCGCTCTGGAAGTCACCGGAGATGGCATGGACGCACTCCTTGAGTAGCTCCTCCTTGGAGGAGAAGTTGTTGTAGAGCGTCTTCTTCGTGACGCCCATCCTTGCTGCCATCTCATCCAGAGAGAGGAGGAAGCCCTCTTGCTTGAGTATGTCAATGGCCTTGCTTACGTACTTATCTTTACGACTTTGCCCCATAGTTATATTGATATTTGAGTTCTGTTCACATGGCAAATATACACTTTTTCTACTTACAAAGTGTAATCTATATATTTCAAAGCGATTTTCTTTCTGTTTTGCTGCGACTTTGGCTCTCAAGGAAGCTATCTCACGCAAAGGGATAGTGAAGCTGCCGTCCCGACGGGCTGTGGCACTCCGACCGAGCTCCCGATTAGGCTTGAGAGGATGCCCGATTTTGCCGTCTACTTATGGGGCATATCTAATACCGATGTGGTGTCCTAGAAAAGTACACACATAGAGGAGCAGAAATGAACAGCAAGAAAG
>OASD01000130.1_pt1 | contig 44896 bp, 31 predicted proteins | sample 1475531 | NCBI WGS metagenome assembly OASD01 (sample SAMEA3360668, study PRJEB22359) | human gut metagenome | biome: ENVO:urban biome; feature: ENVO:human-associated habitat; material: ENVO:feces | place: Bangladesh | collected 2011
GACGCACCTCGAGGGGCTTCTCAAACTTCCAGAGGTTGCCCCCTCCGTAGAGGTCAAGAGTCACCTTGGGGCCCATGGCAAACTCGAGGGATGCATTGGGGGAGCCCATCACCGCCCAGTGGAGGGCGTTGGTCTTCAGGGCCACTTTCTGTGCCTGCGCGCCTAGTGCAGCTGTGAGCAGCAGCGCCAGCGTCAAGACGATTCTTCTCATTTGCTTCATAATAATATGCATGCCATTGCATGCGAGCCGAGTCTATACGGACTATGATTACTTGATATGAGATACCTTATCTGCTACTAAAGTGGCACTCTGCCTCACCTCTGTGAGAAGTACTCAACCTTGTATACAAATCGATCCCATATCAAGTGGAACTCTTACATGTGACAAAGGTAAAGCTTTATTTATAACTTGACACACATTTTCAAGCCTTACAAGAAAATCAAATATGACAAGAGACGGCTATCCCGCTTGTAGAGTGTGTTTCTACTAAATGTTAAAATTAATATTTCTGACAATTCGGAATAATATCCTTGTTGGCATTTAATACAAAATGCCGACCAAAAGAATAACACCAAGCCGGATAAAGGCGCATCAGAAGTGAGATCTGCGACAAAAAAGCGACAAAAAGCGAAAAACACGCAGCTATTGAGGAATAAAGGCGATCGGTGAGGTAGATAATAAAAATAATAAATAAGGGGAAAGAGGGACAGCACATCCCTATCGGACGAGTCGGATAAGTCGGACGGGTCGGACAGCGCAGAGGACACCTGCTCGCTTTTGGAAAATCCATCCACCTCAACCGATCCCGGAGGTGCGGGGTTGCACCCCTTGTGGGTGCCCGCTTCGTAGCCACAGGTCGAGGGGCGTAGCCCCGATGACCCGTGGATCAGCCGGAACATACATCCTCGACCCCTTGGGGCTCGCAGAGTCGCTATCGGTCAAATCTAATACCGATATTAGTGATCTCTAATATCGGTATTAGTAATCACTAATACCGGTAAAAGAAATGGCCCCCCTCTAGACCGGGGTATCGGACGGGTCGGACGAGTCGCGCTGTCTTATCGGACATATCGCGCTGTCTTATCGGACGAGTCGGACGAGTCGGACAAGTCGGACAGCGCAGATCGAGTGCCACCATACCTACCGAGCCGGAAAGGGCCAGGCAGCGCAGATCGGTGGTGCACCCCTCCGGGGTGCTCGCTCCATAGGCATCGGTCATCCGCGAAGCGGTGACCGATGTATAGCGCCCCACCCTAGCACCACGACCCCGCCAGGGTGTCGCCGAGCTGAGCCCCACTTCCCGGCGACCCCTGGCGGGGTGGTGGCACATTGCGTCTGCCTATACATCGGTCGTCGGCACTTCGTGCCTCGACCGATGCCTATGGAGCGGGCATCCTACGGATGCTGGAGGGCTGGAGAGCGTGAGCTGGGGGAAGCACCGAGGAGGGCTGGAGAGCGTGAGCTGGGGGGAGCACCGAGGAGGGCTGGAGAGCGAGAGCTGGAGGAGCACCGAGGAGGGCTGGAAAGCGAGAGCTGGAGGGGGGCTGGAGAGCGAGAGCTGGAGGGAGGACCGAGAAGGGCTGGGGCTGGGCGTCCGACTCGTCCGACCCGCCCGGGCGTAGGCAAAAAAAAGAGGGCCGCATCCCGGTGTGGGATACGGTCCTCGTACAGGTTTGGTATGCCCTTAGGTCAAGGGCTTGGGGCTGTGACCGGGAGGGATTACTCCTGCTCGCCGGTGGTCTCAGCGTCCTCCATCTTCTCGCGGAGCTCGGCGAGGGCGTCGAGGTCTCCGAGGGTAGACTTCTCTGCGGGGGCAGAGGTGGTGGCGCTCTTATTGACCTTCACGTCTGAGGGGGTAGCCTCGACGTTGAGTCCCTTGGCGGCATCCTCGTAGGTGCGGGTGTGGCTGACGATGATGCGCTTGGCGTTGCGATTGAACTCGAGCACCTTGAAGTTGAGCTCCTCGCCCGTCTGGGCCTCAGAGCCGTCCTCCTTGGTGAGCTGCTTCAGGGGTGCGAAGCCCTCGATCTCCTCGGGGAACTCGATCACCGCACCGCGTGCGCTGATCTCGCCTACCTTGCCCTTGTGGATAGAGCCGATGGAGTAGACGCCCTCGATGCTGCCCCAGGGATCGGGGGTGCACTGCTTGTGGCCGAGTGAGAGACGACGGCTCTCCTTATCCACATCCAGGACCACGACATCGATCTTGGAGCCGATGGAGGTGAAGTCGCTCGGGTGCTTGATCTTCTTGGTCCAGGAGAGGTCGCTGATGTGGATCAGACCATCGATCCCGTCCTCGAAGGTTACGAAGATACCGAAGTGGGTGAAATTGCGCACCTCAGCGGTGTGCTTGCTGCCGATGGGGTAGCGCTCCTCGATGCTCTCCCAGGGATCGGGGGTGAGCTGGCGGATGCCGAGGCTCATCTTGCGCTCCTCGCGGTCGATGGAGAGGATGACGCACTCGATCTCCTCGCCTACCTTAAGCAGGTCGGAGGGGTGGTGTACGTGCTTCGTCCAGCTCATCTCGCTGACGTGGACGAGACCCTCTACCCCGGGCTTTACCTCTACGAAGGCACCGTAGTCGGTGAGGACAACGACCTTGCCGGTCACCTTGTCACCCACCTGGAGGCTCTCCTCAAGAGCGTCCCAGGGGTGGGGGGTGAGCTGCTTCAGACCGAGGGCGATACGCTTGCGCTCCTCATCGTAGTCGAGGACGACGACATTGATCTTCTGACCGATCTCGACCACCTCCTCGGGGCTATTGACACGACCCCAGGAGAGGTCCGTGATGTGTATCAGACCATCGACACCACCGAGGTCGATGAAGGCACCGTAGGAGGTGATGTTCTTCACCGTACCCTCGAGTACCTGACCCTTCTCGAGGTGAGAGATGATCTCGGCACGCTGTGACTCGAGCTCCTCCTCGATGAGAGCCTTGTGCGATACGACGACATTGTGATAGTCGGGATTGACCTTGATGACGCGGAACTCCATCGTCTTGCCGACAAACTCCTCGAAGTCGCGGATCGGACGGACGTCGATCTGTGAGCCGGGGAGGAAGGCATTGACACCAAAGATATTGACCAGCATACCACCCTTGATGCTTTTGTCGATGTATCCGGTGATGGTCTCCTTGGACTCGAGGGCCTCCTCGATGCGCTTCCAAGCACGGTCGCGCATAGCGTCCTCGTGAGAGAGCAGAGGACGACCGTCCTTGGACTCCGTCTTGCGGACGTACACCTCTACCTCGTCACCGACCTTGAGATCCTTATTGTAGCGGAACTCGCTTGTGGGGATGACGGCGGGAGCGCGCAGACCCACGTCTACCTTGACCTCACGCTTGTCCATAGAGATCACCTTACCGGAGATGATCTCGTCCTCGGTGATATTGGGGATGGTCTCAGCGTACTTCTTCTTCTCCTCCTCCAGCTGCTCAGCAGAGATGTCGGACTCGCGGTTGTACTTGTCCCAGTCAAAGTCCGCGTTGGGCTTTGTCTCGTCGTACTTTGTAATCATGCATTAATAGCTCTAGGCTATCATGTTTCTAAAAGGGTTAAACAATACGTTACTATGCCCGTCCACCCCTTTCCCTCCGGGAAATCGGTGGACAAGCACAGCGCAAAGGTAACGTAAATAATTGAATCCTAAAACCCTGCCCCGTCGGTGGAGGGCTGTGGGCCGGTTCGGACGATTATTTTTTTCGTACCTTTCCTACCTAATCATCATCTACTCTATAGCCATATGACTCAGAAGACCTCCAAGCGACTCTACCTCATCGACGCCTTTGCGATGATCTATCGGGGCTACTTCCCCTTTGCCAATCGACCGATGCTCAATCGCCGGGGCGAGGACACCTCGGCGGTGCTGGGGTTTGTCAACACCTTTGACAAGATCCTCGAGGCGGCGGAGGGGGAGTACCTCGCGGTGGTCTTTGATCCGCCGGGAGGAACCTTCCGCAGCGAGGAGTACGAGGAGTACAAGGCACAACGGGCGAAGCAGCCCGAGGCGATCACCTTTGCGCTCCCCTATATCCGCGAGATCATCACGGCGCGCGGCGTGCAGAGCTACGAGGTGGCCGGGTACGAGGCGGACGACGTGATCGGGACGCTGGCGACGCACCTCTCGGAGGCGCACCCGGAGCTGGAGGTGCTGATGGTGACGCCGGATAAGGACTATGGACAGCTGGTGACGGAGCGGGTGCATATGCTTGCGCCGGGGTCGGCGGGCGGCTTTGACGACCTGGGACCGGGGGAGGTGGCGGCAAAGCACGACCTCACCGACGAGACGCAGGTGCGGGACTTCCTGGCGCTGATGGGGGATGCGTCGGATAACGTGCCGGGCGTGCCGGGGATAGGGAAGAAGCGTGCCGCCGATCTCCTGCGGGCCTATGGCTCCATCGAGGGGATCTACGACCATATCGATGAGCTGAAGGGGAAGATGAAGGAGAATCTCCTCGAGCATCGGGAGCAGCTGGAGGCGTCCCGCCACCTCGTCACCATCGTCACCGATGTGCCGATAGAGGTCTCCCTCGAGGAGATGACGCGTGGCGCTCAGGATCTGCAGCGACTGGTGGACCTCTATGACGAGCTGGACTTCCGCTCCAAGAAGAAGGCACTGCTGGACGAGTCTCCGGTGCCCACACCTCGGCGAACCCTCTTTGACCTCACCCCCGTGGAGGCGGCAGCAGAGCCCCCGGTGGAGGACTCGGTCGGCGACCTCTCTACCGTGGAGCACAGCTACACCCTGATCACGGGGGAGGAGGAGATGAAGGGGCTCCTCGAGGCTCTCTCGGGGGCTGAGGCCTTCTCCTTCGACACCGAGACGGACGGGCTGGACGGGATGCAGGACCACCTCGTGGGGATCTCGGTCGCCGTGCGCCCGCACGAGGCGTGGTACCTCCCTCTGCCGGAGGATATGGAGGAGGCGAAGGCGCTGCTGAGACCCTTGGCTCCCTTTTTCTCCGACCCGGAGAAGGTGAAGGTGGCGCAGAATGGAAAGTTTGACCTCAAGTTCCTCTCCCGCTACGACCTCCACGCCGTTCCGCCACTGTGGGACACGATGCTGGCGCACTACCTCCTCGACCCGGAGGCGCGCCACGGGCTGGACCACCTCTCGGAGACGCTCCTGCGGTACCGCCCGATCCCGATCGAGCAGCTGATCGGCAAGGGCAGTAAGCAGAGGAATATGCGTCAGGTGGATCCGAGGGAGGTGCTGCCCTACGCTGCCGAGGATGCCGACCTGACGCTGCAGCTCTACCACCACCTCCGACCGCGGATCGAGGGCGAGGAGCACCTGAGGTCGCTCTTCTATGACATCGAGATGCCCCTCGCGGGCGTGCTGCTGGAGATGGAGCAGGCGGGTGTGCGGGTCGATGTCGATCTGCTCCAGAGTGCGATCGTAGACCTGTCGACGGAGCTGGAGCGGATAGAGGAGGACTTCCAGAGGTACACCCTGGGGGATCCGGTGAATATCAACTCCCCGAAGGAGGTGGGCGACTTCCTCTTCGGGCGCTTAGGGCTGAGCGAGAAGCCCAAGAAGACTCGCACGGGGCAGTACTCCACACGGGAGGAGGACCTGGAGATGGTAGCCGACCGGCACCCTGCCGTGCGGCTGATCCTCGACTACCGAGGGCTCTCCAAGCTGGTCAATACCTACCTCCTCCCGCTGCCGATGATGGTCAATCCGGTGACCGGGCGCATCCATACCACCTATCATCAGGCGAAGACAGCGACCGGCAGGCTCTCCTCGAGCGACCCCAACCTACAGAATATCCCGGTGCGGGACGAGCAGGGGCGGGAGATACGCAAGGCCTTCACGGCAAACGATCCCGCCGCCGGGGACCTCTTCGTCAGCGCCGACTACTCCCAGGTGGAGCTGCGACTGATGGCGCACCTGAGCGGAGACACCTCACTGATAGAGGCGTTTCGCCACGGGGCGGACATCCACGCCGCCACGGCAGCCAAGATCTTCGGCATCCCCGAAGAGGAGGTGACGGGGGAGATGCGGCGGAAGGCGAAGACTGCCAACTTCGGCATCATCTACGGTATCTCCGCCTTTGGTCTCTCGGCGAGGCTGGGCATCCCGCGAGGCGAGGCGAAGGAGCTGATCGACGGCTACTTCAGTTCCTTCCCCGGCGTGAAGCGCTACATCGACAAGACCATCGAGCAGGCGCATAAGGATGGCTACGTCGATACCCTCTTCGGACGCCGGCGGTACATACAGAATATCAACTCTCGTAATCGCAACCTCGTCGCCAACGCCGAGCGTATGGCGATCAACGCCCCTATCCAGGGCACCGCCGCCGACATCATCAAGGTGGCGATGGTCCGGGTGGCGCGACGCCTGCGGGAGGAGGGCTTCCGCTCGCAGATGATCCTGCAGGTGCACGACGAGCTCTGCTTCACCGTGCCGGGCGATGAGCGCGAGCGGCTCGTGGCGATGGTCAAGGAGAAGATGGAGCAGGTGCTCCCCTCGCTCTCTGTCCCGCTCGTCGCCGATGTCGGCGTGGGCGAGAATTGGCTCGAGGCCCACTGACCTCTCATGCGTACTCCCCTGTGTGGGGTAAGTCCGGGGGGCAGGAGCGGCGCATTTGAGCTTTACATAAGTCATTCAACTCATTGTGAAGGGTGGGGGACGAAGCACCCCTTGCGGGTGCCCGCTCCATAGCCACCGGTCAAAGGGCGTAGCCCCGAAGACCCGTGGATCAGGCTCCCTGATAAGTGCGACACCCTGGCGGGGTCGTATATCTATCCGGAGGTCCTCTTTCCCGGGGTCATCGGCACTTCGTGCCTCGACACCCGGGCTAAAAGCCGACGATCCCTCCGGGGCTCTGCCCCTGCGGGATCGCTAGGCGATGCATCCCGGCAGGGATTATCACTTCTTTGCAGTACCGCTCAAATGCGTCACCCCTATCCCTTAGCTGAGGTCGACTATGTAGGTCTGAACTTCTGTCTATCTTTGTCGGAAGAAACAATAAGCCAAGAGACTATGACGGAGACAATGACCGAGCGCGAGACGAGGAAGAAGTGGTACAGGCAGGAGTGGTTTTACGTACTCCTGTCGCTGGTGCTCTTTGTGGGACTTTCTTATGCCTACTTCTATCCCGCGGCCTTTGAGGACCGGGTGCTCTACCAGGTGGACGGAGCCGCCTCGCAGGGTACGGGACGGGATGTGGTCGACTACCATAAGGAGACCGGAGAGTGGTCCCGCTGGACGGGCAGCCTCTTTGGGGGGATGCCCACCTACCAGATCCGCCCAGACTACGACTCTCAGGCACCCCTTGTGACGCTGCGGAGTCTCCTCCGGCTCGAGTGGCCGATCGACCTGATGCCGGGCGACACCTACCTCCTCCTGATGATGCTCCTCGGGGGATACCTCTTCATGCGGAGCTGGGGGCTGAGGCGGGGGCTCTCGGTCTTTGGGGCGATCCTCTGGACCTTCTCCTCCTACTTCCTGATCCTGATACAGGCGGGGCACATCTGGAAGCTCACCACCCTCGCCTTCATCCCACCGACGATCGCGGGGCTGGTCTACGCCTTCCACCGACGATACTACCGCTTGGGATTTATCGTCATGGCGGTCTTCACGGGGCTGCAGATCCTCTGCAATCACTACCAGATGAGCTACTACTTCGCCTTCCTCATGGCGGGTATGATCATCGCGTGGGCGGTGGAGGCCGGTCGTCAGGGGGAGTGGAAGCACTTTGGCAAGGCGCTGCTGGCGGTGACGCTGGGGGGCGTCGTCGGGCTGGGGCTCAATGGTTCGGGTCTCTACCATACCTGGGAGCTACAGCAGGAGACGATGCGCGGGGGGAGCGCCATCGCAACGGAGGGCACGGGTGAAGCCTCCTCCAAGGGGCTCTCACGGGACTATATCACCGCCTGGAGCTACGGCGTAGATGAGACGCTGACGCTGCTGATCCCGGATGCCAAGGGAGGCGCAAGCGGCGCCATCGGCTACGATGAGCCGGCGCTGAGCAAGGCGCGGATGGAGAGTAGAGCCTTCGTGGCACAGCAAAACCGCTACTGGGGCGATCAGCCCTTCACGGCGGGACCGGTCTACGTGGGTGCCTTTGTCCTGTGGCTTGCGCTCTTCGGCATGGTGGCGGGTAAGGGCCCGATGAAGTGGGCGCTGCTGGCGGTCTCCCTCCTCTGCCTCCTGCTCTCGTGGGGGCACAACTTCCCCGGGCTGACAAATTTCTTCATCGACCACGTGCCGCTCTACAATAAGTTCCGCACCCCCTCGTCGATCTTAGTGGTCCCGGAGCTGACGATACCGCTCTTTGCCGTCTGGGGCCTGGCACTGATCCTGCGGCAGCCGGATAGGCTGAAGACTGACAGGGGAGCGACGATCACGGCGAGCGTGCTGACGGTCAGTGTGGCGCTACTGGCGTACCTCTTCCCCTCCATCGGCGGCTCCTTCACGTCGCAGATGGAGCAGCAGGCACTCGCTCCCTACCTCGCACAGATGCCACAGCTGATCGATGCGGTCGAGGACCTCAAGAGCGTCCGGACGGCGATCTTCAGGGCCGATGCGCTGCGGTCGCTGATCTATCTCCTCGTGGGGATGGGCATCCTGCTCCTTCTCTATAAGAAAAAGGTGAAGCCGATGCCGACGCTGGCACTGGTGACACTGCTCTGCCTCGTCGATCTCTGGACGGTGGACAAGAGGTACCTCAATGACTCCATGTACCACCCGCGGACCGACATTACGGCGAGGGTGCAGGAGAAGACACCGGTGGACGAGCAGATCCTCAGCGATCCCTCCGAGGCGAGGGTGATGAACCTGTCGGTCGATACCTTTAATGACGCCACCACCTCCTACTACCACCGCTCCATAGGGGGCTATAATGCGGCCAAGTTGGGTCGCTATCAGGACCTGATCACCGGCTATCTCTCCAAGCTGGATCGGAATGTCCTCCGGGCGCTCAATACGAAGTACTACATCGTGCCCGACAGCGTCACCGGTCAGCGGCTCGTGGTCGACCCGGAGGCGTACGGAGACGGATGGTTTGTCTCCGACATCCATACGGTCACCGGTCCAAAGGAAGAGTACGATGCGCTTGGGCAGCTGCCGCTCGACCGAGTGGCGGTGGTGGACAAGTCGCTTGTCGGGGGCTTGCCCACCGGCACTCTCCGGGACAGCCTATCCACGGTGACGCTCACCGACTACGCTCCTGACCGGCTGGTCTACAGGACCTCCAATGCGCATGCCGGTCTGGCGGTGCTCTCGGAGATCTACTACCCGCACGGCTGGGAGGCGCGCATCGATGGCGAGGAGGCGAAGATCCTTCGGGTCGACTACCTGCTCCGCGGTCTCGTCGTCCCGGCGGGGGAGCATGAGGTGGTCCTCACCTTTGACCCCAAGACCCTGCAGGTCACCGAGACAACCGCCTACGCCTCCTACGGCGTGCTGCTACTGGTGATAGTTGTGAGCGGGCTCCTCTACCATCATCACCGGCGGAGGGATGAGAAACGTGAGGCGTGAGGCAGATCCATCTGGCTCAGGTCGACTCCACCAATAGCTACCTCCGGCGACGTCTCGCAGAGGAGCCGGACCTGGAGGAGTACACGGTCATCACCGCCACCGATCAGACTGCAGGGCGCGGTCAGCCCGGTCATCGCTGGGAGGCGACGGCGGGGCAAAACCTCACGATGACCCTGCTCCTTCACCCGGGTGACCTGATGGAGGACGGGGGGACGCTCTTTGACCTCAATATCCTCACCGCCCTTGCCGTGAGACAGGCGCTCCTGCGCGAGCTTCCCCCCGGGGCGGAAGTGAAGGTGAAGTGGCCTAACGACCTCCTCGTCGGCGGGCGAAAGATCTGCGGCATCCTGATCGAGAACACCTTCTCCTCCTCTCGCCTCGACGCAAGCGTCGTCGGCATCGGGGTCAATGTCCTGCAGGAGCACTTCGGTGAGGGCTATCCGACGCCACCCACCTCGATAGCCATAGAGCAGCGTCGGCTCGGCGTAACACCCCTCACCGGTGACGGTTGGCACGACCGACTGGTCTACGAGATCCTTGAGGCGCTCGAGGAGTGGCGGAGTCGACCGGTTAGCCGACTACGAGCGGAGTATCACCGCAGTCTCTTTGGACGGGGAGAGGTGGCCCGCTTTGCTCGACCCTCCGGCGAGACCTTCTACGGGATGATCGAGGGGGTGAGGCCCGACGGTCGGATCCTGATCCGCGAGCTGCCCACGGGGCGCCGATCGCTCTACGCCTTCCGGGAGGTCTCGATGGTCCTCACCGCCTCCCTCAACCTGGGTCTGTGAGGGACGTCCCTCTCTTTGAGGTGCCTCCGACCGCCATTTCCCGACAGATGCTCTGCGATCATCAGGAGATCCCATATTATATAGGGATGAAAGCTGCAACGAACTTCCGCTGACGGCTCCCAGACTTGATCGACCCTCGTAGGGAGACGATCCGATGGCTCAGTATTGTAGTGAGTGTTTCGAGTGACCCTTTTTTACTTACCTTTGTAGAGTTGTTAAAGTGAAACTGCACTCGTGGGGTGCCATCGTAAGGTCGATGGGGCTGTGAGCCAGACCTCAGGTCTATGGAGTGAATATTATTATGACAAGCAAGCGAAGTCTTCTCTCGTCCCTATCGCGATCTTATCTCAATCGATGGATCGTGCTTGCGATCGACATCATCACGGCACTCTTCTGCGCCGTTCTTGCCGCTCTCGCCACACGCTACTTTGTCGGCATGCCCGAGGTTGCACTGCGGACTTTAGTCCCAGCCAGCTTGGCTGCTGTGGCTGTCGGTGCCACTGTCGCCGACTTCCTCACAGGGGTCCATAAGCAGATCTTCCGCTTTACGACGCTCAGGGTGAGCTTCAATCTCCTGATCTCCACGCTCATCAATGCATCCATCTCCCTCCTCACCCTCTATGTGATCAACGTCACGCTCCTTCACCTCACCTTCTCGCCCAAGGTGATCCTCTTCTACTGCGGGAGCTACGTGATCTTCACCTACCTTATCGCCCTTGCACTCCGTGGGGTGATGGTCTTCCTCGCCCGCCGTCTCCTCGTCAGTACCGATGGACCGATCAGCCGTAAGCGGGTCATGGTCTATGGTGTGAAGAGCAACTCACCCGGTGTCTCCTCCCTCATCGAGGGGAGCACGACCTACCGGATGATGGGCTTCGTGACCAATGATCAGGCGGTGGCCGGTCACGAGATCAATGGTCACCGGATCTATCACGTAGCCGGGCGTAACGACCTGTACCTCCTCAAGCGCTCCAAGAGTCTCGATGGAATCCTCTTCACGGACCGAAGGGACTTCCTCGGTGAAGGGGAGAAGGTAGTGCAGGACTGCGAGTCGATCCATCTGGAGACCTACCTCCTGCCTGCTGTCTCCGAGGCGAGCAGTGACACGATCGCGCTGGAGAGTGTCCGTAAGATCCGGATCGAGGACCTCCTCTTCCGCGACACCATCCATCAGGATAATGGGGCAGTCCGCCAGCTCTACGAGGGCAAGGTCGTCATGGTGACCGGCGCTGCCGGCAGTATCGGGAGTGAGATCGCCCGACAGATCGCCTCCTATGGCGTCCGCCGGCTGATCCTCCTCGAGATGGCAGAGTCGCCCCTCCACGAGATCCGCTTAGAGCTGGAGCACGACTACCCCGACCTTGACCTCGTGCCGATGATCGGGGATGTCCGAAATAGGGAGAAGGTGGAGATCGTCTTTGACCGATACCGCCCGGATATCGTCCTCCATGCCGCTGCCTACAAGCACGTACCACTGATGGAGGAGCATCCCTGCGAGTCCGTCCTCGCCAATCTCTCCGGCACGCGCAACATCGCCGATATGTGCGTCAAGTATGGAGCTGAGCGCATGGTGATGATCTCCACGGACAAGGCGGTCAATCCGACTAACGTCATGGGTGCCTGCAAGCGCGCCTGTGAGATGTATATCCAGAGCCTCGGCAAGGCGATCCAGGAAGGAAACGTGGAGGGGAAGACGATCTTCATCACCACCCGCTTCGGCAACGTCCTCGGCAGCAACGGCTCCGTGATCGGGCTCTTCCGTCGGCAGATCGCCTCCGGAGGACCTGTGACGGTGACGCACAAGGATATTGTCCGCTTCTTCATGAGCATCCCCGAGGCGTGCAGTCTCGTCCTGCAGGCGAGCACGATGGCGGAGAGACCACAGATTTTCGTCTTCGATATGGGCGAGGCACACAAGATCGATGACCTCGCGCGTCGGATGATTCGCCTCTCAGGATTTGAGCCGGACAGGGACATCCAGATCGTCTACTCCGGACTTCGCCCCGGTGAGAAGCTCTACGAGGAGGTGCTGGCCACGGCGGAGAATACTGAGCCTACCACAGTCGATAAGATCCGCATCGCCAACATCCGACCCAGTGACTACGATGCCGTCAGCGCTCAGGTCGCTAAGATCATAGACACCGCTCGGAACTTCCAGACCGAGGAGGCGGTTCGCGAGCTCAAGGTGCTGATCCCGGAGTTTGTCTCCAATAACTCTCCCTTCCAGAAGATCGATGAGGAGCTCCACCGCTCCAAGTGATGGTATACACGAAAAAGGGGCTGCGTTGTCGCCATGACAATGCAGCCCCTTTTCTTGTTTAGTTGATCTGTTACTTGACCACCTCTCCACGAATGGTGAGGACGGATGGTCCCTTCTTGCCATTGCTGTAGACCGAGATGGTCTTGACGAAGGGGTAGATGCGTCCCGTGGGATCGTAGGTGACGGTCACCTTACCCTCCTTACCCGGAGCGATCGGATCCTTGGAGAATGAGGGCGTGGTGCAGCCACAGCTCGAGATCACACGGGTGAGGACGAGGGGCGCATTGCCGACATTCTTAAGGGTGAAGACGTAGGTGACCGGTCCGTCACCCTCGCTGATGGTGCCGAAGTCATGCTCCGACTCGACAAACTCGATCGCAGCCTTCTTGCTGTCATCTTGCTGCAGCCCCTGTGCCATGGCCGTCGCCCCGAAGAGGCTCAGCACAAGCAGGGAGAGCAGGTAAAGTGTACTTCTTTTCATCATGTTATTTCTTTCCATTATTATCTGATTATGAGCAACTACCGATACGGAGCTACCTTACGTGTAGTGACAAAGGTACGAAATTATTCGTAGGCCATACTCTCCTGCTCTCTCACGGGCAGGGGGGACGCATTAGATCTTTACAGCTATGCAGAGGAGATCTGTGGCGGGAGATCCCTCTCCTAATGCACCCGACTGCCGATCCCGCAGGGGGTGCTTCGTTCCCCACTCTTCGTAATGAGTTGATGGACTTCTGTGCTACTCAAATGCGTCACCCCTCTCTCACGGACCCCTTTGGTGCCCCCTCCTCAGCCGTCTGTCTAATATCGGTATTAGACTTGCCCCTGCAGATGAGGGAATTGTGGTGGGAGCGCCCTCCCCCTAGGCATCTCTGTGGGTGGTAGGAGAGTTTTTTTGTACCTTTGAGAAAATCATGAAACCAAGAAACCAATAACTCACATCTGTATGTCTGAGGAAATCAAAAATCTGAAGCCCGAATTGGTCTGGAAGCATTTCCACGCCTTCACCCAGCATCCCCGCCCCACCCACCACTGCGAGGAGATCTCGAAGTATATCGCCGGCGTCGGTAAGGAGCTCGGTCTCGAGACCCGCCGCACTGAGGCAGGTAACGTATTTATCTACAAGCCCGCCTCTGAGGGGTATGAGGATCACGCGATGGTGACCCTCCAGTCCCATATGGATATGGTGCCACAGAAGACTCCCGAGTTGGATCACGACTTTGTGAAGGACCCGATCGATGCCTACATCGATGGCGAGTGGGTCACCGCACGCGACACCACTCTCGGTGCCGATGATGGCATTGGGGATGCGATCACGCTGGCGATCCTCGAGGATAAGACGCTGAAGCACGGCCCCATCGAGGCGATCTTCACCGTCGATGAGGAGGAGGGTATGATCGGTGCACACGAGCTGGTCGCCGGAGACATCAAGGGTAAGTACCTCATCAACCTCGACTCCGAGATGATGGGCGAGATCTTCATCGGCTGCGCCGGCGGTGTGGATGTCACCGCAACACTCGGCTATAAGGAGGAGAAGGCAAAGAAGAGCGCCATCGCCTACGAGCTCTCCCTCTCGGGCCTCAAGGGCGGCCACTCCGGCGTGGACATCAACCTCGGTCGTGGCAATGCCGTGAAGATGCTCTTCCGCTTCCTCAAGCACGCCGTCCAGGAGACAAACCTCGACATCGCCTCCGTCGATGCCGGCACGCTCCGCAATGCTATCCCCCGCGAGGCTAAGGCGATCGTCTGCGTCAAGGAGGGGGAGAAGGCAGACACCCTCGTCAAGATGGTCGAGGAGTGGGAGTGCCTCTTCAATGCCGAGTATGGTCAGGTGGAGAATCACATCACCTTTGCCATCACTCCGATCGAGGAGGAGCCGAAGAAGGTCATGCCCCGAGAGGTTCGCGATGCGGTGATCCTCGCCATCAGTGCGGTGCACAATGGTGTCGCCTCTACCCTCGTAGACTTCCCCGGCACCACCGAGGCGTCGTCCAATCTTGCGATCCTCAGCATCGAGGAGGGTGAGGTACACGCTAAGTTCCTCGTCCGCAGCTCCAGCGAGAGCCGCAAGGAGATGGTCGCCGACATGGTCTGCAGTGCCTTTGAGCTGATCGGTGCCGAGGTGGAGCTGAGTGGCTCCTACACCGGCTGGCAGCCCAATGCGCAGTCCCACCTGCTGGACGTGACGAAGGAGGCGTATAAGGAGCTCTTCAAGGCTGAGCCTAAGCTCCAGATCATCCACGGCGGACTGGAGACCGGGCTCTTCCAGGGCATCGCCCCCGAGACCGATATGGTCTCTGTAGGACCGACGATCCTCCACCCGCACAGCCCCGACGAGCGTGTCAAGATCGACACCGTCGGTCAGGCATACGACCTCGTCGTACGGATGCTGGAGAAACTCTGACGCACCAGCGAGAGGGCGCTCCGCAAGGGTCCCATGACGACTGAGATCGAAGCCATCGTCCTCACAGCGGTACGCTTCTCCGACACCGCTTACATGATACATATATACAGTGACCTCTTCGGGTCGCTGTCCCTGAGAGCCTCTCGTCCCGCCGGCCGCAAGACAGCTGGTGGGGCGAGAGCCCTTTTTATCCCCCTCTCCGTCGTCCGCACCACGATTGACTACCGGAGTATGCGGGAGGTCTTCATCCCCCGAGGGACGACGATCGTGCAGCTCCTCTCGGCGCCGGGCGTCGACCCCTCCGCCAATGCCCTCGCCCTCTTTGCCACCGAGCTGCTCCACCGGCTCCTCCGCTCTGCCTCGCCGGACCGAGCGCTCTACGGCTACCTCCGGGAGACTCTCGCCGACCTCGACCGGATCCGCGAGACGGCGCGCGCCTCGTGGCATCTGCGGCTGATGATCGGCCTTTGCCACCACCTCGGGATCCTGCCCCGGTACGAGGAGTACCGCTCCGGTGACGTTCTCGACCTGCAGGAGGGACTCTTCCGCGCACCGAGGAGCCGCAGCGAAGGGGCAGAGACGGGCAAGGCGGCGCTCCTCTACCGCTTTATCACCGACCCCGATCCGCTCGCCATCCCTCTCTCCAGGGAGGAGCGAAATAGCCTGATGACGCTGCTCCTCGACTACATGACCTACCACTTCCCTGAGATGGGGACCCTCAAGTCCCCCGCCATCCTCCGCCAGCTCCTCTCCTGAGGTGACGTGGGGCAGTGTGGGAGGTAGGGCTGTGGTCAATTATTGGTACCTTTGCACACTATTGGCGTAGGTATGTGTTGCTATGCCGTAACAGAACTGACGTTCAGCATGTTTGATATCGATGATATAGAGCTCGAGGAGGACGACGACACTCCGCAGAGACCGCAAATGATGCCTATGATACTGCCTGAGTACGACGAGAGACTGGACTTCGAGGAGGACATACGCGAGCTGCCGGATGTGCTGCCGCTCCTGCCGATGCGCACAGACCAGATCTTCCCCTACGTGGCGATGCCGCTCATCGTCGGTCGGGATAAGTCGAAGCGTCTCCTCGACTATCTCTCCTCGGCGGAGAATAAGCATATCCTCGTGGCGACGCAGAAGGACCCGACCATCGAGGAGCCGACCCGCGAGGACCTGATCGACTACGGCATCATCGCTGAGGTGATGCATGTGGCCGATATGGGAGATGGGATGCTTACCGTCGTGATGCAGGGTAAGGTCCGCGTGCGGCTGGGCGACTTCGTGAGCGTCACCCCCTTTGTCAAGGCCTCCTACACCCTCAGCCCCGAGACGGAGCCGGACGAGAGCGATATGGAGTATCGCGCCCTCGCCATGACGATCAAGGAGGTGATGATCCAGCTCCTGATCTTTAAGGGCGATGTGCCCAAGCCCTTCATCGCTTCGGCCCACCGGCTGCAGGACCCTACGGTGATCATCAACTTCAGCGCCAGCAACTTCCCCGAGGAGCAGGAGCAGAAGATCCAGCTCCTCCTCACGTCGGACATGAAGCAGCGCGGCTTCCTCCTCCTCCCGATCCTCAATCAGATGGCTGAGCTGCAGACCCTGCGGCAGAAGATCCGCCTCCAGACTCGGAGCGAGATGGACAAGCAGCAGAGGGACTACTTCCTCCAGCAGCAGATGCAGCAGATCCGCAAGGAGCTCTCCGACGACGACGAGGACCAGATCACGATGATGCTCGCCAAGGGGGCTAAGAAAAAGTGGCCCCGCGAGGTGGGCGAGACCTTCCGCAAGGAGGTCTCCAAGCTGCGGCATATGAGCACCCAGAGCCCGGACTACAGTGTCCAGCTGCAGTACTGCCAGACGATCCTCGACCTGCCCTGGGATAAGGTGACGAAGGATAACTTCAATATCCAGACTGCCCAGCGCATCCTCGACAAGGACCACTTCGGCCTCGAGAAGGTCAAGGAGCGCATCCTCGAGCATCTTTCGGTGCTGAAGCTCAAGGGCAACCTCCACGCCCCGATCCTCTGCCTCTACGGCCCTCCCGGAGTGGGTAAGACCTCCCTCGGCAAGAGTATCGCCCGCGCTCTCGGGCGGAAGTATGTCCGGATCTCCCTCGGCGGCATGCACGATGAGGCGGAGATCCGCGGTCACCGCCGCACCTACATAGGGGCGATGCCGGGACGGATCATCAAGGGCTTCCTCAAGGCCGGCTCGGGCAATCCCGTCTTCGTCCTCGACGAGGTGGACAAGCTCGCCAACGACTACAAGGGCGACCCCTCCAGCGCCCTCCTCGAGGTGCTCGACCCGGAGCAGAATAATACCTTCCACGACAATTACCTCGACCTCGACTACGACCTCAGCCGGGCGCTCTTCATCGCCACGGCCAATAACGTCGGTGAGATTCCTGGCCCCCTGCGGGACCGTATGGAGATGATCGAGGTGAGCGGCTACATCCCGGAGGAGAAGGTGGAGATCGCCAAGCGACACCTGATCCCCAACTCGCTCGACCAGATCGGGCTGAGGAAGGGCGACGTGAAGTTCTCCAAGCGGACCATCGACCGGCTGATCGAGGACTATACCCTCGAGAGCGGTGTGCGTCAGCTCGACAAGCGCATCCGTGAGCTCCTCCGCAAGCTCGCCAAGCAGGCGATGGAGCATGCTGAGAGCCCTGAGGCTCAGGCACGGGAGATCCCCGAGACCCGTACTGATGCGGAGGGGAAGGAGATCCGTCTCACCAAGGAGGACCAGATGCGCGAGCGGGCGCGCACCTTCTTCCCCGTCACCGTCTCCCCCTCCGATCTCCCCGAGCTGATCGGTCCGGAGAAATACAAGCAGGAGAAGTATGAGGGCAATAGGTACGCCGGTGTCGTCACCGGTCTCGCCTGGACCAGCGTCGGCGGTGTGATCCTCCTCGTGGAGAGTGCCGCCATCCCCTCTCGCCAGGGGAGGCTCAGTATGACCGGCAACCTCGGCGAGGTGATGAAGGAGAGCGCCACCCTCGCCCTCGAGTATGTCAAGAGCCACGCCGACATGTACGGCATCGATGCGGACCTCTTCGACTACTGGGACCTCCACATCCACGTGCCGGAGGGCGCGATCCCCAAGGACGGCCCCTCCGCCGGCATCACCATCGTCACCTCGCTCATCTCCACGCTCACCCAGCGCCAGGTCAAGCCCCACATCGCCATGACGGGTGAGATCACGCTGCGCGGCAAGGTGCTCCCCGTGGGGGGTATCAAGGAGAAGATCCTCGCCGCCAAGCGCGCCGGCATCAAGACGCTGATCCTCTGTGAGGAGAATAAGAAGGACATCGACGAGATCAAGGCGGAGTACCTCGAGGACCTCACCTTCGTCTACGTCCGCGACATCAGCGAAGTGATCGATGCCGCCCTCTCCGACAAGCAGGTGGATCACCCGGTCGACCTGATGAAGCGCGTCACCGAGGCGCGTGAGCGGCAGCGCAAGATGATGGAGCTGAAGGCGCCCATCGACACTCCCTCGGAAAAGATCTGACACCACCCAATCAAGCAATCAAGACCCATGTCACTCAAGTGCGGTATCATCGGGCTGCCCAATGTCGGCAAGTCCACTCTCTTCAATTCGCTCTCCAATGCCAAGGCGCAGTCGGCCAACTTCCCCTTCTGCACCATTGAGCCCAACCTCGGCACGATCACCGTGCCGGATAAGCGGCTCAATGCCCTCGCCGAGATCGTCGACCCGGAGCGCATCGTCCCGACGACGGTGGAGATCGTAGACATCGCCGGTCTCGTGCGCGGTGCCAGCAAGGGCGAGGGACTGGGCAACCAATTCCTCGCCAACATCCGCGAGACCGATGCGATCATCCATGTGCTTCGCTGCTTTGAGGACCCCAATATCGTACACGTCGATGGAACGATAGACCCGGTGAGGGACAAGGAGGTGGTGGACACCGAGCTGCAGCTCAAGGACCTCGAGACGATCGAGGGCCGGTGGAAAAAGGCGGAGCATACCGCCTCCGGTGGCGACCCGCACGCCAAGGCGATGCTGAGCGTCCTCAAGCAGGTCAAGCCGATCCTCGAGGCGGGGAAAAATGCCCGCACCCTCGACATCGACCCCGACAGCGAGGAGGGGAAGTGCTTCCGTGAGCTCTTCCTCCTCACCGCTAAGCCGGTCCTCTACGTCTGCAACGTTACCGACGACGATGCCGTGAGTGGCAATGCCTACGTCGATGCTGTGCGTGAGGAGGTGAAGGACGAGGAGGCGCAGGTGATGGTGATGGCGGCTCAGATGGAGGCGGACATCGCTGAGCTGGACACCTACGAGGAGCGACAAGAGTTCCTCGAGGCGGCAGGGCTCTCGGATAGCGGCGTCTCGCGCCTGATCCGGACCGCCTATGCGCTGCTGGGACTGGAGACCTACTTCACGGAGGGGAAGAAGGAGGTGCGCGCCTGGACCTACCCGAGGGGGAGCAAGGCCCCGCAGGCGGCGGGCGTGATCCACTCCGACTTTGAGCGCGGATTTATCTGCGCCGAGGTGATTAAGTACGACGACTTCATCGCCCTCCGGAGTGAGCAGGCGGTCAAGGAGGCCGGCAAGCTCAATATCGAGGGAAAGGACTATGTCGTGCAGGATGGCGACATCATGAACTTCCGATTCAACGTCTGATCGCCTCTCAGCAGCCCTATGGACCGGATCGGCTACTACTTCGTCGTACCACTGCTGCTCGCCATCGTCTATCTCGGTGGCACGATCAGCGGGCGGAGCCGACACAGCCGCACCCTGTACCTCTGGGTCTGTGAGTTTTTCTTAGCCCTGACGGCGCTGTACCTCACCCCTATAGGTGTGGTGCCACTGTGGCACTCCGTCGTGGCGCTCGTCAGTGCCCTTGCGGTGATCCGGCTGCTCCGGCGGATCATTGGTCGTGACCGCCTGCTGCCTGATCGGGCGTTCATCTGGAGGCAGTACCCGATCCTCTTCCACCTCCATTCCCTCCTGCTGGTGCTGATCGCCTGTATGGGTCGGACGAACCGGCTCTCACCCATAGCCCTGCGCACGATCCTCATTGCTACGCCTATGCTCTGCGTTGTCGTGGAGCGCCTCTCCTACATCCTCCATAAGGGGCACCGCCCCGCCGACGAGACCCGGTAGACCCCCGCTCAGGCGTCACACTAAACCGGTAAAAGAATTTTCCCCCCGCAGGAGAGGGGGGAAAATCAATGCTCTATCGGACAAGACGCACGGGTCGGGTGCCAGTATGGCGCGCCGTCCGATGCGTCCGATAAGACTACGCGCGAGCCTCAGAAGAAGCGGCCCCGATGGCGGGACTTCTTGTACCGCTTCATCATCTCCGCCTGCTCCGTGTCGATCACCGTGGTGACGTGGAGAGGATGGTGTGGGTGACCCGAGGCGACCATCTGGTAGATCACCTGCCAGTCCGGGAGACCGCCGAGGTTGCGGTCGTCGATGAAGAGGTCGGCCTTGAGCTTGCGGCTGAAGTGCCTGTCCTCCTCCCGCTCCTCAGGGAAGTCCTTATTGATGGAGTAGAAGGTGATCCCTCGCTCCTCGCACCAGCGGACGGCATCGTCCAGCAAAGCCCCCTCACGTACCGACCAGAGGATCAGCCGATGACCATCGCGGATCAGCTGCCTCAGGGTCTCGACCGCACCGGGTATCTCGTCACCGATAGCGGGGTACTTGTGCTCCACTATGGTGCCATCAAAGTCTACTGCTATAATCATGGGTGCAAAGTTAAGCCTTTTCTCCTCATTTCTCTTCCCGAGGTGGTTCGTCTCGTGCAGGTGAGAGGGGGAAAGAGATTTCCTCTCGCTCCACCACTGATGGGGCAAAATGGTTACCTTTGTCATCGAAGAACCCATACACCATACCTTACACGAGGACTCCGGAGAGGCAGGCTCGGTCGCAAAGGCGAGCACCGCACCTCTCGCTCATCCTCTTGCCCCTGAGGTGCTTTTCTGTATGGGTCATGCCCGGAGAGCCTTGGCTTCCTTGGCGCCAGACCTTTTTTGCTACATAAAAAAGGTCTACCCTAACGAGATGAGACAAGACGTGATCACAAGAGAGACGATAGAGAGACCTCTGTGGGAGGATATTCAGCTACTGATAGGTCGGGACCTGCTGGAGGTGCTGGACCAGGCGGCGGCGGAGACCGGCGTGGAGATACGCTTGGTCGGTGGTGCGGTGCGCGACCTGATCATCGACCGACCGACGACGGACCTGGACTTTGTCCTCGAGGGGGACTGCGAGCGGGTGGCTGATCGCATCTCGGAGCTGCTGGGGCGAGGATCTCAGGCGACTATTTTCCGCAACTTCCGCACCGCTCAGGTGAAGTATCGGGGTCGGGAGCTCGAGTTTGTCGGTGCACGTCGGGAGAGCTATACGGAGGAGTCACGCAAGCCGGAGGTGTCGGAGGGGACCTTTGCGGAGGACGAGGCGCGGCGGGACTTCACGATCAACGTGCTCTCTGTCACCGTGACCGGTCCGGAGGCGGGGACGCTCCACGACCCCTTCGAGGGGCTGAGGGACCTCAGCATGGGGATCATCCGCACGCCCCTTGATCCGGACATCACCTTCTCCGACGACCCGCTGCGGATGATGCGGGCGGTGCGCTTTGCCACCCAGCTCCACTTCACCATTCCCCCGGATATGCTGGCAGCGATTCGGCGAAATGCCGATCGGCTGCGGATCGTCTCGGCGGACCGGATCGAGGGCGAGTTTATGAAGATCATGGCCTGCCGGAAGCCCTCCATAGGGCTTGACCTGATGTACCGCACCGGGCTGATGGACATTTACCTACCCGAGGTGTCGGCACTGCAGGGCGCCGAGACGCAGGACGGGGTGGGGCACAAGGACAATTTTTACCACACCCTCCAGGTGGTGGATAATGTGGCAGAGCGGAGCGACTCCCTCCGGCTGCGGATGGCGGCACTCTTCCACGATATAGGTAAGCCGAGGTCCAAGCAATTTGTCCGCGGCGGCTGGACCTTTCACAACCACGACTACCTGGGTCAGCGGATGCTGCCTAAGATCTTCCGTCGGGCGAAGTTTCCCACCGATGAGCGACTGAAGTATGTCCGCAAGTTGGTCTCCCTCCATATGCGCCCGGCGCAGCTGGCAGACGACGGTGTGACCGACTCGGCCGTGAGGCGGCTCCTCTTTGATGCCGGAGACGACATAGAGGACCTGATGCTACTCTGCGAGAGCGACCTGACGAGTAAGAACCCGCGTAAGGTGGAGCGGTATCTCAATAACTTCGCCATCGTCCGGGAGAAGCTCAGGGAGATCGAGGAGAAGGATCGGATCCGAAACTTTCAGCCCCCCGTGGATGGGCGGGAGATCATGGACCTCTACGAGCTGGAGCCCTGCTCCGCCGTGGGACAGATCAAGGAGGCGATCAAGAATGCGATCCTCGATGGTCTGATCCACAACGACCGCCGGGAGGCGCTCGGGTATATGGAGCAGTGGGCAAAGGACGAACTGGGGCTGACGCCCACTAAGCCCCTTCCCCTCGAGTAATGGACGGGATGATGAGGCCGAGTGATGAGGCGCTGATGCGGGAGGCTCTGCGGGAGGCGGAGCTGGCTCGGGAGGAGGGCGAGGTGCCGATAGGTGCCGTGGTGGTCTCGCTGGAGGGGGAGATCATCGGTAGGGGACACAACCAGACTGAGGGGCTGAGGGACGTGACCGCCCATGCGGAGATGATCGCCCTCACCTCAGCTCAGGGGCATCTCGGTGCTAAGCTCCTCACCGACTGCACGCTCTACGTCACGATAGAGCCCTGCGTCATGTGTGCCGGTGCCATCCGCTGGTGTCGCCCCGCACGGCTGGTCTGGGGCGCCGATGAGCCGAAGGTCGGCTTCACCACCGTCAGCCGGGAGATCCTTCACCCCAAGACCGAGGTCACCTCCGGCATCCTTGCGGACGACTGCCGGGAGCTGATGTCTCGCTTTTTCCGGGACAAGAGGTAGCGCTCCGGTCCACCACTGCGGTGCCGACGTTGATGAGCCGGCTGCTCGGGTCGTCGAAGAGCGGGGCATAGTCGTGCGATAGACGGACGAGATTGTCCCGCCAGACCAATTCCCTCACCGACAGGGCGTAGAGCAGCGGTGAGGGGAAGGTGTCAAAGGTATTCCCCTCTACCACCACCCGCCCGTGGTAGTACTTACCCGGGACCACTCTCCTAAGCACAGGGAAGATGGAGATCACCCCCTCGGTAAACTGGTACCTTGCCGTCAGAGCGTTGACGAAGCGGTTGCCCGTGATCAGCACCTCCTCGCACGGACCACTCTCGTACCACCCATTCGCATCGCCACTCAGGAGGATCGCACTGCCGTGGGTGTGGTCAAAGAGATTGTCCCGGCAGATGACCCGACGATGGGTCGAGAAGAGGGCTCCTCTAGCCCGATTGTCCCGCACGACGTTATTGGCAAAGTACACGGAGGGCATGGCGGAGTAATTCTCAAGGGCCATCTCGGCAGGCAGGTCATCGGGGAGGGGGTCGCTCAGTCGGATGACCTTGTGGTGCGGGTCCTTTGCCGAGATCGCACTGATCGTCGTCGTCAGCAGCGGGAGCAGCGTCTCTCGGTCTACGAGCCGGACCGTATCCCCGACGGAGCCCCAGGTGAGACCAAATGCCTGCGGGTGCGCAAAGGTGGCAAGCACGCTTCTGTCCGGGAGCAGGCTGTCCACCCGCAGGTAGACGCCGTGGACGTTGATCGCATCGTCTGCCATACCCTCATAGAGTCCGTTGACGGATCGTATGTGACCGCGACAGTTGGAGAAGTGGGTGGCATCGGCCTGGAGGGTGAAGTACCGCTCGCTCCCCTCCCGCCGCTTGACGGCAAAGTGATCCAGTGAGATGTCTCGCGTGTCCTGTGCCACCAGCCCCATCCCGTCGGCAAAGTGGACCGTCACGCCCTCCAGCCCGATCCGCTCCGAGTCGATCACCGTGATCGCCGGCGTGGGTCGTGCCCCGCTCCTCAGGGCATACCGGTCCCCCACCTCAAGGTGAGGTGCCTCCGCCCAGCCCTTGATCTCCACCCGGTGCTCATCCAGCTGCCGGATGGAGTGGGGGTCAAAGGCGACATCCGCCCGACCCGCCTTCATATGCCCATCGGACGAGAAAGGAAGCGCATAGCTCACCCGACTCTCCCGCCCCTCCCCGAGTAGCAGCAAGATCTTGCCATTATCCTCGATGCGAAACCGCGTCTCCTCCGGCAGTCTTGCCACCACCTCGTCGCCCTCCACGGCGAGGATCTCCAGCTGGGTGAGCGTCGGTGCCGGGTAGTCCAGCGTCAGCCCCGAGAGCGTCAGGTCGCCACACCCCTTGATCACCACCGGGAGCAGCTGCCCATGGAGGAGGAAGGTGACCCCCTTTGCCTCGATGCGGGTATGGTGCAGATTGTACAGGAATAGCGCCACCGCTCTCTCCGCGACGTGGTCGTGATTGGAGATAAAAAGGGTCTCTCGGGGGAGCGATTGCTCCCGGATCGTGTAGACGCCCGGAGCGAAGTGGATGACGAGACTGTCGCCCCTGGCGGAAACCTCTCTCGCCTGCTGCAGTAGCGCTGCGAAGCCTCTCCCGCTATCCTGACCGCTCACGGGACGCATCCCACAGTCAGCCGCCTCGAGGGTCGTGATGCTTGCTTCCTGCGCTGTGAGGCTCAGCCCCACCACGATACTGAGCACCCACGTGGCTACTATGGTGCCAATCTTTCTTTTCTTCATACTTCTCAATTACCCCATCGGCAAAAGTAGCCAAAAAGCGAACAACCGACAGCCCTCTCAGCGATCTGCGAGAGGGGGTTCTCTCGACCCTTGTGGGTCGCATCGGATGCACATAGCTCCGTCTGCGACCCGCAAGGGGGTTGCCCTATGCGGATATGAGCGATGTTGTGGTCTGCGGGACAGACCGGACGGTTCGGATGCCCCCCCGACATAAATCCTTGTTTTAATGGAATATGGTCTGCGAGTAGGGGTCTTAGGATAGAGATGGACCGTGGCTTTAGAGGTCTTAATCCTTGTTTTAATGGAATATGGTCTGCGAGCGCCACTCGAGGTGACGGAGGGGGCAAGGTGGAGTTGTCTTAATCCTTGTTTTAATGGAATATGGTCTGCGAGAAGCTTAAAGCAAAAGTAGAAATCCTAAAGCCAAATGTCTTAATCCTTGTTTTAATGGAATATGGTCTGCGAGCAAATTTGCTCGTCCAGAATGGGATTACGACATGGAGCCTTAATCCTTGTTTTAATGGAATATGGTCTGCGAGGGCATCCTCTGGGAGCTCTTATGCTCCTATTTCTGGAGTCTTAATCCTTGTTTTAATGGAATATGGTCTGCGAGCTCCTCCATTCCATTGGAGGAGATGCTTTCTATTCTTTCCGTCTTAATCCTTGTTTTAATGGAATATGGTCTGCGAGTTGTTCATATCATATCTACAATTATCTCTCAGCTGGGTCTTAATCCTTGTTTTAATGGAATATGGTCTGCGAGGTTCCCGTTGTGGATGACAATGGTCTTCCGCTTGTCTTAATCCTTGTTTTAATGGAATATGGTCTGCGAGACATAAACAAATCGCTTCGTACTGTTGAGAACTGTGTCTTAATCCTTGTTTTAATGGAATATGGTCTGCGAGTCAGTCTCAGGAACATGAGACTGTAGAAACTCGTGTGTCTTAATCCTTGTTTTAATGGAATATGGTCTGCGAGGGTCAAATCTGTGAAGATCTGTATGTGAGCCCTTTACGACCGAAAAAACCGCAGAACCCTAAAATTTTGAGGGAAAACATGTACCTCTGAGTGCAAATATACAAAGGTTTTTTGAATTGATTGTACAACGCGCCATCTCCACCTTACAATTTTTGGGTTTTTGGTCATTTTCACCCTCGCCGATAACCCGTTTAATTGGCTTCTGTATTGCTCAAGTGCGTCATCCTCAGCGATATGCCACCGCCTGTCGATCCCGCAGGGGCGAAGCCCCGTTGGGATCATCGTTTTTTAGCCTGCGTGTCGAGGCACGAAGTGCCGAAGACCGCGGGAGACGACGATGCTTTTAAGGTAAACGACCCCGCCAGGGTGTCGCACTTACCAGTAAGGCAATCAGTGCGACACCCTGGCGGGGTCGTGGGATCGCTTGTAATGGCTGATCCACGGGTCTTCGGGGCTGCGCCCCTCGACCTGTGGCTACGAAGCGGGCACCCCTGCCGGGGTGCTTCTCCTCACGATGAGACGAAGGGCTTCTGTGCCACTCAGGTGCGTGTCCTTGCCCTATGCCTCAATCTCTTCTGCGGGTGGAGGATCCCGATAGGGATCCCCGCTTGATAGCCACAGGTCGAGCCGCGATAGCGGCGATGACCTGTGGACAGTTCAACGTCTTGACCTCAACCCCTTGCGGGTCGCACCGGATGCACATAGCTCCCTCTGCGATCCACAAGGGTGCTTCCCCAGCCCCTCAGACACCTGTGGTACCCTCTCTGAGTGGGGCAATTCTTTTACCGATATTAGTGATCTCTAATATCGGTATTAGTGATCACTAATATCGGTATTAGTTTTGTCTGAGAGCGACCGGTCAAGTAAGGTCCCTCTTGGGTGGGGAGCCTCTCAAGATCGGTGAGCTGTCCCGTGAGGTGGGAGCAAAAAAGAAGGGCTGTGACGCAGATGCGCCACAGCCCTTGAGTCGTATGTATAGTGTATGAACTACTTACTTGATGCCGCGAGCGGGGAGGAGAGCGGAGGCATCAGGGTGCTCCATGCCGGTGAAGGCGGTGAAGGCCTGATTCAGATCCACGGTGCGACCCTTGGAGAGGATCTTGTCGCGGAAGTCCTGTGCGACAGCCTGATTGAGCCATCCCTCACGCTCAAAGCGCTGAGCGATATTGACTGCCAGCACCTCCGTCCAGAGGTAGCTGTAGTAGCCGGAGGCGTAACCACCGCCCCAGACGTGGCTGAAGTAGGTCTGGAAGTAGCGGGGTACGATGGACTGCCAGGCGAGGCCCAGCTCCTGACGGCGGTTGAGATCCCACTGGGCGGCGGCAGCAGCGTCTGCCGGTACCTGATCAGGGGTCAGCATGTGCCACTGAATGTCCATCGTGGAGGCGATCAGATTCTCTCCGAGGGAGTAGGCAGCGAGATACTGGACAGACTGGAGCATCTTCTCCTTCAGCTCCTTCGGCATCGGCTCACCGGTCTCGTAGTGACGAGCGTAGTGGTCGAAGATCTCAGGAACGGTGGCGAAGTTCTCATTGAACTGGCTCGGCATCTCGACGAAGTCGCGCGGGGTATTGGTCCCGGAGATGCTGCGGTACTTGTTATTGGAGAGGAAGCCGTGGAGGGAGTGGCCAAACTCATGGAACATGGTGGTCACGTTGTCCCAAGAGATGAGGTTGGGCTGACCCTCGGGAGCCTTCGGGTAATTGCAGCAGTTGTAGATCACCGGCTTGGTGCCGTCAAAGGTGCTCTGGGTGACAAACTCGTCCATCCAGGCGCCCGGAGCCTTGGTGTCGCGGTGGAAGTAGTCGCAGTAGAAGATCCCGAGGTCGCTGCCGTCCTTATCCTTTACCGTAAATACGTGGACATCATCGGCGTAGACGGGGAGGTCAAAGCGCTCCTCGAAGGTGAGACCATACGCGCGCTCAGCAGCGTAGAAGACGCCATTGCGGAGGACGGAGTCGATCTCGAAGTAGGGCAGTACGTCTGCATCGCTGAAGTGGAAGCGGTCCTCCTTCATCTTGGCAGAGTAGTAGGCGACGTCCCAGGGCTGGAGGGTAAAGTCGCTGCCCTCGGTCTTGCGGGCAAAGTCCTGGATCGATGCCATCTCAGCCTCAGCCTTGGGGACAAAGGACTCCTTGAGCTGGGTGAGGAAGTCGTTGGCAGCCTGCTCGGTGCCGGCCATCTGGTAATTGAGCGAGTAGCTGGCGTAGTCGGGGAAGCCGAGGAGCTGAGCCTGGCGTGCGCGGAGCTTGGCGATCTCGGTGATCAGTGGCCAAGTGTTGGCTCCACTGACACCCTCGCCGTCGGCGCGGTGGATGGAGGCGTTGTAGACCTTCTCCCTCATGGCGCGGTTATTCAGCGATGCCATGATCGGCTGCTGGGTGGTGTTGGTCAGCACGAGGGCGTAGGTGGCCTTCTTGCCACGCTGCTCTGCATCAGAGCGAGCCTGTGCGAGCTGAGACTCGTTCAGTCCGTCCAGCTCTGCCTCATCGTCCGTCCAGACGGTCTGAGCGGCGAGGGCGTCGACAATGACGCGGCCAAACTCCGTCGTCAGCTCGGAGAGACGAGAGCTGATCTCCTTATACTCCTCGCGACTCTCCTCGGGGAGGGCAGCACCGTTTTTCTCAAAGCCCTTGTAGGTGTACTCCAGCAGGGCGCGATCCTCGCCCTGGAGCTGATCGAGCTGCGTGTCGTAGATCGTCTTGATGCGGGCGAAGAGCTTCTGATTGAGGTTGAGCTCATTGTCCCAGTCGGTGAGCATCTTGGATGCCTCGGTCTCGATCTTGCGCCGAGCATCGGTGCCGTCAGCGGAGACGAGCTTGAAGAAGACGCTGCTGACACGGTCCAGCATGGCGCCACTCTTCTCGAGGGAGATGATCGTATTCTCAAAGGTGGGCGCCTCCTTATTGTCGGTGATCGCCTTGATCTCCTCACGCTGGAGGCGGATCCCCTCCTTGAATGCGGGGATGAAGTCCTCATCCTTGATGTTGGCGAAGTCAGGTGCCTGGAAGGGTAGCGTGCTCGCCTCGAGGAAGGGGTTGTCTGTCAGAGGCTTCTCCTTCTTGGAGTCGCATCCGGTAATGCCTATCAGGCTCATACATGCAATGCCTGCTAAGAGGGTTACAATTTTTTTCATACGGATTCGTATTGATAAGGTGTTGAAGTCCATCTATGGAGTGAGTGTGTCGGTGACACAACTAGGGACAAATGTAGCTATTTCTGTCCGGATAGTAAAAAGTGGGACGCTGACCCGGCTGCCGGAGCGCCTCAGAGAGATCGGCACCAGTCGCTGAGGAGGCAGGCGCCGTCGGGTGTGAGGATGCTCTCGGGGTGAAACTGCAGCCCGACGAGCGGGAGCTCCCTGTGCCGTATCGCCATCACCACCCGGTCCTCTACCGTCTCTGCTGTGACGGCGATCTGCGATCGGCTCACCTCGGTCTCACGAAGCGCCCAGCTGTGGTACCGCCCCACGCACATCGGGGGGTAGGTGCCGTCCCGCCACTCGATGAGCGACCCGACGCCATGCTGCGGGTGATCCAGCCGGTAGAGCTCCATGCCATAGAGCGTGCCGATCTGCTGGTGTCCCATACAGATCCCCAGCACCGGCAGCCCGGCGGGTCGCCTATGGAGGAAGTGGAGTACATCGGGGTGCTCCTCCACGACACCGGGTCCCGGGGAGAGGATCACCCCGTCTGCCCCCTCGAGGAGACCCGGTCGACTGAGCGCCTCCTCGGGCAGCACCTCGACCTCTGCCCGGCACTCCTCGCGGAGGATCTGGGCAAGATTGTAGACAAAGGAGTCTCGCTGGTCGATGAGATAGAGCTTTTTCATTGGTCCATGGGTTGATTCTCCCACAAAGGTAGTACATTTGGTTATGCTTAGTGAGATAGTCCGGGATTTCAATCGACTGGGGGCGTCCGGGACCCCCTTCTACTTCCTCCTGAGTTATAAGGGGGACGAGTGCTACATCGACATGGGTGACGGCTCGGGTGAGCAGGCTTTTTACCTCTCTGTAGAGGGGCAGGCCAATCGGCCCTTGGAGAGCCTCCCCTACGATGGACCATTGGTGCCCCTCTCGCTCTCAGCTTATCCGGAGAGCTTCGAGCGGTATGCGGAGCGCTTCGGGGTGATCCGGGAGGGGCAGCTGCGGGGGGACTCCTTCCTCGCCAATCTGACGCTGCGGACAGCGGTGGACTTCAGCGGTGACCCGAGGGAGCTCCTGAGGCGGGTGCAGGCGAAGTATTGCGCCTGGGTGCCGGGGCGGTTTCTCTGCTTCTCCCCGGAGATCTTCGTCCGTATATCTGAGGGCGGAGAGATCAGTTCTTACCCGATGAAAGGGACGATCGATGCCACGCTGCCGGATGCGGCGGAGCGGATCCTCACCGACCCAAAGGAGCAGGCGGAGTCGGCGACGATTGTCGACTTGATCCGCAACGACCTCTCCTCGGTGGCAGAGCAGGTCCGGGTGCGGCGCTACCGCTATCTGGATCGCGTGGAGACGCGGGGTGGGGCGCTGCTTCAAGTGAGCTCCGAGGTAACGGGACAGCTGCCCGAGGGATGGCGCGGTCGGCTGGGCGACCTGCTCGACCGGCTCCTCCCGGCCGGGTCGATCACCGGAGCGCCTAAGGGGGCGACCCGGGCGCTGATCGAGCAGGCGGAGAGACATGAGCGGGGATTTTACACCGGCATCTGTGGTCACTTCGATGGGAAGAGCCTCAACACGGGCGTGATGATCCGCTTCATCGAGCGGGATGGGGAGCACTATTTCTACCACGCCGGCGGAGGCATCACGATCAATAGCGACTGCCGGAGCGAGTATGAGGAGGTAATCGAGAAGATATACCTGCCCCTATGATCCGCTACATCGAGACCATCAGCGTGGAGCAGGGGGAGGCGATCCCTCTCGCGGCGTATCACCTCCGGCGGGTGCGGGAGACGCTGGGGGAGGAGCCGGACTTCCTCCGGTCAGAGGTACAGCTGGTCAGGCTCTTCCGTGCAAACCGCCCCGCTGAGGAGGCCGGGCAGTACAAGCTTCGTCTCGTCTACTCCGCTGCCGGCATCGAGGAGGTGTCGGTCACTCCTTATACGTACGACATCAGTCGGGTGAGGAGACTTCAGTTGGTGGAGCTGCCGAGCGACTATCGCTACGACCGGAAGTATCTCGACCGGGAGCTCCTCGACCGCATCGCCGCCTCCCTGCCGGACCACGAGACGGTGGCGCTGCTGACGCAGGGCGGGCGGGTGACCGACACCACCTTCACCAATGTCTGCCTCCGCCGTGACGGCCGCTGGGAGACGCCCGACGTACCTCTCCTGGAGGGGACGAGGCGTCGCTCCTACCTCGATGCGGGGGCGATCAGTGCCGTGCCGGTCTCGGTCTCAGAGCTGCTCGCCGGTCGCTGGAGGGAGATTTCTCTGATCAATGCGATGAATCCGCTCGGTCGGATGATGCTACCGATCACCTCCGCGACGCTTTTTGTCGCCCCAGACGAGTCGCCTGAGAGTCTGGACGAGGCGCCCATTGAGTAGCCGCTCGCTCCGCTCCTGACCCAAGAGCCTATAGAGTACCCGCTTGATGCGGAAGATCGTCCCGAGGTGGCGTGCATAGGGGTCGTCGCTCTGCCAGGAGGCGGCGTAGTGGTGGATCGTGCGGCTGCGTGGCGTGAGCGTCACGCGGTGGCTGACGAAGTCCATGGTGTAGAAGTAGTCGGTGGGGTAGACCGTCACGTCTCCCACCCGCTGGAGCCGGTCTTGGAGTCGAAGCCCCTTCGCCTGCAGCGTCGTGGTGAGCAGCTGCGGATTGGGCGTGAGGTTGAGCGTCCCATCGGGCAGACGGAAGGGACGGCTCTCGTAGTGAGCGAGTAGCTCTTGGATAAAGGGATGGTGCGGCTCGGCGGCGATGATCCCCGCCAGCACGTGCAGCCCCACCTCCTCGCCCAGTCCGACGAAGGCGGTGTCGTCCAGCAGGTCGTCTATGGAGTGGATCACCTCCATGTCGGTGTCGAGGTAGATCCCTCCCTCTCGCTCGAGGGCGTAGAGGCGTGCCACGTCGGAGACGAAGGCGTACTTCCCCGCCTCGTAAGCCTCCCGCGTGTAATCGAGCCGGTCGATGTCAAAGGTCTCCTCCGTCCACGCCCTCAGCTCATAGTCGGGGAGCTTCGCCCGCCAGCTCTCCACCATGGGGGGCAGAGGATTGGGACCAAACCAGCAGTAGTGTATGATCTTGGGTATCATCGTGGGGCGTATCTCCGCTGATCTTTTTTTCTAAAGTATCGCCCGATGAGGCGAAGCAGCGTCCAAAGGCGCGGCATCCGCGGTCGCTCTGCCGGCGGGATCAGGTCGTAGTAGCGCCAGACGCTGATGATCGACCGCAGGCGGGTCTTGAGTGGCACCTCCCGGTCATGCGCCAGCTCGAGGTGGTAGGTGAGGGCGGACCGGGGCGAGTGGTAGAGGAGGTTCATATACTTCGCACTGAGACCATCGTCGCGGTACTCGCAGAGGTAGATGACGCGATTGAGGAAGCGAAAGCGGTACTGCCGGTCGAGGCGGTTCCAGACCAGCGCCTCGGTGCAGAAGCGCTCGCCCTCCAGCTCGGGGAAAGGGTACCTCCGCAGGTAGTCGGTCCGGAAGACCTCCGCCATATCCTGCATCATCCCCCGCCGGTGACGGATCGTCCGCAGGTGGTTGTCAAAGAATTCCTCCCCGAGATCTCCCGAGGGGGTGCCGTCGAGGGCTCCCCGCAGCCCTACCAGCCCGGCAAAGGTGGCATCATCGCTGATCCGCTCCGTCTCTCTCAGGATCGTCTCCACCGCATCCGATGGCAAGCGGTCATCGCTGTCGACGATGAAAAAGAAGTCGCCCCTCGCCAGCTCGACCCCTCTATTGATCGCCCGGTGCTTACCGCCATTGGGCTGACGGTGGTAGCGGATGGGGAAGGGGTTGGCCGCCCCAGTCCAGTCCTCCACGAGCGACCTCGTGTCATCGGTGGAGCCGTCATCGATGATGATCCACTCGAGGTCGTGACAGCTCTGCTCCCTCAGGCTCTCGTAGAGCTTGGGGAGGATGTAGGCGCGGTTGTAGGTGGGGGTAAAAATCGTCAGCATACGCGGTCAGCGGATCTTTCGCTTGATGCTCCAGAGCAGATCGGAGAGCCGGTAGGAGCTGTGGGCGTAGTCCATCAGTCGGAAGGCGATGCGCCGCGCACCCCGCTCTGAGGGGTAGCGGTAGCGGAAATGGCTCATGATCTCCGCAAAGCACTTCACCTCCCCCGCACGGGCGATCTTATTCATCGCCATATCGGCGAGGATGTCATCGTACCACGGAGCCAGCAGGGCGGCGTAGTCTTCGCCTTTGCCCTGATAGGGATAGGTCTCGTCGATCCATCCGAGTAGCCGTCGTGCCGCCTCCAGCTCCTTGGAGGCCTTAGGTCCCTGCGTGATCGCCCCGGGGCGCTCCCGCCGGTAGTTGTACACCACCGCGCCTGCATAGTACCCGATGCGCCGACAGTGGGGTATGGCGGAGATGAAGAAGGCGACATCCTCCCCCGGCTGTATCGGGATGAAAGTGAGCCGGCCCCGCTCCACCACCGACCGATGCATGATGAAGGACCAGGAGGTGGCGTAGCTGCGGTGCCGGTGGATCAATTCGCGCCCCGTGACGATCCGCTCCCCGAGGGCGGAGAAGTCGATATTGGGTCGGGTGGTGCCGTCGGGGTAGCGGTCTGTCCAGTCAAGGAGGCAGAGGTCGAGTCGCCGAGCCTCCGCATCGGCGAGCAGCCCCGGCAGCACGCCCTCCTCGAGCCAGTCGTCCGAGTCTACATGGAGGAGGTACTCCCCGGAGGCGAGGGCAAGGGCGGCGTTGCGGGCAGAGCTGAGCCCGCCATTCTCCTTATGGTGATAGATGAAGTGTGGCACCCGCTCCGCATACGCCCGAGCGATCTCTCCCGACTCGTCCGTGCTCCCATCGTCGATGAGGATCACCTCATAGCTCCCGACCTCCAACCCTTGAGCGAGGAGCGAGTCGAGACACTGCCGCAGGTAGGGCGCAACGTTGTAGATCGGGACCAGTATGGAGAGCTTTCTTGTCATCGCTGCACCACCTCTGCCAGATAGTCAAGGGAGAGGTGCCTCTGCTCCTCGAGCTGCTGCCGAACCGCCTCGTAGTCGGGGCTGAAGGAGAGGAGCGGTACCCCCTCGCCGAGACAGCCGGTGAGCCCAAAGTCCTCCAGGAGACCGGTCACCTTGATCCGATTGAAGTCTGTCGGGAAGACCGTCATCGGCACTCCCGCCAGCAGTCCCAGCACCGTGCCGTGGAAGGTATTGGTCACCACCCCGGCAGCGTGTGCGAAGTAGCCGATGAGCGTCTCCGGCTCCAGCGCGAGGTTACGATGGGCCCAGGGGTGGTAAAAGCCGACGGAGACGATCTCCAGCCCCTCGCGGGAGGCGTAGGACTCGATCTGCCGGAGGATGACGGGGTCCTCCCGCCGATAGTCGTAGCCGTAGACGAGAAGGTAAGGCCGTGCCGGTGCGGGTGGGGCGATCTGAAGCTCGGCGTCAAAGCCGTCCAGCAGCACCGGGTCAAGCGTCCGGAGGGGTCGCTTCCCCGTAAGCTCCTCCACGATGTCAGCGGAGTTGGCATCCCGCACGGAGATGTGATCCATATCTGAGAGAGCCGCCCGGACCATCGGGAGGCAATGCCGATCAGCGATCTCGCTCATAGTGGTGGGGCCAAAGGAGGCAGCGTAGGTCGACACCCGATCGGAGGGGACTCCGAAGCCCCATCTCGCGGGAGTGATCCCGGCATGGAGGGTAAAGACCTCATCGCTACCGATCAGTACCCCCTCGAGGTCGCGGTAGTCGGCGAGGCGTCCCCCGCGCAGCCCTTTGTCCCGGACAAATCGGCGGAGGACAGTCCGCTTACGCTGGGCAAAGAGGAAGCGGTCGCCCCTCCAGAGCCACTCCTCGGGGCGGTCGATGGAGATACCGCCGGAACCGGACCCCTCCTGAGGGGCAAAGTCGTGATTTTCCTCATACCCCAGAGCCCTTGCCTCGATGCCGAAGTGGCGGCGGAGGACCCGCGTGAGTCCGTAGAGCTGGAGTATGGTGCCGTAATTGGTGACGTCGTCAAAGGTGATGATCCCGTACATAAGCATTATCCTAAAAGTGTCTCCTCGGGCGGTCGACGCCGTGAGGGTGTGGTGAGGATCGGCGTGGCGGGGAAGCCGATCGGGACGATGGCGATGAGCGCCTCCGACTCCCGACAGCCGGTGAGGCTGAGGATCCTCGCTTCGTCCCGCGGGAGGAGCGAGGCATTGCCGGCGCAGGCGCCCACGCCGTGGTAGTGGAGGGCGTAGAGGAGGTTCATCAGGTAGATCCCTCCGTCGATGTAGGGCTGCTGCCGATCCATCCCCTCCATATAGGTAAAGGTGAGGTCGGCGGTGACAAGGAGCAGCTGCCTGATCCCCTCGCTCTCGCTTCGGAAGCCGCCCTGCAGATCGAGGATCTCACGGACTACGGCAAGCTCGGAGACCGAGTGGACCCGCACCTCCTGCCGATTGCAGGCTGAGGGGGCGGTATTGGCGAGGCGAACCACCTCCCTGAGCAATGCGTCCGGCACCGGGCGATCGCTGAAGCGGCGGATGCTATGGCGGGAGGGAGCAAAAGTGGCAAAGTCCCCATGCCGTGTCTCCTCGGGTAGCACCTCCACCGCCCTCCGGGTCGAGTGGTGGGTGAGAGCGCTGTAGGTGGCGTCGGGGAAGTAGTCCGAGATGTCCGCCTCCCGCTCCCGGTGGTAGCTGTAGTAGGCGCTCAGGATCTCTTCGGCGGCGATGATCTGCGAGGTCTCCGGGAGTCCCTCCTCGCGCCACGCCTGAAGCAACTGCAGCAGGCGCGCCACCTTTGCCCGCCCGAAGCGCAACCTCAGGTCGCCCCCCTCGTGGAGGAAGCCCTTCTCGAGCGAGTGGTAGAGCACGGTGATCTCCAGCTCTCGAGCCGAGCGGGTCTCCCGGTGGAAGTAGGCGGAGTGACGGCGGTAGCGCCGATAGTCGGCGATGAAGATCCGGGGCACCTGCAGGCGGAGGCGCACCCGATTGTACCACGACATCAGCCGCGGTCCCAGCAGTCTCTTTAGTCTCTCCTTGGGTGTCACCTTCTCCATGATCCTACTCGCTCCCGCACCACACGGCGGAGATAGCTCCGCTCACCGGTCGTGAGCCCGATCCAGAGGATCAGCCCTCCGGATACCGCAAAGCTACACAGAGTTACCGTAACGAGCCGCCCCCACGACGGCTCCAGCGCATCCTGCATCATCAGCGTCACGCCCGTCGAGAGGGCGATGATGAGGAGCGGCTTGGCGACCACCTCCCGCACATAGGTGGCTATGCCGAGCGCCGGGATCTTCTCCCGCACGAGGAGCAGCCTCAGAGCGAGTGCCACCACATCGATCCCGATGTGGATGTAGAAGGCAGTCTCCACCGCCATCCCCACCTTGTAGGCCACGTAAGTGAGCGGGAGATTGAGCATGATCAGCGTACCGACGAGTGCCTGGTACTTGGCGATGCGCCCCGTCGCCTGCATCGCCATGGCGAGCGAACCGGAGGCGCACTCCACCATACAGTCGATGAGGGCGAGGGAGGCAAAGAGCACCGCCCCCCTCGGCGGCGTCACGAGCCAGACCGTCTGGAGGAAGTCCATCTCCAGTATCGCCGGCACGCAGACGAGCGTCAGGAGGTAGAGAGAGAACTTTCCCGTGCGGGTCACCAGGCGAAGCATCTCCTCCGTCTCCCCGATGGCGTACCGCTTGATGATCTGAGGATTGGAGGCGACCTGAAAATTGGTGTAAAAGGTCTGCACCGACGACATCACCTGCATAGCTATGGCGCGGGAGGCATTGGCGGTGGGCCCGAAGAAGAGGTTCATCAGCACATTGGCCCCCTGCCCCTTCATCACCCCGGCGAGGTTGCCAAAGACATTCCACCCCATATAGCCGAGCAGTGTCCGGAAGTAGCCCTTGTCCTCTATCCGCGTCAGCTGCGCCCCGGGGAAGTGTTGCCGCACGTAGAGCCTATAGATCAGCGCGATGACGAGGCTCACCCCGAGGAGCATCCCCCCATAGGCGACGAGCCGGTCGGCCTCGAGGGCAGCGTAGACCAACACGAGGACGACGCCCAGCTTGAGGAGCGTCTCGAGGATGCTGATCCGGGCAAAGACCTCCATCCGCTCATCCGCCACGATGAGGGCATTGAAGGGCACCTGCACGATCGTCACCATAAAGGAGAGCACGGCGAAGTGGTAGACCCAGAGTGCCGCCGCCATACGCTCCGGCGGGATGATCAGGTAGCGGTGGACAAACCACAGCCCCACCGTCTCCGCCAGCAGCCCGATCACGAGAGCCAGCGCCATATGGAGGTACCGGGTGGCGCTGAAGGTGATCCTCAGGTGCGCCTCATCCCGTCGCCCCAGATCGACGGCGAGGAAGCGCTGCGTCGCCCCGATCATCGCCCCATTGAGGAAGCCGAGCATCGTCACCACCCCTCCGACTACGTTGTAGAGACCATAGTCGGTCACGCCGAGGGCGGCGAGGAGCGCCCGGGAGGTATAGAGCCCGATCAGCAGCACGACCAGCTGACGGACGTAGAGCATCAGCGTATTCCGTGCGATACGACTGTTGCTCCCTTGGTGCTCCTCCTCCGGCAGGGTTGGTTTCATACGACAAAGATACCCCCTTTCTCCTGCTTTAGGACGCCTACCCTCATGTGAGCCATCCGAGAGGGCATTTTCTTTTATCGGTATTAGAGAAATCTAATACCGATATTAGTGATCTCTAATACCGATAAAAGATTTCTCTAATACCGATATTAGATTTCCTCAGTCGCGGAGGGTCTTGGCGGAGATGTACATAACGATCGCCAGGATGACGAAGAGGACCAAGCTCCCGATGAGGAGGGCGTAGCTCTCCAGCTGCATCAGCACGTAGATGGTCAGGTAGAGGAGCGTCATGATGCCCCCGAGGAGGAGTGCCTTCCTCGTCTCCGGGAGGATCATGCGGAAGTAGATGGTATTGAGCCCTATCGTCATCACGGCGGAGATCAGGTAGGCGAGGCCGAAGCCGATCACCTCACTCATGGAGAGGAGCAGGGTGTAGAAGAGTACCAGCGAAAGCCCTGTGAGGACGTAGTGAAGGAGGTAGATGCTCCCGCCGCGACGACGTAGTGTCAGCTCCACGAGATAGACCGAGAGGAGCGTGAGGGCGATGACGAGGATGCCGTACTTCACGCTCCGCTCCGTCTGGGCGTAGTTGTCTACCGGGCTGAGGAGACTGACGAAGTGGCTGTTGCGGAGGAGGGTGGACTGTCCCTCGCTGGCGATCAGATTGTCCTCGGCGAAGGTGCTCCAGTGAGCCTCAAAGTCCCCGCCGGTGATGCTGTAGTCGTCCGGCAGCTTCTTGCCCCGGAAGGAGGGGTCGGGCCAATTCCCCTTGATCGAGCTCTTGGCCGATACGCCGACGGCGAGGAGTCCGAAGTGCTCACTCCCGGCGATGTCGGTCTGGAGGCTGAAGGAGAGGTCTCTCAGCGCCCCCTCCTCATCGTCGGAGAGGGGCAGGTCGGCAGAGAGCGGGGCACTGGTCACATCCATGTCACTCAGGTAGGGGAAGTTCACCTCCATGAGATCGCCGTAATTGTCATCGATGCAGGTAGTGAGCGTGGAGAGGGAGGGGTCGTTCTTCATCTTATACTCCTTCCCATTGACCTTGATCCTGACGATGTCCCGGTAGCCGGTGGCGTCGCTGGTGGAGAGGGCGACCTTAGCCCGGCTGAGGTCGTATGTCCCCTTCACCTCGGAGAGAGCTCGACGGATCTCCTCCGCCCGCCAGGTGCCGGATAGGTCCACGTGCGCCGTATAGACGGCGACCTCGTAGATGCTGCGGTGGCGGTTCTCAATGTCGAGCACGGCATCTGCGGAGACCTCCTCGGGGATCAGGTAGAGGGCGCTCTCCTGAGCGTCCTTGACATCGGGTGTGTAGGGGACGACCAACACGGGGGTGAGGATGTTTTGGCTCTCGCCCCAGCGCGAGGTGATCTCCTGCGTGGCCTTGTGCCCCTCGTACTGTCGCGAGGAGACCAGCCCCTCCACCATAAAGAGGGGGATCAGGAGCAGTAGGGCGACCAGCCCGAGGATAAGCGTCTTGGCGACAAAGGGTAGGGAGTGCTTAGGCTCCCTCTGCGGTGGTATGACTTCCATGATTACTCTATGACATTATATTTATCTTCTGACCCCAAAGTTCATTATTTTCCCGGATCTTTTTATGTGGAATCTCCATTCCCCCTCTAAATTCTGTACTTTTGTGAGAAGTATGGATATAGTAAGAGATAAAGCAGGAACAAAGCGATGACGACGCTGGAGATCATACTGCTTGTGGTGGTCGGTGGGCTGCTGCTCCTCGTCCTGCTCCTCCTCGGGCGGATGGGGCGACTCACGGCGACCGCTGCCCGCACGGAGGCGACCCTCGAGAGCGAGCAGAGGAAGAGGGAGGAGCAGGAGGGGCTCTTCGATCGTCAGCTCGACCGGATGACGGAGCGCTTCGAGGCGCTCTCGGAGGTGATCACGAAGAGGCGGGCGGACGAACTCACCTCCGCAAATAAGCAGGAGCTGGACTTAGTGCTGGCACCGCTGCGGGCGAGCATTGACAAGATGGACCTCGCGCTGAAGTCCACCGGTGAGACCAATGCTCGCCGCTCCGGTGAGCTCGACCGGCAGATCCAGATGCTGATCGAGCAGACCACTGCCGTCGGCGACAAGGCCGACCGCCTCGCCCGAGCGATGTCGACGAGCGGTAAGGTGCAGGGCGACTGGGGCGAGAAGCGGCTGGAGCAGATCCTGCAGCGGGAGGGCTTTATCCGAGGGACGGAGTACGATGCTCAGGTGGTGTTGCGGCGGGGCGGTCAGGTGCTGCGCCCCGACTTTGTCCTCCACTTCCCCGACGGGCGGGACGTGATGGTCGATGCCAAGGTGTCGCTACAGGCTTTCCTACGCTACCACGATGCCGCCAATGAGGAGGGACGACAGGCGGCTCTTGCGGATATGGAGCGAGACCTAAGGGCACATGTGAGCGAACTGGCCAAGGCACGCTATCACGAACTGTCGCTCGAGGGGCGGAGCACCTTCCCCTACACCCTGATGTTTGTCCCCATGCCTGTCGTGCTGCAGTTGCTCTCGAGCAGTGACCTTGGGGACAAGGCTCTCGCGAGCAGGGTCTTCATCGTCACACCGGAGACGCTGATGCTCTTCCTCAGGATCATCAGCGAGGCGTGGATCAGTCGCCGGCAGGAGGAGAACATCGCCGAGGTGATTGCGCTGGCGGACAAGATGCTCCGTCAGGTGGATAATATGATGGAGGACTTCCGCCGAGTCGGCGGCAAGCTCGATGACGCCAAGAGCGCTTACAATGAAGCTCTTACCCACCTCAATGGCCGCCAGGGGCTGACCGGCTATGCTGACCAGATCCGTCAGCGCATCCGCTGAGGGCCCGTCTCACTCTCTACTTCTCTTCTGGTCTCTGTACAGTTAGCTCAATTTTCTCTCCCTTATATGAGGTGCGAATCAAGAGGGTCTTCGGTAGCCTATATGGAGCCTTGGCTCGTAAAATGACGGCAGGTATCCAGTAGCAGGTCAGGAGTGTGAGATTCTTCTCAGTCAGCTCCGAGACAAGCTTGGTGCTCGTGACGAAATTATTCGCCGCATCTCGCCCTGTGAGCGTCTTATCGTAGCCACTCTCTATGAAAGGTAGGAAGCTGCGGGTTGTGGCATACAATCTGTCCGAGATGTCTACCTCCTCCCCGGATGTTGTTACTTCAAAACACCGGAACTGACTAAGCGGCTCCGACAATGCGATTGCCATTACGGGAGTTGTCATGTAGTAGTCGTTATAAGACAGGTCATTATATCTCTTACTAAGCGAATAGTAGAGCCCTCGCTTACGATCTATTCCTTCATTATCGTAAGATACCGTAGAGTGAGAGCCGGGTACCGCTTCGCAAGTGAACGCTACAAAATCGCCTTCTGGATGTGAGAACTGGATGATCCCCTCAGGATTAAATTGTGCGACAAAGGAAGGATTAGTGATATACTCTGTGACACAACACTTGTAGAAGGATCTGTCAATCAAGTCTTCCTTACTAGACTGACAGCCCACCAAGGCAAGTATGAGAGCCACGAAGGCTCCTATCGTGATTGTACGTGTTCTCATTTTACTCTTATTCCTTTGATGATTACAGTTAGCGGTTTGTCCATCTGTAATTGGTGGTTTTTATACGGTTAACGACAAAGGTAAGGATTATTCACGACAAAGAGGTCAGTGGGGGGTGATGCACAGGATGTCGCGGAGGTCGGTGGTGTAGTGGGGGCTGGTGTGCTCCCGGCGGACGACGCCCTGCAGTGCATCGGGGTCGCGGGCTGCGACAAAGAGCCCGTGGTCCCCGTACCGCTCCCGGATGCGCCCCTCGATGGCTCGTAGGCGCTTCCGTCGCTGCTCCTCCTCGGTCTCAAAGGGCAGCGCCCGGTCCATCCGGACCAGGTCGGAGACGAGGATCCCCCCTTTCTTGAAGTCATAGCCCGGTCGCCAGATCGAGTCGAGCAGCTGCTGCACCACCGGCACCAGCTGCGAGAAGTCGCTCGTCGGCATCGTGAAGGAGCTCTGCACGTAGGGATTGTACTGCGGGATGTCGAAGCGAAAGCGATTGGTGCGGAGGTAGATCGCGAGATTGAGCGTGCCGAGGTGCTGTCGCTCCAGCTCGCTGCAGACGATGTCGAGGAACTCGAGGAGGATCATCTCCAGCTGCTTCTTGTCCGAGACGGCGTTGCCGAAGGAGCGGGAGCGGCCGATGCTCTTCGTGGGCGTCTCCTCACCGAAGGGGATCCTCGGCACCCCTCGCAGCTCGTAGTAGGTGTCCAGCCCGACGATGGTGAAATTTCGTCGCACCCACTCCGGTGTCCGCTGGACGAAGTCGTAGGCGGTCTCGATGCGGAAGCTCTCCATCTTGCGGAGGTTTCGCCTGCCGACGCCCCACACGTCGCCGATAGGTGTCCCCTCGAGCGCTCTGACGATGTCCCGTCGGCTGTCAAGGGTGTAGACGCCACCGGTCTCGGGGTGCTTCTTGGAGTAGTGGCTGGCGATCTTGGCGAGGGTCTTGGTGGGGGCGACACCGATGCCGGTGGGGATGCCCACGCCCCTGAGGACGGCTCGCCGGATCTCCCGCGCCAGCCGCTCGTACTCCTCATTGGGGGCAAAGTGGACGAAGCACTCGTCTATGGAGTAGACCTCCTGCTCCGGTATGATCGATCGGACCACGCTCATCACGCGGCGGGAGAGATTGCCGTAGAGGACGTAATTGCTCGAGCATACGGCGATGTGCTCGCGCTCCACCAAGTCCCGGATCTTGAAGAGAGGCACGCCCATAGGGATGCCGAGTGCCTTGGCTTCATTGGACCGGCTGACGACGCAGCCATCGTTATTGGAGAGACAGACGACGGGTCGGTTGCGCAGCTCGGGTCGGAAGACCCGCTCGCAGCTGACGTAGAAATTGTTGCAGTCGATCAGACCATACACGGCTCAGATCCGTCTCGGCCGATGGATGACGTAGGTGACCACGCCCCAGAGGATGAAGTCGTCCTCAGGGTCGACCCGCATAGGCGGGTAGGCGTTATTGGCAGAGACGAGGTAGGCCACATCGCCCCTTCGCTCCACAAACTTGATATTGAACTCCCCATTCACGCAGCAGACCACCACGTCATCGTTATGCACCTCCAGGGCGCGGTCGACGACCACGATGTCCCCCTCGTAGATATTGGCCCCCTCCATAGAGTCGCCCACGATGCGGGCAAGGAATGTCGTCGCCGGGTGACGGATCAGCTCCCTATTCAGGTCGATCGACTCCAGCCGGTCGTCCTGCGCCGGCGAGGGAAAGCCGGCAAAGATCCCCTCCTCGGCATAGGGCAGGGTGAGTCCCTCGCCCATCTCCACCTCGTAAAACTGGAGCGTCTGTCCGCTCCTCTGACTCTTCTGTACTCCCTTATCCATAGCAATACAAAGGTAGCGATATTTCACCTCTCGCTCCCCGGGAGGAGGCTTGCTGTGGCGTGTAAAAAAGGAAGCCCGCCCCTCGATGTCGCATCGGAGGGCGGGCGCAGTCTTAAATAGGGTTTAGCTTATATGAAAAGATAATCGATCTGTGCCTCAGTGTAGAGACCTCAGAATATGATGTGCCAGAGGGCGAGCAGGATGATGACCCAGAGGGCGATGCTGACGGCCTTGACTGTCGTGCTGCTGTGCTTGCTCCGGAGGATCATCCCTATCGGGATCACCCCGATCACGTAGATCAGCAGGGCGGCGATCGGTAGGGCGGCAAAGCTCATCGCGATGGTGAAGAGGATGCCTGCTGCGGTATTGATGAAGTATTGCCCATCGTGGAAGAAGTCGTACTGAAAGAGATCGCCGTCGGCAAGGCCGGCGATCACACCCACCATCGCCACACATATGGCAATGACCATAAGGATGACCCCTGCCCAAAGTAGTCCCTTACGCCAGGCGGGGGAGAGGAAGTCGGAGGGGCGGGGGAAGGTACTCCTCCGCTCTCCCGGCTCCTTGCCCTCCGCCTCGCTCTTGGTGATCGTCTCGTCGATATTCTGCCAGATCGTCGAGGGGGAGACCGGCTTGCCGTGGAGCTCCAGCCGCTGTGTCACGGTCCTCGCCCTAGGAACAAAGAGTGCCATCGCCAGGTAGACGAGGATGATCGCCGGTGCGACGGGGGTGAAGAGTAGGAGGATGAATGTGAGACGGAAGAGTAGGGCGTCCATGCCGAGGTACTCTCCGATGCCGCCGAGGACACCACCGAGCCAGCGGTCCACAGTGGAGCGGTAGTAGATGTGCCGAGGCCGTGGTCCCTCCATGCCGATCGGTGGGATCGGTGGCGTGGGGGTCCTCCTCTGCTCCGTCTCGGTCTCTGGGGCAGAGGTGTCGGACTGGGCAGGCTCGTCGTCTGCCAGCAGCTCTTCCTCGACCGACTGCTGCTCCTCCTCGTCGTCGAAGAGGCGATCTAAGGAGCCGACCCGCTCTATCGTGCGGCGGACGGCATCGATGGTGATGGTGGCTCCCGGACCCTGCTGCCGGATCTCATCGGCAAAGAGGTCGGCGATGCGGCTCTCGAAGTCGGAGACGATCTCCCCATCGGGGTCCTCGGGGGCATAGTGTGATCGGATGCCCTCGATGTAGGCGTCAAGGGCGAAGTAGGCGTCCTCATCGATCGTGAAGGAGCGGCCGCCAAGGGTGACTGAAAGGTTCTTTTTCATGATGCTCTGTTTTTTTTGCCCTTATGGTTCTCTATTCCTTATCTGTCGGTCGCATCTCATCGACGGGCTCCTGCATAGGAGCGGGGGTGATCTGCGGACCGTTATTCTCCTGCTTGGCAGCTCGTATGAGATCGACCTGAGCATTCATCTCAGCCCAGTTCTGATTGAGCTTATCCAGTATACTTCGTCCCTTATCCGTAAGGGTGTAGTACTTGCGAGGAGGACCCTGAGTACTCTCCGCCCAGGTGTAGCCAATGATGCCGGCGCGACGCATCTTGCTCAGGAGAGGGTAGAGTGAGCCCTCCACGATAAGCAGGTCGGCCTCCTTGAGCAGATCGATAATGTCTGCCGAGTAGGCCTGGCGACTGTCAAGCAGGAGGAGCAGGTAGTACTCCAGGAGCCCTCGTCTCATCTGTGAGCGGAACTTGTCCGCCAAGTCAGTCTTTGCCATGATGCTCTTACTGTAGTTAGTGAAAATGATTCTATCTCTATATTGTACGGCAAAGATACGTATAATCTTAGTACCTTGCAAATATAAGGTAGTACGATATTGATGGCGAGGGTCAGGCAGGTAAGACGGGTCGGACGGGCCGGAAATGAGGCAAAGAGCGGATAGTTCCGTGCTTGGGGATAATGCATTAGGATCAGGTGGCTGTGCCGTCAGACTAATACCGGTATTAGATCTGCGCCTATAGGGGTGACGCATTTGAGCTTTACAGCTATGCAGAGGAGATCTGCGGCGCGAGATTCCTCTCCTAATGCACACGCCTGCCGATCCCGCAGGGGCGGAGCCCCGGAGGGATCACCGGTCTTTAGCTGTAAGTTTGTCATATGATCGTTGAGGGGCTTTTGAGCCCCGCTCAAAAGCCCCTCAACGCCACTCAAACAAAGGAGATAAATCTTTTGGGAGCT
>OASD01000132.1_pt1 | contig 44503 bp, 61 predicted proteins | sample 1475531 | NCBI WGS metagenome assembly OASD01 (sample SAMEA3360668, study PRJEB22359) | human gut metagenome | biome: ENVO:urban biome; feature: ENVO:human-associated habitat; material: ENVO:feces | place: Bangladesh | collected 2011
GCAATTATTTTTGGATTTCCTGCAACCTTTTCACTACTTTTATCGTCTAAGCTATGAATAACATTGATAATAACATAAAAAAGAAAGGAAAAGATTATGATTTTGAGTACAACTTTACTTGTTTTCCCAGTATTTAAAGGGGTTCTCTGATGCTGGGATAACTTGAAAATACCGCAATTATGCACAATGTTGCACAATTGCGGCTCTTAACGCTTAAAATAAACTGAATAAATACTGCACGGAATTATGGCAACACTTAGACTATATTTAGATACGAGGGTAAAAAGGCAGGATGGTACGTTCTCCATCCGGCTTGCTGTCAACCACCATGGTGGGACTGCCTTCATATCCCTCAATCAATACTGCAAAAAGGATGAATGGGATAAAAGGGCTTGCAAGGTGCGCAAGCGTCCGGATCGTGATGCTATCAACGACTTCCTGCTTGACCGTCTGAATTTTTATAATAGAATGATGATGAAGGCGCAATGCAGGGAAACATACCGTGGCGACATTACGGCTAGGGAACTCCGGGACTTAATCATGCTTGAAGCTGAGCCTGCAAGGGAGAAGGTCGCCCTGCTTCGAGATGGCTTCATTGCCTACGAGGGCAGGAATCTGAAAGAGAACACGATAAACAGATATAAATATACTTGGGCAAAGATTGAAGCTTTCCTTGGGAAGGAAAAAGCGGCTCTGCTTACATACGATGAGATTAACCGCTCTTGGCTTGAAGACTTCGATGCGTTCATGGCAAAGGAAGGCTTGTCTAGGAATACCAGAGCCAGCAGGATGCTCTGCGTCGCTGCTGTCTTTAATTTGGCGATAGATAATGAGCAAACGAAAAACTACCCATTCCGCAGGTACAGTCTCCGGCTTGAGACTACGAAAAAGCGAGATTTGTCCGTTGAGGAAATCCGCTCTATCTTCGAAGCTGGTGGCGATGAGCTGGTCGATATGTTCCTGCTGATGTTCCTGCTGATTGGTATCAATGTGAGTGACTTGTTCGCCTTGACAAATGAGAATATCGTCCGTGGTAGACTGGAATACGACCGAGCGAAGACTGGTAGGCATTACTCCATCCTTCTTCATCCAGAAGCTCTCCGAATCATCGAGAAATACAAAGGGGAAAAGAAGCTGCTTCGTTTCTCGGAGCATTTCAGGAACGTTGATGTTGCAACGGTCATGATAAACAAGAAACTCGCAAAGGTTCGCTCAGGGCTTACTACGTACTACGCTCGCCATACGTGGGCTTCTATTGCCTTCAACATTGGTATACAAAAGGACGTGGTGTCGCTTGCGCTGGGTCACTCGTTTGGTGTCCGGGTAACTGACACCTACATCAATGCAGACCTATCGAGAGTAGATGAAGCAAACCGCAGGGTTATTGATTACGTGCTGTACGACAAAAAATAGCCTTATTTCTTGCGAATTTGGCGCAGAAACGGCTCAAATTGTTTTCGGGGATAGTTTTACGTGCTTACCACATAAGCGGCTCAGAACGCAAAATTCGGGGTAAATCGAAAGAAAGAGCAAAAAACATAGATAGGACGCAGGTGGTCGGGCTGCTTGTGGAACAAAAAAGGGACTGTCTTTCGTCAGTCCCTAATAACTTATATCTACAACTATACTTTATTCTACACTTACTTTTATATTTTCAATAGCATTATAGTTTAAAACTATTTTATCATCATAATCATCAAAAAATGTAATAGTATTATCTTGAAGTGCTACTTCTTCATAACAATGATACTTTATATGGTCAGTTCTAATGATTATATAAACATGAGCACGTCTAACAATTTCATTATATGTATTACGTTCTTTATTATAAGATTCAACTATTATTTGAACTCTTTGTTTATTCATAATTTCTGACTTAACCGTGATGTCGAGGACTAAGAAATATTATAAATCGAATAAAACTCTTGGAAGACCATTGAATATAACAGGAGATTCCTTCCAGTCTATAGTAACCCAGTTATTATACTCGGCTATTTCTTCTTCACTGTTAGGGTAGCTTCCCTGCCAATCGTTAAGGAAATAAGCAGTACCATCTTCGTAGCAAACAAAAGAAGTCTTGCTGTACTCAGAAGACGCAAAGACGAGATACGAACCGCCTTCGCTTAATTCTTGTATCTCGTCTATGGTGTATACTACTTTTTCACCAGAACAATTATACTCTGCTTGTTCGATGAGTTGTTTTGCTAAATCTTTTGTAATCATAACTTTGGCTTAACCGTGTTGCCTAGGGCTTAAGTTACCGAATGTTTTAAAGTGCTTATCTCTTAAACACGATGCAAAGATATTAATATTTTTCCGTTCCACCAAATTTTTAAACGATTTTCTTTTTATTTTATTGTTATTTTAATGTTATTTTACATTTGCGGCTTGAAATGGGCAAAAAATACCCCAGCGGTGAAAAAGTCGAGCCGCTGGGGTAATAAGTGGAGACCACTTTAAACATTCAGTGATGCAAAGGTACGCTTTTCCTTTGAAACCACCAAATTATTTACCATAAAATTTCTTTCTCAACAAATCATTGATGAATCGTGACTTGTTGGGCAATGCGTTGAGGAAAGGCAGCAGGTCGTTGTCTATCTGTATGCCAACCAGCTTGACCGTTGCACCTGCACCCTTCTTCGTTCTCTTGATGTTTCTTCTATTCTCCATATCTGTCTTTTTTAAATTGTCTATCCAACTTCGTTTTCATTCGGTTCATCTTATGCTCGAGCCTTCCAATCTGCTTATAAGATAACCACTCCGGCTTAATATTCAACTCCAGCCAGTACTGGCGCATTTCCTTGCAATGCCGGGCGATGCTCTGGAAATAGAGGTGTCGCTCGTATGGGTTGCGAAGGAAGTACTTGCAATCGGATAGCATACGACCAAGCATCATGTATTTATGCTTTTGCCCTTCTCCAAGACTGACAAGCCTTCCATTGTCCCCGATCCACAGCATTGCGCCCTCTCCCTTCCAATTAAAGTCGAAAGCCTTGCTTACCGGATAATAATAGCCATCGAGCACCGTGCCTTCCTTTAGGTCTCGACCAATCTCTCGCAGGCAGGTTCTTCCCCAGCTGGTCGTTACCTCGACCACTGCTTGTGCTGGTATCTTGTCGTATTCCTTCATATCTTCATTATTTTTTCGTGAACGTAATAGTAGTTATATTGCCGTCCTTAAAATGCTTTTCGTATCTCTTGGTTGCTTTATCATACAAGTATCCTCTCTTTATAAGATACTTCTTTCTATCTCTAAGCATCTGACTACCTTCAACGTATAAATAAGTACCCAAAACCTTAGTTGAACCATCAACCGCCTTGGTAAATGTCATAGTTTCTAAAATTCCCATATCTTGTTTCTTTGTGCTGGGGTTGCCCCCAGCTGGTTAATACTTTTCTATCCAATACTCTGTTTTGAAATTCACGCATAAGCCTACAAATTCAGACTTGAAATAACCTTGTCGTACCCAGTATGGATAATGTCTGTCGGCTTTCTTTAGTCCCCTGAACAGCTTGTTCAAGAATCGCTCTGCCTTGTCCTTGCGTGTAAAGTTTGCCACATCATCGATTTCTTTTCCTTCCATCTGTCTCTTGATGTAATATTTTGCTCTTGCCATTTCTCTGTCCTCCCTTGATTACTTAGCATACAATGTTACAACCAATCCTCTTCTGAGTGCGCAGCGGCAAGCGTCCATACCAGCCTTCAATGCTCGCTTGATGAACTTGTTGAAGAGTTCTGCTCCGATGAGCTTCAAGATTCCGCTTACTCCTACGAGTGTGTTTATCTTCTTGCCATCCTCTGTGCGTCCGAAGACCTTGATGCGGAAGTTAGAGTTGATGAACTTTGTTGAGAACTCTAAAATGTTTGAATTTGACTTTTTCATTTTTCTTGGCTTAACCGTGTTGCCTAGGGCTTAGTTGCTGAATGTTTTAAAGTGCTTATCTCTTAAACACACTGCAAAGATATTAATATTTTTCGGTTCTACCAAAACTTTTCCCGAAAGATATTAATATTTTAACTTTTATTAGCTGTTTATGTCGTAAGCACTGCTAATTTCGGTCGTTCTCGGACGTTTTCGGTCGTTCTCGGTACGTTTTCCACGCTCTATATAATAATAACCTGCACGCATTAGCTAGAATGAATATATCTAACTCTCATATCCCCTACCCCTTTTCTCTCAATGAAAAGTGTTCTTCGCACAAAAATGGGCAGAAAAACGCTCTCCTGCGCTTCCTGCCCTTCTTGAAATTGATATTATGATTGAACCTACTGAACTCTCTTCTTGATGCGCTCCTTTATCCAGCAAACCGCAAAGATTGCCAGGAACAGCAATACGCAATCGCCAATTAATAATCTTATCTTGTGCCATGTGCCCACTGGCTTCTCTACCTCCTTGGTCTTGTATCGGTTCACGTAATACTTGACCTTTACGGTGTCAGTCACGAGAACATAGGTATCGCCTACGATGGTGTCTGTCTTGGTCGTTGTCTTCCATCTGGTGGTCGTAAGATTGTGCCACCGCTCCTTGATTACGGTGTCGCCCTTGATGTACACCAGCACGCTGTCATGCTTGAATATGCTGTCGTACTGCCGGGTGTCCTGCCAGTGGATCTGTCGCTGGTTCACGCTGTCACGTCTTACACTGGTGTGTGCGCTGTCGTGATACACCGTGTTATTTTGCGCTGTTTTAGCGCAGGAACAGCCAAAAATCAAAAGTGGGGTAATTATAAGCATGGCGAGAAATAACGCCACAGAACGCAAATTTCGCCCTTTTCTTGAATTTTCCATACTTTAAAACTTTAGATTGATGTGTTTATTACGCAAGCACCTTAATATTCAAGGCTTCCTTGGCTCGCTTCAAATACTTCTCGCAGGCTGCCAGTCCATTGTACCCTCCGTTTATCTTCTTGCGGATAGCCTTCAAGTTGTCTTTGTCTGCCAACTCATTGCAGCCGAAAGTGTCGAATACCCACATCGAGGATTTCGTTGCTCCCAGAGAACGCTCCAGGAGTTCGGGACTGCCCACAACATCGAAGCCGCAATAATTGGCATATTTCCGGTAGTTGGCTCGCCCGGTAATCTGTATCAATCCCCTGCCCTTGTACTTCACGCCATCGCCCTGCTGGGTGTTGCCTAGGTCTTTCCTGCCCTCGTAGGCTCTGCCGCTTGCCAGTTCCTTGGTATATCTGAGCTCACCGGATTCGTGCGCTATTTGTGCGAGATAGTGCGCCATCCTTAGTGGGGTATTGATGTGGAAATGCTCTGCCCATCCGTTGATGATTGGAAGGTAGGTGTCTGCCCTGCTGCCTGCATTCGGCATTACCTTTATAAGTTGCGCTCTAGTTATCCTCATTATCTCCTCCTTTCTTCCGCTCTTCCTTCATTATCTCGACAACCGCCTTTGCAATTTCGTCTTTATTCTCGAGGATCACCTGCATAGTGCGGTCTTGCTTGCGTATCTCAGCCTTCTCGTATGCCTTCTCCCGGATGCTCTTAAACTCGCACAGAAGCAGATACACCGTCCAGGCGATGGCGAACATAGGGAAGGGAGAGATAACACACGTAGCCACGTCCACAAGCGAAGCGATACCGAATGTCGGGAAATACTTCTTCGCCTTGTCGCACGTTTTCTTCAACCCGGTCGACGTTCTTGCAACATGCAGTTCCTTCGCTTTCTGAATGCCTGCTATCAGGTCAATTGTCATCGCTATCAGAATTGTAGCGAAACAGATAAAAATTACTAGGGCGCACAGATATAGGTGGTGCACCTGAAAATCGTGAAATACTTCGCTCATATCAATTTATTTTTTTTGGTTATTCCAATTTTTCCCAGTCGATGGTAACGCCCTTCCCGATGATGTCTGCTGTCCACCTGCAGAATGCCATACCCTCGTATCCGTCTGGATCACTGGCTACGGCAATAGCATACTGTACGCAGTCGCTCTCGGTCTTGATTACCTTCGGGTAGAAGTCCGCATAAGCCATATTAGCCAAATAGAGAATATCCCCGAGGGTCGTGCCCTTTGAGATTATCTCGTTGTTTGTTGCCAGCCGGATTTCGTCTACCGTCCATCGGTGGCTCGTTCCGTCTACGTTCTTCATCTGCTCGCTTGCCTTGATTGCTAGCTGTTTCGTGAAGTGGTAGCCGTGCTTGGCAACGTATGCCACATATCCACTGGCTCCCATGAGTGCCTTTGCTGCCTTCTCGTATGGCAAGCCGTGGATGATGTCGCTCTCTTGGTGCTGGTGTCGCTCTTCCTCGCTATCGCAAGAATGGCGCAAAACGATGATTTTCTTCATTGTGCGCCCTCCTATCCTAGTTTGTCGAGTAACTGCTTAACCATGCCACGAATGCCGCTTATATCGCCCTCAAGTGCCTTGAAACGCTTTTCGGTTTCCTGCTTCTCCTTGATTGCCGGGTTCAAAGCTGCAAGAAGTTCTTCGCCCTTGGCTTTCCGCTCCTTGCTTGGCTCGTATGCCTTGATTATCTCATCAGCCTCATTTACCAATTTCCCAACTTCGGGCAAAAGGTCAGCCTTGTCGGTTGCCAGTACGGTTTCACCTGCAAAGGTTACTCCCAGGTGTTCTGGTATGGTGTAGATGGTCTGTTTTCCCTCCACCTCGATTGTCACGTCTCGCATTGGCTGTCCGCTGCTGGAAATGGTTGCGATGCCAGTGTTGATGTGAGGCTGGTTGTCTACGACCTTGCCTTCCTTAACTTCCACCGTCTGCTTGTCTAGCAGATAGACCGGGTGATTTCTCTGTATATTCTTAAATTCCATGATGCGCTCTTTTTAAATAATTCGATAAATAGACAAAAAGGGGTCTCACTGATAACACAGCGAGTTGCCCCTTGATAGATTTTGTTTAGACCGCCTACGCTCCAGTGGTGGTCGTGGTGGTCTTCAACGCTGCAATAAGTTCAGCGTTCTGTCTCTGCTGGCTCAACTCCAGGCGTGCATCGTTGTACCGCTGCTGCAAATCCTGCTGCCAGTGATTGTTAAGAACATCGATAACTCGCTGGGTGTTGTCTTGGTTCGAGCGGATGATGTCGCACTTGTCCTGCTGAAGCTGGAAACCGAGTGCCGAGAAGCCTCGCTCTATGCTGCGGTTGTTGAAATCGAATCCTCGCTGCATTGAGTTCTGGATGTCCTTCTGCCCCAGCTGGTTCTCGTAGCCCATCTTGATGATGTTCTGCTGGGTCTGGCAGCAGCAGTCCTTCAACTGCTGGATGATGTTGAGGTTTCCGAGGTTCGCTGCGTTGATTACTCGCTCTGCGCTGAGACCAACCTTGCCGCCTACATCTTGGATTGCTGCCTGCACGCCACAGACTGCATTCTGCAGCTGGTTCATATCGCAGTTAAGATTCTGCGCCAGCTGACCAAGAGCAACACCGTTGCCCTTCACTGCGTCCATCAGGAGAGCCGTATTATTGCCGTCCTGCATCTGTGTGCGAAGGCTCGCAATCTGATTCTGCAATTCCGTGTCCTGCAAATTGCCGCCACGGTTATTCCAGTCTCGCATCCAAGCCATCATCATCATATAGGCAAACGGGTTATTCATCCAGTTGCCCATACCACCGTTCATTGCTGCCAGCATAGTCGCTGGATCATTGTCTCTACCTCTAGCGAGCAACGCTGCTGCTAGGTTGTCATTGCCACCGTCCCCGGTGCAATAGACCTTCTCAATTGTGTCTGCCATAAAATTTTGAGTTAATTACGTTACGGAAACAAAATATTTGAATCCGCTGCAAAGTTACTCTGATTTTTGGCTCGCTCCAAAAAGTTAGTGCATGTGTATTTATCGAATTATTGTCAAAGAACGCTTTTGGTTATTTTCTTTTTGTTTCTTAAATGCAAATCGGCTCTACGTCCTTGTTTAGAAGGGTCGCTTGTGCCGTTGCAAGTCGATAAACTCGAGACGTACTGATATAGGTGTAAGCCATCTTGCTCAGATGTCTCACTGCTGAAACGGTGCGGTTTAATACGGTCGCAATGGTCGTAATGCTGAATCCTGCGTGTATCATCTGCTCAACGACCATACATCGTGCCATAACGAGGTTTTCTGCTCTCGACTTGCCGAGAACGTCTTCTCTCGTAATACTTAATTTTCCGTCCGGCAGTTCAATAGCACAACACTTGATTACGTTGTCTATAACTCGCCATAGTTCTTTCTCCTTGTCATTCATATATAATTTATTAAAATTATTGTATATTATTATATATATTTTCAGACGAAAATTGTATTATTCTACCCCCAGCATAGAATCAATCATTCCGTCAATGGCTTCATCGGTCATGCTCTTCTTAATAGAAGGATCTGCGCCAATTGACTTCATCATCATAGCTACCCAGGGGTTGTCACTCTCCAGCGTGGATTGTATCTGCTCCTTGTATGCTTCGTGAAGTTCGCCCGATTCCTTGAAATCCAAAAGAACCGTGCGCAAGGCTTTTACTGCGTAGTTATCCATCAGCAAGGGGTTGTCCCTTGCCGATGATAGTTTGGTAAGAAGCACTGCCAGTGCTTCATGTAATTGTTTCTTATTCTTCTTCATATATCTATTTTTTAAAGTTTCGACTTAGAGTTCAAATGCAGCTCTTTACGAGCCAACCTATTGTTATCACGATGCCGTATCTCACCACATCCTCCCATTCAAATCGCTCCAAATGATAGCGAAAAAACTGATATATCTCTCTCGCTATCATTATGGTGTAGGCTACCCAACCAAATACGAGGGCAACCATGAACCAAAGGCATAAGCCGAGAATGTCTCGGCTGTTGATTTTTCTCCACATAGTGCTTTTGTTTCTAAACGGAAGTAAACTCAGTGACTTAGAGTTCACTCCCTTCTTCTTTATCTATATGGTTTACTTCACATACTTCTGCTCCTCATATACCAAGTTATGATCATCTACGTAAGCCTTGGCTTCAGAGTATGTGTCAAACTCTACTGCGGTGGCATCTACGGCTGGAAATACCTCAGCATTGTCACCCTCCTCTGTCAGAGGGAACATCATCTTTGTTCCCTCATGTACTACCTTATACTTCTTTGTTAACTTATTCATATCTTGTTTCCTTTCTTTACTTTAATATTAAACTTATGATGCCCTATGCAGGAGTGATTGAGACCGTGTAACCCTTGCTCTGCAACGCTTGTACCGCGGCATCAGATGCAGATGTTCGAGTGCCTTTAGCTGTAATCACTTTCTTCCAGGATGGTGAAGAAGATATGATACCAGTTTCACATTCAGCCTGGTCTTGTAACATCTTGTCTATGTTGTCTAGCACAGGACTGTTACCTATACCAATTATCTTGGCAAGGCTGTTACGAGTAGTCCATTTAATCTTAGCCATTGTATCTAAATCAATATAACTAACGTCGTTTCCAAGTATAGCAATATCACCGAAGTCAACAGCTGTTCTTCCTCTATAGATAAAAGAATTTAAAGCGGAAAATTCTTTTAATTTATCTGAATTGAAAGTAATTTTAGGACTGTCAATTGTTAATTCTTTTAAAGACGATTTACATCTAACACTACTAATATCTCCATAGATACCTCCACCAAGAGTTAATATTACAAGGGAAGTTAAGTCAGACAAATGAGAAATATCTCCAGTGACTTTTCCTCCTAAAGACAATCTTGTTAGTTCTATAGAAGAAGCAATGTTAGATATGTCAAAATAATCAGACGCATTAACTGCAATTTCATTTGCACCTTTCAAAAAGCAAAGTCCATTGTATGATGCTTTTAATGCTTTTTGAATAAAGCCGTAAATAGAATATTTGTCAAAGAAGTGAAATCTGTATGAGCCAGCATCAATAGATTTTATATCTGTCCAGTCATTGTTTAAACTTCTTTTTTCATTCGCATTTACAGTTTCTGTACCTAGCATAAAACTTCTATCACATGAAATAGAACCTTTATAAGCGTTGAATAAAACACTATTAGCGTTAACGCCTTCTACTTCTACTACCATTTCTCCGACATGTAGCAATGATACATTTGCGACGATGCCATTAAGTCTTGTTACTAAACATTTTCCCATAATATATTAAATTTTAAAATATTCTTTATCTAACCAATTCAATCTCTTTTTTAATATAGAGATATAGGTATTCATTGAATTGACATTACCTTGTCCCCATTTTTCTTTTTCCAATGCAATATCAACAAGTGGAATATCTTTTGCAATATCTTCATACATAGCCTGAATAGTTTCTATTGACAAAATATTTTCACGTAGATAAGCATATCTGTTTCTAATTTCATCTTCATATAAAGACTTGAAGTTCTCCCACAAACTCATATCAACAGCATAAGAACTAGTCATTATATCTAGATTATAGTTATTATCATAGAAGAACCACGACAAATCTAAATCGTAGAAGAATGGATATAACTTTTTCTTATCCTCTTTTGCATAAAGAATCATGTTACGACAAGTGTTGTCTCTCATCAAGAATACCTGTAACCCTATAAAATAGTCAATCCAGTCTATAACAGACATTCTTTGTGGTACATTTTCCTTAGTGAAGTTTTCTGAATTGATGAAAGAGAAGAAGTCTGTTAAAGCCTGTTTGTTTGATTCTGTCAATTCATCGTTCATCTCATCTTCCCAATCTTCTGGCTTTGCAGCTGTCCAGTTATTTGGGTCATTTGTGTTTCCACGTGTTCCACTAACAATCATACCACTAGCATCTCCGTCTAGAAGATAGTTCTTTTCGTCCTTTTTTAATCCGAAAACATCAATACCATAAAAATTACCTCCGATATTAACTCTTATAGGGAATCCCTTAATCATACCCGTAGCACCACTGCAAGGACTTTCTTCTTTATCCCATGGATAACTATGAAGTTTGCCTCTGTCTTCCCAAATAGACATAAAAATTCTATTCATCAAGAGTTCTTTTATTCGCGTATTATCTGTATAATTTGCTTTAAGATTAAAACCACTAACACGCACCATTTCTCCAATTTTAATCTTATTTTTCTTAGAGAAACTAGAATCTTTATAGAAAGTGAATCTAAAGTTACGCTTTCTGTTATAGAGCGTTGAGGAACCTTGATACTTTACACCTATATTATAAGTTCCATTCAGATAGTGACCGAAGTCTATTTCAACCACACACTGATGTTCTGTTTTCTTATCTACTGACCATGCACCTATTGTTGGAGAATCTGTTATCTTTGTAACCTTTATACTTGTTTCATTAACACTATAGGTTCCATCAATTTCATTCTTAGTCAAAGAACTTGTCACATAGGGAACTTTATTTACATAGGTAACTTTTGATGGTACATAAAAGTCTAACCCGACACTATTATCCAGCTTAGAGAAAACTCCGTTTCCCTCATCTTTCAAGGTTGATTTAACAAAGAACTGTAAGACAGTCAGACCTTTTTTAGCATTCTCCTGTGTATCTTCATTGATAACTATAGGATAAATGCCAGTTTTGTCTGAATAACCATCGTTGGCAGTAAGGAAAAATGTTTCTTGTTTGATATTCACTGCACCATAACTTGGTAAATGCCATTTTCTAACATTTACCTCTTTTGGTTGTGAATTGATTAAATCAATCACATATTTTTGTGCATTCTTTCCCAGATTTAAATTTTCAACATTTAAGTTGTCAATATTCATTTTATGCTCGTAGCGTGCTCCATCAGAATTGCGGTAGCCAAGAATCTTGCCTTCTGCATCTGTTGTAATCTCAGTTCTTCCCTCATGGTCTTCAATATGAGAAAACTCTGTTGGAATAGTTTCGGACTTAGCATTATGAATATAGTGACTGCCATCAGCGTTGGTCGATGCCAAAATTTTTCCTTCTGAATCTTTCTCAACTGCAAGATATTCCTCGTTATCCTGCAAGGAGAAAACATCAAGGAGTTCTTTGAGATTGTTGTCTATTGTACCTAACTTTTCCTGCAAAGCAGCTACATCTGATTGAAGCTGAGAGATAACTTGCTTCAAGGCATTTACAGCATGGATTTCACCAACGATTTGTCCGTCTCTTCTGATACCAAAAAGTACATGGTTAGCAGCATCAAGCCAAACAGCGAAGAACTCTTCATTCTGCTCAACGTGATACATTTCATTGAGAGGAAAATATGGCTTGCCAGTTGCTCTGTAGATACCAAAGAGAAGTCTATCCTCAGAATCTACAACAGCCATAATAAACTCCTCATTTTCAATTACTCTGAATGGAGTATCTTGAACATTTCCTTCCTCATCCTTGATGGAAACCTTATCCGATAAGCCGCTGAGTTTAGAATCCTGCTGCTCTGCAATCTCCGCAAGACCAGCGAGAGCACCGCCTACCCTCTCGGCTGTGTTCTCGCCCACCTGCGTAGCGTTCTTGACCGCTGCCGCCTGCTGTTTAATTTCGTTTATTGTTGCCATATATTAATCTCCTATTGCGTGAATGTGCGCTCTCGTTCCTCGCTGTGCCTTCACTTCTCCTTTCGGGGTGAATGTCTTGAGGTATTCAAGGGCATCTGATAAATATCTTTCTGCCATATCCATGATGTCGTTGTACTGCTTGTTGCTCGAAACGTCTTGAACATGGTCTGAATAATCGTCTCTGTGGCGCATTCCACCTGCCCGGCTTATAATTGTGCCATCGGCACGAAAAAGTCTCGCATACGTGAAATAAGCGAGAGCCTTGCGTATTCCGCTAGTGTACTTCTGCACCTTGGTTTCTTCTTGGCTGCAATCTCCCTCCTTCTTGGTGGTGTATTCGCCACCGTCCAGGAAGACCGCAGGCTGGAAATCGGGCAAGACGGAATCGCCCCACTCTCCCTGCTCGGTCGCTGCCTTGAACCGCTCATACCCGATGGCTGGTATGATGTTCGCATCTTCGCATTCCCGAATGTATGCGTTCACTTCATCCTCATCTAGGTGTGTGCTGGTCGGTCGTGCCAGTTCTCGGAACTGGTCTGCCGTGATAAGTTGTTTTCTTTGCTCTCCCATAGGCTCAATCAATTAATCTATCGTGTTGTTCCCTGCAACCTCGCTGCTGATATACTTCAACGGCTGTAGCTTGGGGTCTAGGTTCTGAATGGCTGGGTCGTGCCAATTCTCGAAAATCTTCTTGAAGGCTCGCTCGATGAATCGCTGCTCGGTCGTCACTTCGCCTGCATAGTACTCGTAGGCATCCTGCATCACTTGTCCGCTGAATCCCAGCTTGCCAATACGGATGGAGTAGAAGAGTTCTTGATGGAACTGTGCGTAGATGCGCTCGATAACGCTGCTGTCGGTCACGGAAAACTCCTTGTCGAAGTTCTTCGTAGGGAAAGCCACAACCTTCGGTTCGTCTTCCTCGTTCTCGACCTCTACAGCAAGTATCTTCGCTGTATTCTCGTCCCCTTGGAACTGCAGAAGGTCTTCGTCTGAAATCATCTGTCCGCTCTCCACCTCTTCGCCTTCCTCGTTGAACTTCGGAACGCCCTTCTTGGTTACGAGCATACACGATACGAGGAAGTTGTTGCGGACGTTTCTCATCTTGACGTTTCCAAGTCCCTCATCGGTCGAAATCTCCGTGATGGCTGAATCGTAGCTGGCTGTAGGATAAATAAACTGTCCGTCTAGGCTCTGCCATAGAATCTGTCCCTTGTAGCTGTCGATGCCTCCTGCGTTTTCAATCTGTTCAAGGACGATGTCGGGGTCGGGATTGAAAATGTTGATGCGCTCGATGGTCTTCTCGTTCACCATCAACCGCTTTCCGTTCCTCGTTTTCTTCTGCTCCCAGTCGGGATGCAGCAAGACGTGCGCCACGTTACCCTTGTCGTCTGTCTCTTCAAGGCGGCAGTTCTCAAAGGGTACGTGGCTCACGCTCGACACCTGCCCTAGAACGTTGTAGTTTACGTGAAGGGCGAAGCCTCCAAACCTCGCAAGGTCTTGCGCTACGTTCCGAAGCAAATCGTCTGCAGTATCCCCTAGCTGGTTCATCGCTAACGCTGCGATAACATCGCTATCGAAGCCGTAACCCTCAATAAATCGGGCGTAGCGGTTAAGGCACAGCATTGCCGTTCCGCTGGCTTCCGTGATGCGTGCGAGGTTCTGCGGATAAAGATTATCATATCCGTATGCCTGCATCTTGAATCGGCTGATGTAGGAAATATCAACCCTTCGCCTTGGCTTCTTAACTGTCTTAACGTTCATATTGCTTGTGTCGTTTTGCTTGTTGTTTTGTTACTCTTCCTTGCCTGCTTTCTCGGCTTGGTCGATGTCTTTCTTCTTGTCGCTGCCTGCTGCTTTTTCGGCAGGATCTTTCCCGGTGGTATTATCTGCACCGCTGTCGCTGCCTGCTGGCGGCTGTTTGTTCTCGATAAGTTCCTCGCTGGGCATTTTCTGAAAGTAGCTTTCCATGTGTGGGTACTTCGTCAGATATTCATGCGCTACCTTGTCGGTCAGGTTCTCATTCGTGAAAATCTTACCATGGTAGAAATCCGGGCAGGAAATAATGAAACCTGCCTTCATTGCGTAATTACATGTTTTTGGCATTGCCTTTTCTTTTTTGAGTTTTAGATATATTTCTATCAGAGCATCGTGGTAACACTGCTGGCAGGTTGTCGGAACAAACCGCTTTCGTGTTACCTCGAAGTAAAGAGTTTCGATAACTGCCTTGTCGGTTGCATCAAAGGGACTGTCGAAACGTGCCTTCAACTCCACGACCTTGGCTGTTGCTTCCTTGTATGTCATAGCTATGCTGCTGCTTCCGTCAGAAGGCTCTTATACTTGGCTGCTGTGGTCTCGCTGTCTGTGTCGAAGAAGAAATAAGCTGCCTTCGGTACGCTCTCCTCTTCCAGCGTGATAAGCCAGCCACCCTCGGTGTCGTCTGAGTACTTGTCGTTTTCGCCTGCACTTGCCTTCAGTGCCTGCGCATATCCGAACACCTGATACTCTGCCTTTCCGTCCGCTCCCTTTGAGAGGTTTCGCAGGATGATAACGAACTTTCCGTTCGCCAGTCCGTCAATGATATTGGCGCAAACGTCAGGTGTGTTAGCCAATACCACGACTGCTACGGTATTCTTCCAGCTGTTGCGATACGTGCCGACGGTCAGCTCGGTCTTGGTTCCAGTGAATGGCTTGCTGCCTTCCTGCCGAATAGCGTATGCTTTCTTGCCAGTCTTCAGCACCAATGTTTTGATTATATTACCCACGACAACGGACTTGGCAAAGTCAATGTCGTCTCGGTTGATAATAAGTCCATCGCCCTCCAGTCCCTTTGTTACTTGGTCTTCGCAAGGGATGATGATGTCCTGGGCGATAAGGCTCTCGCAAGTTGTTGTCATATTAATTCGTTTTTAATTGTTATATCCCCAACACCGTCTGGTGGGTGTTGAGGATTGTCAAATAACTTAATACTAAACTGAAAATTTGGAGCGATTAGTAAGCTGCATGGATCATGTCCTCTTCGAGGAGAGCCGTGCCAATCTTACCGGTAGCATAGAGATAGTTTCTGCGCTCCTTCTGGTCGAACCAGATGTCGAGGTCGCTGATGAGTGCATCGGCATCAGTGCCCACCATAAGGTGTTTAGGGTTACAGAATACTGCACGGTGTGGAAGGTTGACTGTCGTCTCGCCCTTCTCGTATGCGTTAATCATTCTATCCCAGATGCCGACACGAGCAATCTTCACTCCGTTGTAGGTTGCTACATCGAAGCCATCGAACACCTTCTCCCACGGCATAATATCGTGGTAGGTCTGCTTGATGTCGTAGGTCAATGCGTCAGCAAGCGAGCGTGTCATAAGCAACACTGCATCGCTATCGTCAATGATACGTGTGTCTACGTCCATCAAGATTGCGTCTACGACTGCTGTAGCTGCACCCTTCTTGCGTAATGCTGAAACCTGCGCTGCTGTCGTAGCCTCGCTGTTGGCTTCGATGGTGGTATGGTTCTTTGCCGCTGTAGCTGTAAAGATGCGCTTGAACAGACCGTCACATACGTTGAACATGCTAACGTCCGACCCTGCTGTCAGCTTGCCGCCACCTGCACCTGCCAATGCTGCCGCCTTGTCGCCAAACCATCCGAAACGCCAAATCATCTGCTGCATGGCTCGCTGGAGTGCATCGGTGTAGATGGTCATGAAGTCGGTGCTGGTAAGGTCGCCAATGGCTGTACCAGTCTTAAGGCTGTATTCTGCGATTGAACCCTTCAATGCTTCGTAGCAAATCTTGATAGGAATCTCCCACTGTCCGAGTTCCCAACGCTTCTGAGAGTTGGCGATACCCTTCTCTTCGTAGGTAGGGTCGCAACCGCCACCCTTCTTTCCTACCATTTCCATCTCACCGATAAGTGCGATTGGATCATCGTTCTTGACCTTCATGATGTTCACGAATGAAGAAAAGTCCTCATCTTGGTAGAAGGTTTCCTGCACGGCATCCTTGATGCTTGCGAGGTTTTCCGGCTCGAGTTTAAGGTTCTCGAGCTGCTTTTTTGTAAATCCTGCCATTATTTTCTTTTGATTTAATGGGTTAATAACTTTGTCACTTCTTGCCCTTTTTGTGGAGCTTTGCAAGTCTCTCCTTGATGGCGTTCTTGCCTTCCTCGACAGCGTTCACGTTGTCGCCTGCGCCCTTGCCGCTTGGCTGTCGCTGTGCAGGCTGGTAGTGGCTGCTGTAGCCTGCCAGAACCTTCTCAGCACCGCCTGCCATCTTCACGGCATTCAGGATGCGCATGTCTTCCTTACTCTTTGCGAGTTTCTGTGCGCCTGCCAGCTGTGCCTTGGTGTCGTTCAACTGCTGTTTGAGTGCTGCTACCTGCTGCTTCAACTTGGCTACGGTTTCATTGTCGGTGCTTGATGCGTTGCCGCCTTCACCGCCTTCATTGCCTGCGGTCTGAATGTCGGTAATTACACCGTCCTCGACAACGATTGTTTTGCCATCGGGCATTTCAAACGTTCCGTCAGGACTTGCCTTGTCGCCAACTTGTGGATCTCCCTCTTCACGCTCAACGGTCAGTGTCTGTCCGTCTGCTGTGTTGAGTTCCATCGCCTTTGGCTCTGCCTTGGCTTGTGGCTCTGCCACCGCCTGCTCTGCTTCCTCCAGTGTCTTCACGCCCAACTTAGCGAGAATCTTGTCGAGGAGAGAAGCCTTTACTTCTGTCTTTTTCTCCATTGCTTTTGGATTTTGTTGTTTTGAATTAATGAATTGTTCTATGTTGCGTTTCGATGCGCTTGCGCTGATTGGTGCAACGGTGCTGCTGATAAGACCTAGGCGCAATGCTTCGCTGGTGTTGATGAAGATGTCCTTATCCATCAAGGTCTGTATCTCTTCCCGGTCGCACTCGCACCGCTCTACGTATGCGTCCACAAATTTATCCTGCCACATCTGCATTTCCTCGCCCAGGTTCTTCAAGTCCTTTGCGCTCAGCTGGTCGCCCAACCCCCAGCCAGGAACATACGGATTGTGCAGCAGGAAGGCAGCGTTCTCGTATGCCTTGCGGCTCTCCTTTGGTGCTGCGAGCATGATGATTGTTGCCATGGATGCTGCCTTGCCCTCCACGGTGCAGGAAATCTTCTTGCCGCTCTGTCGCAGTCGGTCGTAGATTGCCCAGCCTTCAACCACCGAGCCGCCATTGCAGAAGATGCGCATATCGATTGTATCATCGTCTTTCGGTATGCTTGCCGCAAAAGCATCTATGTCCTGGAAACATACGCAGTCGCCTCCACACCATTGATACCAAAACTTGTTATCTTGACTGTCGATGTCGTTGTATATTCTGAGTTTTGCCATTGAATCGTGATTTTTTAAGTTTTAAAACGCTGCAAAGATACAATATTTTTCAATATGTTTATCTCGTAAGCAGTTAATTTTTCTAAACAAGCCAAAATTTTGCGCTCTAAGCGGCTTTTATCGCCTTGGGTGTGTAACTTTACCACCTTCAAGCGAAAACCGCTCAGAACGCAAATCTTGATGAAATAACTGTAACCCTTAGAACCTGCCGATATTCTCTATCGTCTGCACTCTCCGCTGGGTGCGGTTTATCTCTTCCACGCTCACTACTGGCTGTGGAGCCATCTGATACCCTCTAGCTACAGCTGCCGCCAGCATATCCATGCCGATGTTGCTGCCTCCGTTGTTCGCTACGATAGGAACACCACCGCCCAGCTGGTTGAATGCGGATAATATAGGGCTGAACATCGAAGTTGCCTTGGCGGTCATTACACTCTCTCCATTGGAAAGCCTTGCCGGGATGCTGTCGCTGGTTCCAGTGCCCGAGCCTTGGACGTAGCCGCCAGTGGAGAAGCCTTTTATTGCTGCCTTGGCTGCTGCAAACGCTGCCTTGATTAAAGCAAGTTTGGCTGCTGCACTTGCAACTCCTGCCCATCCGCTCTTTGCAATGCTAGTTGAAAGAATTTCCACGTAAGTCGCAGTCATCTGCTTCTCTATCGCATCTAGGTAGGTTGTCAGCATGGTTTTGAGGAAATTATGGAAAGTCAGATCCTGGCTCTCGAAAAACGCAGCCAACCCATCACCAATTGCCAAGATATAATCGGCTATCATTTGGTTCTGTTCTTGAAGTTTCTGTTGCTTGTTTTTGTTTTCGTCAGCTTGCAACTGCAAAGTCGTATCGTGTAGTTCCTGCTGTAGCTGCTTCTGCGCTTCAACATTCTCTTGGGTCATTGCCAGCTTCTGCTCTAGGAAAGCCTTGTATCTCTCCAGCTTGGCTGTATCGTCTTCCTCTCCAGTGCCACCGTTCATGATGTCCGCATCCTTGCGTGCCTTCTCTGCGTCCTCGAACTCCTTGTTGAGTTCGTCCACAATCTCCTTGGCTTGGTTCTTCAAGTCCGCTTTCGCCTTTATCATGATGTCGAGAAGTTTTGCCTGCATTTCCTGCGCCTTTTCCGCTCCGATTTGCCCTGCCGCCACGTATGCGTCAATGCTCCTTGCCACCATGTCCTTCTCCAGCTGTTCGAGGTCGTTGTTGTAGTCTCGCTCGTTGTCGTACATGCCTGCAAGGTATCGCTTCTTTGCGTCCATTACTTGCTCGTTGTATTTGTACTGTATAAGCGCAATCGCTTCCTGCAATTCCTTTTCCTGCTTCTTCCTGCGCTCGGCTTCCTCCTTTGCCGCCTTGTCGGCTGCTGCCTTCTCCTTCTTGGTCTTAGGGGTAGTGCTGGCGATATTAGTGCCGTCCTTGAGCTTTGTATTGTCGGTTGTGGCGGTCGCCATGGATGGCGCATCTGCGCTGACTGGTATCTTGATGTTAGCATGGTTAAAAGTATTCTTCATGCCACCCACGATAGCATCAGCCATTCCGCTGCCAAATTTCTTCAAGTCTCCCCAAGCCTCCTTCACGGTATTTCCAAGACCCGAAAAGATGGAGTTGAAGCCGTCTCGCATCTGCTTCACGTCAAAGGAGAAAAAGCCCTCAAACATCTGCAACAGTCCCCTCACTGGTCTTGCAACAAGCTTAATGGCATCTATGATGATGTTGAAGGCAAGCAAGGCAACCTGCCCGACAGACTTAAACGCAAAGCCTATCAACTGAATCAATCCCCTAAATGCCACGCTTTGGTTATAGAGGTTGATGATAGCCCTCAATAGTTTCGTTAGATGGTTGCTTACGAATGTTGCCGCCTGAGCCTTCATCATTTCAAAGCCGCCACCAGTAACGTCAAAGAGTGCACTTGCGGTATCCTTCAAACGCTTGTTGGCTTCCACCTGCTTTTCCTGAGCCTTGGCAACATCACCGGATTGTTCCTTGACCTTATCCATGTTCATCTCAATGTCTCCGAGGGTCTCGATGTACTTTAGTCCTGCATCCTCGCCAGGACCTCCAAATATATCTGCGATGGCTGTTCCTACCTTGGCTGATGAAGCAGGGAACTCCTTTAGCTTGTTACCGACCTCCTGCATGATGTCGAATGTGGTCTTGCTACCGTTTTGCAGTTCTTTCTGAACTTTCTTGCTTGATATACCTATGCCATCCAATGCGGCTGCTGTTGCGGTAGTCATCTCTCGAAGTCTAAGATTACCCTCCTTGATGGTGTCAAGACCCTTATCAGAGAATATTCCCTGCTTGGTGGCGTTGGTTGAAATTGCCACGAATTGCTCCGCATTCAATCCAGCCTCCTTCAGGTACGTTGGGTATTCCTTCACGTTCTCTAGGAACCCATCACTAGCATTCGCACCAGCCACAAAGCCATCTTGCAAGAGCTTTAGCGATTCTGATACACTGATGCCAAACTGCTTGCTCATTACATTTGCGGATTGCAAGGTTTCGCCAAAATCCACGCCAAACGTCTCGCTGATTGCCAAGGCTTGATTTCTCACTGATTTCATTTCGTCACCGAAAAGCCCAGTGAACTGCATTGTCTTGCGTGTGGCTTCCTCTATGCCCTTATTGTAGTCATAGAACCATTTGAAAGCCATTCCGACACCAGCCACACCTGCCATGGCGAGGAAATAAGGGTTGGTCAATAAGGAAAGAGCCGTATTTTTCAACGCACCAAACTTTACCCTTAGGTCTTCCACGGACTTTCCCATTTCCATGACCTTTCCGATTCCAGTATCATTAACAACATCAAAACCGAAAAACTCGGTGTTCTGCAGGTCGTCAGCCGCCTTCATCATGGAATCGTAATAGCTACCGACACTGCGCTGGAATCTTCCAGTAGCCTCCTCAGCCTCTTTCAGCTCCTCTATCAAGTCTTGGATATGCTCCTGCATCTCCTGACCCTTGGAACTATCACGCTCGGCACGGCTCATCTCATCGTAAGCCTTGGTGGCATTGGAAAGCTGGGCACGCAGCTGCTTCAAGCTGCCCTCCTGCTCGTTCTCTGTGCGCACGTTGTTCTGGATTTCCTTCTGCAGGGCACGCACGTTGTACTGATATTCCTTGATGGTTGCGTTGATGGCTTCCGTCTGCACCTTCATTTCGTTTGTCGTGATGGTCTTGTCTTTTTCCTGCTGCTGCAAGTCCTTGATGCTTGCCTTCAACTGGTCTATCTTTTCCTTGTATCTTATGATGCCATAGATTGCATCCTCGTACTTGACCTTGATGTCAAGAATCTGCTGTTTGTCTTCACTTACCATAGTTTTTCTTTTTAGTTGTTCAACTCTATCATTGTAACCTCGCAATATCCGCTGTTTGTTGTCTTGATTTCGAGAACCGCGAAATATGCGCCATACTGTGCAAGGTACACTGGCTTCGTTTCGTCAAAGTTCAGTATCTCCAAATCGGAAAGGTTGAACCGCTCCACAATATGGTGTGGGTTCGCCACCGTCTTTCTCAACTTCTCCAGTTTGTTGTCGAAGATGTCCTGAAGGTTGATATTAAAAGCCAATTCCGCATAGCCGGCATCGTTCTTCGTCAGGTTCACTATGCGGTCTTTGCATGCCTTGTACTTGGTGGCTGTCTGTGACGTTATCGTGGCGTTGCCAAAAGTGGATTGCTTACTTTCCCATTCGTATATCGGTATGCGGTTTCCGTCCGTGGCTGCAAATGGTAGCGTACAGACGTCTTGCGTATACTCCAGTGTCTTGTTGTCTATAGTCATATCCGCATCGTGCTGCTGGTATACGGTGTTGTCTTCCTTCCACTTGTAGATATTATGCTGGCAGTAGTCCTCTACGCTGAAATCTGTCTGCCTTGGATGGTTGCTGGCTTCGCTCGGGATGAGTTTCTTCGTCCAGTCCACCGCTTGCGCCTTGGCTTCCCAAAGGTTCACGATGTCTGCAAACGTAAGTGTTCCACCAATAAACCGCTGGCTTGGAAACGTTGATGTCAGAATGCAGATACACTTCAAGAAGTCAGTTACCTTGATGTCGGGCAGGTTCTTGCCGATAGGGAAATTACCTCCGTAGGGTACTTCATCGCTCTGCTTGATGCTGGCAGACAACCGTCCGTTGTAGCACTTCAATCCCATTAATCTCTTGTTTTTCGGGTGCTTCATTTCGAAGGTTACGATGTCGCCCTCTTCCAGTTCTATCTCCCCTCGTCCTGCTACAAGGTGTATGAATCTGCCTCCTACAAGCTGGTCGCTGGTGTCGGTTACTGATGGATCTATACCTTCGATGTATGAAGTTCTGCCTGCGATGTAGGTCTTGGTGTATTCGCTTTCCTCTTGGTCGCTCGTATGCTTGGACACGACCTTAACTTCGATGTAGCAAGGTGGGTAAGAGTAAACAGCCTGCGTTTCGGTCGAGCCTCCGTAACTCCAGCTTTTATGCAATGAAGGATTTACTTTCGATGCGTCCCACGACCAGTTCATCTGAACATCGAAAATCATCGTGCAGGCAATCTTTACATTCAGCTGGCTGTATCTGTGCCCAATCTCCAGCCCATAGAATACCTCCGATAGGCTCGTTGGTTGGAAGTCGAGAATACCGAGGTTATCTGTTGAAAAAAAAGTACCCTCAAAGCTGCCTACAACCGTCTGCGCATCTGCCTTCCTTGTAATCAACGGTACAGCAAGTCCCTTTATGATTTCTTTTGCTTGATTGCTCCAGCCGAATGCCACACCAGTCTGTGCCGTAATTAGGTCTAGGATATACTTAGCCGTGACGCTCGGCTGGATTGTTCCATTGCTCCAGGAACTACCAAAAGAGCCACCTCCACCAAAAGAGCCGCTTCTACTGCTCGCTCTCGCATTGCTCTCCGTCTCGCTTTTACTCTTAACAAGAATAGTCGTGCCAGTGCTGTATGCTTTGATGGCGTTGATGATAAGCCATTCCGCTGTTGCTGGTGCTTGCAGGTCTACATCGATAGGCATGCTCTCGCTCGTATATTTAACGCTGTACGCTCCTCCTGCCTGCACTTGGGATAACTTACCGTCCGAGAGATAATAAGCCGCCACAGCCGTGCTTATCGCCATACTTATCATCTTATCTACCGAAGGCTTGATGTATACGAGGAGACCGGAAGGCTTGCTCTTTACCACATTAAACTCAGTTTCTCCGGCTTCGCTTATCTCATACGTTCCCCATGGTGTTGTCTCTCCGGTCTCCTTGTTCAGTGCTCCGTATTCGACAGAGCCAGCCTTCTCTGCCCGAACCCTGATGGATATTGTCTCCATGGCAACGCTCGTTTCGAGATTGGCGATGCACGCTCCTGCACTCACGAACATTCCGAGCATAGGATCTGGAGCAGGCAATACCGGATAAGTTTCTTTTTCTGTCTTTCCGGCATCATCGGCAAGGCTAAGAACGTTCTTGTTGGTGTCGAGTATTGCCCATGTCCGGAATTGTCCCTTGCCTAAAACCTTGTTGATGGTGGCTCTCATTCCAGCCTCGAAAGGTATGATTGCACACTGGTATGTCTCATCGGTCAAAACCTCGCCCGATACATACTTTCCGACCTCTGTTCCAGTTCTTATCTTACCTTCAACGAGTGAGTATGTCGTGTCGCTGTTCCCTCCAACGTTTCGGTCGTATCCATACCATTCATCGCTTGATGTCTTAGCCACTGCCGTTTCGTATCTTCCATAGAATACTCCATCCGTTATTGCCTTCTCGTAGGTGTCGTAGCTGTTGTTTTTGGTGAAACGCAGATACTTCGTGCAATTCAGTTCGTTCAGCTTTAGGTCAGACGATTGCAGCGTTGCCAATGCCTGGAACAATCCCCAATAAATCGAAATCTCGATGGTTTCCTTTACGCTCAGAACGCTTGCCCTTCCGCTGTGGATAATCTCCAAGCCGTTGCGGAAATAACGTGCTGTGTGGAAAATATAGGGGTATTTGCTGCTGGTGCTCGGTTTCCCTGCAAACTCCAGCACAGCCATATTATGCGCTGTCTTGGGCAGGTTGATGGTGTATGTCGTGTTGGCGGTCATTTTCGTGATGTCACGGAAAAGATTGCTCTTGATGTCGAGCGTGATTGCCGAATCCTCGCTCATATCCATAAGAACACCGTCTATGTATAGTTGCTGGTCTGTCATAGCTGCTGAATCTGTGTATTGTTAATAACTAGGTTGCAGACAAAATCCTGCAACTCTGCTGTTTTCTTGGTGTAGGTTCCTGCCTTGATTGTCACACTCTGCCACTTGTCGCCACCGAGGTACATATCCACGACCGGGCTGCTTGCCAAGTCTTGCAGGAAATCGAACGTCTCGCTGTCTACCAATGGCGCACAAAGTGGTATGGTGTCCTCTCTGCCGTAGCCCTGCCTTCTGCCGTTCGCTCCGAGGTAGCCGAATATCGTATCGTCATACTCTCCGAGGTTGTTGCGTACAAAGCTGGTGTCGCTGCTTATCGCCCTGCTCTCATCGCCTTGCGTGAATAGCCAGTAGCGATAGAAGCCGTGACGGTCAACCCAACGCAGGTAGATACCCTTCTCCGTGTTGTCGGTCTTGATGGCTGCGAGTTCTGTATACTTGCTGCTTGTCTTTAGATAGAAAGTGAAATCAAAGGTCGTGTCGAAGGTCGCCTGCTGTATCTTTCCGTCATAGTCCTTGATTGAGTAGGATTTCGCTCCTGCCTTTAGAATATTGCTGGTAATCTCGAAAATGCCCTGCTCTGCGATGTCTAGGTGCTTATTCGTAACCCTTCCGTCCGCATACACAAGAAGGCTTGTTTCCTCGTTGATGTATAGCCCGAAGGAGAATGGAAAGTTCGTGAACCATGTCAGCTTCTTTCTTGCGTTCCATGTCTCTCCTGCCCTCATCGCTCCCCAAACGTAGAAGGTCGTGTAGCTGAATGTCGCAAGGTCGCTCCCCTCGCTGTTCTTGACCTTCACGGAAACATCGAACACCGCCCCGAGGTTGCTCTTCTGGCTCTCCCTGCTGTAGTCAATGTTTCCGAAGCTGATGCCATCGAAGAGTGCCTGCACATATTCCCGGTAGTCCATGATGCAATTATCCGCAAACGCTTCCACGCTGTACGTGTACGTCTTGGTCTCCCTGCTGATAGTTGCCTCGATGCTCGCAACACCCGAGCCGCTCGCCTTGATGATGCAAGGCAAGAATGCGAAGCCTACAGCGTCCGGGTAATGAATCGTGATATTGTTTGTTGTTGTCTGTCTCATACCGTCTCATTGTTAAGTTTGATACTTCCCACCGACTGGTGGATTAAGAAAATAAGTCGCTGCCCCAGCCGCTTCATCGTGTCGGGCACAACATTGCTGTATACGTCAGCCCTGCCGCCCGTCCGGTGCAGTTTAGAACCCTTATTTGCGATGGCGTGGGCGATGGCTCCTGCCATGCTCATGTCGCCACGCTCTTGTGGTGTATACTTGTGCTGTCGCTTGGTTTTGTAGGGGATAGGTCTGCCGTGCAGTCCCTTGTCCTTCATCCACTGCCGGATGATGCCAGCAAAGCCGTAGGGTATCTTGCCAGCCCTTCGTCCGGTCTCCAGCACTCCGAATGGCTTGTGTCCCCAGAGGATGGTTTCTTCCTCGCTGGGCTGCTCCACCTTTAGGCTCGCTATTGTGCGCCCTGATGCGTTCTGTCCGTTGATACGTATGTGGTTGATGATAAGCTGCCGTGCTCTCTCCACTTCCTCACGCATGATGAGCGATGCCGCCTTGGGGTCGAATTGAATACCTCCCTTGCTCATACCTCGCACCCTCCTATGCTCTGTGTCAGCTGAAGGGAGTACATTACGCCCGACACGATCGTGCTCAGCCGCTCGATGATGGTCTCGTAGTACTGCTGCCCCTCCAATGGTTCAAACTGGTGCGACTGGTTGATGGCTCGTATCATCCTTGCCCCTGCCACCTTCATTCGGTCGATGCACTCTCCGTTGTCTTCTCCTTCCGCTGCCCTCGGTACGGTGTCGAGATAAGCCAGGGCAACGTTCACGGTGTCGTATACTCTGCCGTTGCGTATCTCTGTCGTGCCGCTGGCTGGGATAATGCAGACGATTGCCGGATAGTTCAGTTTCTCTAGCTTGGTGTCTGCTGTGTCCCAGTCCTCGAAAAGGTAGGTGTAGTCTGGTAGCGTGTCTGCTGCCAACTGCTTTAATGTTTCTCGAATTGTTGCCATAATTATCTAGATTTACGTTTCATTTCCTCTGCCTGCAACTTCTGCAGGTTCCGCTCGTACACGCTTCTCTTGTTGTCCATTTCCATGCACTTGTAGATGCGAAGCCATGGTGTTTTTAATACTTGGTCGTGGTCGCTGATGCCCATCCTTACCGCATACCAGTCCAGCATGCCGAACAGCCCGAACCGCAGGGTATCGATGCCTGCCTCCTTCTCCAGTCGTGTTGGCTTCGCTGTGTCTGTGCTCTCGAATAGCTTGTTGATGCGCTCCACCTCTGATGTAACCCAACCGATGAGCATAACGACATCAACCGCCCTAGCCTGCTCCACTTCCTTGTGGCTCAGACCGAGGACGGTTGTCACTATCTGATACAGACTTTCCTCGCTGTCTGATAGCTGGGAAAGGTCTATCAGCTGCCCGATGGATAGCTGGTTGAGATTGTCGGGCACTCGTTTCCCTCCGACAAACGCTGGTCGTGGCTGCTTGCCGATTTTGTAGCTGGTGTGCCTAGCAACTGCCAGCCAGTACTTGAATGTAGTGTTATTATCCATACGCTTTATAATTTTGTCGTTATCTTTGTCTCAATACGTGCGCCCTAGCCGTTCCATGGCTTGCTATGGATAACTTCTTTAAGGCTACGTATCGTATTGCGTCTATGCCGTGGTTAAATGCGTCTATAGGCTGGTTCGTTGTCTCTCCATCCCTTGACTTCTTCCACTTGTATTGCTGCATGTTCCCGATTATGCCGTGGCTGCGTCTGGTTATGTTGATGCGGAAACGCTTCAAGATGTCGATGCCGTTGTTGATGCTGTCCGCTCCCTTGGTGCTGCCGATTATCCACAGCCCTCGGTTGTGTATCTCCTGAATGCTCTTAGGCTCTGCCGAATCCGCAATGATAAGGTCTCGTTTCGTCCGTCCTTGTTCCTTGCATCGGTCTGCGATGTCATCGTTCGTCATTCCAGGCTGGTAGATTTCTTCGTCCACCCATAACTCTCCGTGCGCCAATATAACGTGCTCCAGCGCAGTTGGGTCGTTGGTGAATCCGAAGTCCATACCCCTGCATTCCATCTTCCACTCCTCCCTTGGTGGCAGCTTGTCAACGATGCCCCAGTTGGTGAAGATAAGCCCGGTTATCTTTCCGGTCAATCCTCTAGCGTACACTCGCCACAGTTCGGGGTCGTCAATCTCTTCAATTTTCTTGTGTTCCTGCTCAGTCAGGAATCGGTTGTTTCGGTGGTCGCTCAGGATTAATCTGCAATCATCCCTGCCGATGATGTTGTTGTGCACCCAAAACCTTGCACTTGGGTTGTAGTCGATGAATACCTGCTTACGTGTTCGGATGGCCAGCTGCCAAAATACTTCGTATGGCACACCGTTCGCCTCGTTCACGAACAGATAGTCTCGCTTTCCGTTCTTCGCATCCTGCGCATCTTGGTAACTCTTGAACTCGATGATGGAGCCGTTCTTTCCTCTGTAGCTGCTGTCGCTCTTGTTATTCTTGAACCAGTCCAGCAACTCTGCCCTTGTGTGCAGGATGGTATCGAGGTCTCGCATGGCTCCCACCTTTAAGTTCGGGAGGTCTTGACCGCACACCGTGATAATTGCCATGGGGTGTTCGAAAGAAAGCACTATAAGACGCTGCATGATGGTGTATGTCTTCCCCGAGGACGTGCCTCCTTGGTTTACGAGAAACCTTGGCTTCACGTCCGCATTTGGATCATACAGCTCACCAATAACATCAAATAGTGCCATTCTTACAAACAATAAAACTTAAAACAAAATTATGGTAAAATTATTCTTTATCCAATCCCTCACGCTCGATTACTTCCTGCTCGCTGGATGCGCACTGGTGTCCCGAGTTGATGTATCGTACCTCGATGCCGCCTTGGAAGCCTGCGTTCAGGTCGAGCACGACCTTATCAAGTCCGAGCAGCTTGCAAATCTGCGTCTCAGCCTTTAGGATGATGTCAAGATACCTTGGGTCTCCTAGTCCTCGCTTCTCAGCATCGAACATTATCGCCTTGACGGTATCCATCGTCACCAACCCAGTGTCTGGATCCTTGTTAGGCAGTCCGACTTGTGTCTGTGTCTTGCTGTTATAGTCCGCTTTGGATTTCTCCCATGCGTCCCAGGCTTCACGTATCACCAGTTTCAACCTTGCCACCTCGCTTGTTATCTTTTCGTCCGTGTCGGTCAGTCTCTCTTCCCTCCACTCCTTCAATAACCGCTGAATGTCGCAGTGCGCTTGATTGTATTTCGGTCTGTCGAGCCGTTTGCGAACCTCTGCCGTGATTTCTCGCTCCGTCCATCCTCTGCGGTATAGAGGTGCGATAATCTGCAGGCGGTTCTCGATGTCGATTTTCTGCGCTCGATGTTTGTTGTTATTACCTTGTGGCATACGATTCTTGATTTAAAATTTTGCTCCGTTGTACTTGTATACGATGTTTCCCTCGCTGTCTCGTTCGTCAACTGGCAACATTGCCCCTTCGAACATCTTGTATGGCGAGTGCGCTGCCTGCGGATTGTTCCAGCACCACTTCATGTAGTCGGCTGCGCTCATCGTGTAATACTTCGAACTTTTCTCACGCGTTCCCATGTTCATCGCCTTATCCAGTTTCGCCCTCAAGAAAATCTCTGCATCCAGCTTGATGTCGCTCCACCTCACGTACCCTTTACGCTTGCAAATGTTCAATGCTTCGCAAAACTGTCCCCTGCTGTAGTTCCATGTTGGCGGCAATCCACAGCAACTTCCGTTGTGGCAAAGTTCCTTGAAGTGTGCGTCCGATACATAAAAGCGCATCCCCAGCTGGTCGCACAATTCCTTCATGTTCCTGAAGAACGGTTCTTTGACCTTGCGGTTCAGTCTCAGATAGCCGGACTGTACGCTGTACTTCTTGTAGAATGCGAGAATGTCGAAACCTGCCATCTTGCTGATGGTAGGCAACAATTCCCTCAATGTCGGGCTTCTTGTCTCGAGACAGAAGAATTCGGTGCTCAAAGCTGTAGCCCCTCTGTTGAATGCTTCCTTGATAAGGTCGAGGTACGTTGGCGTGCTCACTCCGATGATGAAGGGTCTCAGTCTAAGCGTTGCACCTCCTGCTCCTGCATTGGCGATGCGCTCGATGGCTTCAAGTCTTGCTTGTGGGCTTTCCACACCTCGCTCTATTACTCTAGCCTTCTCTGCATCGCTGGTGATGATTGAGAACTTGAAGTTCCAGTTCTTCTGCCCTCTGATCAAGTCCATGTATCGCTCATCCTTGGTGAACCATGCTCCCTTGGTCGAGAAGCAAAGCGGATAGTCTATATCCTTGAAGAAGCGCAAAAGTTCCAGTGTCGTTCCGTACTTACGTTCGAAGTTGTCGAACTGGTCGCTCATGCTTCCCCACTGCATAACCTTGCGAGCCTTGATGTATGGCGCAAAGTCTCCACCGTGCTTGTCGGGGTCAATGAACATTCGTTTGATGCGCTCAACGCTCACGTCTTTAACCTCCTTGTGCAGGTATTCCTTCTTCTTGCTGCCAATACCTCGCTGGTTCTGAGCAAAGCAATACATACAGCCAAAGCTGCAATTATTGTAAGTGTCAAAAGCCATTGGCATTGAGCAGTCGGGAAACTCGTATGTTATTCTTGGCGTGTTGCCATAATGTTCTGCCATATCCTCATGAATTTATTTTGTTGATGATAAAGTCTGCGATTTGGTCTGCTGTCTGCTTCGTGGTGTCTATCGCTACAACGTCACACCCCGCAGTTTGCCATTTCTTTGCCGAGTGTGCCGATTCCCGCTGTCCCCGGATAATATCCTTGCTCAACGTTCCGTTCGACCGTTCTGCGAGCCTTTTTTGGATTTCTTCGAGTGGTGCGTATAAGAAGATTACAATCTGTCTGTCCGCATTGAACATTGCGTGCGTCAAGTTCGGACCCCAGCATTTAAGTCTCATCCCTTCGCAAATGATGCAGTCGGTGCTCTCCAGTGCCTTCTTCACGATGTCACGAAGTATGGTCGTACCGTTCAGATTGTCAACACCTCCGTACTTAACATCGTATCGCCCTGCAAATGCAACTCCATCCTTGGTGCTGCTTATTCCGTCCTTGTAGCTCTCAATGCCACCAAAGCTTTCTATCAGCTTTCGGGCAACGGTGCTCTTTCCGCTGGCGTTGGTTCCAATGATAAAAACACAAGTCTTTCTCATATTCGAGTTATTTTTGTTAAATTTCGTCTCTGCCGGATTGAATTGTTCCGAGCGGATAGTTTATCCATTTCAAGAGTTTCTCCGACTTAAACGCGAAAATTCCGACTATTCGGGTTTTTCTTTGAGTTCTTCCACGTCAAAGTTGCGCTTCTCGATTGCGTCAAGTCCCAGCATATCTGCCACAGCTTGTGCGTCCTCGCTGCGGTATACGATGATGATGCGCTGTTCTTCGTCCTCTGCTGGTTCGTAGGTCGTGGCTTCCTGCTGGATTTCCCAGGGGTTCAATCCCCATCGCTGCATATCGTCCACATCAAATGCTCCCTTTAGCTTCTCTTCGTCCCAGCTGCCAAAATAGACGTTATCCTTGATGATGAACTCGTCCGTCTCTTCATCGGATAGGCTGTCAGCAATAACGACCTCGACCTTTGGTTCTGCCTTCCACTTCTCCCAGTGGCTGCAAAGCTGCTGCTTCTCTCCATCGGTCAGTTTCACGGCAACGGTCTCTATTGCGTTCTTGATAGCTTCGTCTTCCATCTGCTCGATGTTGAGCAGGGCACGGAAGCGCATGTTTCCTCCGAGGATAACTCGGTTCTCATTACAGACGATTGGTCTCATCTGCAACATCTTTGGAAACGTCAGAATACTCTCAACGAGTTTCTGCATCTGCTGTGGCTCAATGCTGCGTGGGTTGTCTTGGTTCTCCACCAGGTCGTGCAGGTTGATGTTCTCGATTTTATTCTTCTCCATTGTCTTCCTCCTTTCCTTCTTGTCTTGGTTTCAGTTCGTCAAAGTTCCAGACGATGCGGTCGATATGATCAACTCCCAGAAGCTTGGCAAGGAATGGCTCATCGGCTGGCTTGTAGTGAATGATTACGTTCTCACGTGGCAAAACGCCATCGCCCATTATCGTTGGCAAGTCGTCAGGAGTTAAGTCTTGACCTTCGATTTCAGGAGGTAGTTCCCCTGCGAATGGGTCGCCCTCTTGGTCGTCCTTGTCTTTCTTCTTGCACTTGCTGGTGCTGCTTGCTTCCACTGGTGCTGGGTTCCAGACTGGCATACCCCAGTTCTGAAGCTGTGCGCTGTCCCATCGGTTCGCAAGGTCGTTGAAGTCCCAGTTGCCGAAGGATAGGTTGTCTTTAATCATGAACTCCTGCTTTTGTGCTTCCGTCAAGTCTGATGCGCTTACCACGGTTACTGTTGGCTGCTGCTGCCATCCCTGCCAATACTCCATCAATGCGGATTGCTCCTCATCGGAAAGACGCTGCTCTGCATCCAGCTTCACTTGAATGCCTGCTTCGTCCATCGTGACAATGTGCTGCAAGGCTTTCAGTCTCATATTGCCACCCAGTGCGTGGAAGGTCTCATCAATAACAATCGGGCGCAGGGTCAACATTCGTGGGAACACGATGATGCTCTGCACAAGCTTCTGAAAGTTCGCTTGACTTATCTCTCTAGGGTTCGCCTCATTCTCGCTGACCCTTGATAGTGCGATTTCTTCTGTTTTCATTTTCTTCTTGTTTTAAGTTCGAAATTTGTGCTTATCTGATAAACACTGGCGCAAAGATACTACTTTTTTGCTTTAGTTGTTCGCTCTTTGCCCACTTTTAACTTTTTCCAACACTTCGTTTTATCTTATCAATCAAAGGCTCTGATGGTCTTCTGCAGGGTTGTCTGCGGTTTCTTCGGCATCACTCTGACCGGGTATCCTGCACAGACCCATGCGAGGAGAAGTGCGTCTCTCTGGTCTTGGTTCATTCTCGACAACTTTTGTCCTGCGCTTACAAAATAAGCAATTTCGTCCTGCGTGATTTTTCCGTCCTTCCCCTTCCAGCATTTTTTCAATGGCTTGATGATTTCGCAGGGGATATTGTAGTGTTTGCAGCACTCGACAATCAAGATTCCGGTCTGATGGTTCATTCCGGTAGAGCGTCCGATTGCTGCTGCCTTGACTGCTGTCATGAATTTATTTAGCACATGCCAGTTGCTCTTATTGAGCCAGCCGCCTTCAATAACGACCTTTATCTTGCAACTCTCGTTCATAGCCTTGAGGTAATCTATCAAAGCTGGGAAGTTCATCTTATAGGCGAGAAACTTCTTGTCGTCAAAGACTGCTCCAACTCCGCTTTCCTGAATGTCGGGGTCGATGCCAATTATAACTGTTCCTTTTTCCATTTCATTTTTTCTTTAAAGTACTTATTTTGTTCAAATTTCGCGTATAAGCGTTTATTTTGTTTTGCTTGTGTGGTTTATCAACCAACACCCTTTACGTGCGCATATACGTGCGCACATGCGTTATTATCCCTATCTTTCCCCTACCCCTTTCTTTCCCTTCTTTTTGGTTGCGATAGAGAAAGCTGGCAGGGATTTCGGAAGTTGTGCCTGCGCTTGCAAAATAAATGAATAACAAAATGAATATGTTGCAGGGGTCTTCCTTCTTCCACCGCCAGCCGAATGAATAAAAGCATAATTTTCTAACGATTTCTTTTTCTTACTTCTTCATGTACCACCTCGCTTTCTTTGTTTGTTGTCAGACTTCGGGAGATACGTTTCCGGCTCTCATATCGTAATTTCAAGATGTTATAAGTTATTTGTTTTGATAGGAGCCATCCCCTTCTGTCCTCGCTGGTTAAAAACCCTATTAATGAACTCACGACCGATTATTCTTTTTGTTCTCTAGCAGCCATGCCAGATGCGCTGCCTGCTGCGGATTCTTGAACATAGAAAGAGCCTTCTCTACGTCCGGCTTCTTTCTCTCACGCATCGCTCTGTCGGCTACCCGGTTCTTCGTACCGTAGTTCCGGTAGTGCTTACTCCAGTACTCCTTTTGATACGCCCGGTATTTTTCCCGGTTTCTCTTTCGCCATTCCTTCGTGGCTCTGAGGATCTGTTCCCGGTGCTCCTGGTAGTACGTTCTGTTCTTCTCCTTTGTTGCGAAGTCGCTCATTGCATTCAAGTATTACCTGATGTTCTACATATTGCTTGCGTGCCGGGCAATAGATGCCATTTAAGCAGTTTCGCCCGGCATCGCAAGCCTTGCATAATTCACTCGCCATACGTCCTAGAATGGTAAGTCTACGAAATCGTAGTCAGTGAAGGCAAAATTCTCATGCCCCTCGAATGGGATGCAGCTGGTGAAGTCTGCTGCCTTTCCGCTATGTAAAGGCAAGACGTTGTATCTAGCCGCAAAATCATCTCCACGGTCACGAACAAAGAACGCTGGAAGCCATTTGAATTTTTTTCCGCACCTTACCAGCACCTTATCGAAAGGTTTGAAGACTGGCTGCTTCCTCGCTTCCTTCTCTTTTTTCCAGATGGCGTAATGTTTGTTGAACAGTTCAACTTCGCTCTCTGTCGCTTCTCGAAGTTCCTTGTTAACGCTGATACGCAGGTCGAAGGCTTGGTCGGTCACGAACTTCTCGGTCTCAATCTCATACTGGTTGCCGAATGTCAGCGTGTCCTCGCTTTCGTTCTTGGCAATGAGCTTGCCGATGATAGTCAACTCTCCGTCCTCATCGTCCTCGTTGAAAACGTAGAGTTTGCCGATTTCAAACGCTGGCTTCAAGTCCACAATCTGTTTCTTCTCACTATCCCAGCGTTTGCCTTCCTTTGCAAGAGCATCAAAGAGTTGCTGCTTTTCCGAGTCCGTGGCAAATCTTTTAATACGACTTATACGACTAAAAAATTCGCCTTCTACTTGGTTGATATATATATCCTCATCACACATATAAGCATGATAATATATCTTTCTAGTTAAACTAATTCCTCTGACAAGAACTATTGTACCCGAATCAGACATTACTATATCCCCATCCTTAAACTCTGGCTGGGTTTTCTCAATCTCCAAGGTTTCAAGATTGAGCTTGCCACCCAAACGCTTTTCTATGGTGTTAATGTAGGTCTGAGCGGCATCTTTGTTATCTTCAAGATGATAGTCCTGTACATTCCGCATATTCAAACAAGATATATATCTCTTTTTACTTACACTAATCCAGTGTCTACCTTCAAATGTAGTATAATCATTTTTTGAGAAACCCTTAAAGATTATATGGCTGTCGCTATCATTGCTAACCAGCACGTCTCCCTTCTTGAAGAACTTGCTCCAGTCTCTCATTTCGGCAGAAGGGAAGAGCATTACTTCACCTTCCTTCTCCCATCTGCCATTCTTGTCGAAGCGATAAATTCTGGTATATTTATCAGTCCTGATCATTTCATTGCTGGATGTAAGACAAGTGAGCACAACCTTTCCGCACATTGGAGTGTATAACTCTGTGCCATACTCTACGTCCTTCAAAATCTCGTAAATATCAATATCTTTCTGTTCCATGTTCTGAATGTTTTTATTGTTTATAACTTAACGTGTCCGAGTTTGAAATAAAGTTCCAACAGTTCCTTCGTATTGAGCCAGAAATCGGTGTTGCCAACGTATACGTGATGTCGGTGTTCGTCTGTTATGATTTCTATCTTTTTCATATTTTTCGTTATTTAAAAAGTTCCTGCTGTGGATGAATGATGTCTGCTCGCTTCTTCTTAGCTGCCCAGAGAAGGAGGTTGATGTTCTTGGTTCCAGCATTGCCCTCGAGGTATCTGATGATGTAGGTCAAAGCGTCTTGAACAGCTTCTTTCTCATTACCGTAGAAGATGCTGAGAGCGTCATATCTACTCGGGTAGCCTGCCGGGCTGTCGTACCAATGCTTCCCTTTTTGAATGCTGTAGCCCCATATCCAGCCGAACTGTGTATTGGCGGTCATTACCTTCCATCCCCAGTTGTCTGAACCCTCTACGGCATACTCGATTACGTGCGGATTGATGCAAACATCCTTGATGTTGTATTTGAAGCCTTCATGCTCTGCGACCGGCTTCTTGATGTCGTAGCTGTTTTCGGTCAGCCATTTGCACCAATCGTTCGAAGTCTTGAATACGAGACCAGCGGCTCTGCATTCGTGAAAAAATAATTCATTCATGACTTTAAATCTTTCTGAAGTGTACGAACTTGTGGTCTTCTCTTTCGGTGTCCAGGCAAGCAAGATTCCTGCACATAATGCCTTTTCTCTTACCGTACAAGATGCACTCGTGGCAGTTCTCCACAGGTAAGCCTATATCCTCAACCACATTGCAATTTACACCTTCAATGCTAATTGTCGACCCTACCGGGTATTCTGTCTTGAAGCATTCGCTGTTTACAATACATACTTCTTTTGCCATAATTCTTTTGTTTTAAGTGTTTAAAATCTGTTTGCCTTATAACTTCTTAATTAATAAATTACTTTCCTTATCAAATGGTTTGTAACCATTACTGAGATACCAATTTAGAACAAAACTATCAGATTCATCTTTATTAAATTCTAGTCCAATAATCTTCACTCCATTCAGCTTAGCTTGTTGTTCTGCTAGTTGCAATAGGTGTTGTGCAACACCATTTCTTCTATGATTTTTATCTACAAAGAGTGCATATATTAGAGCATCAGCTTTGCCGAAAATATCACTAACATATAATGGAATGGATATTTGAACAGAACCAAGATTTTCTTCATCAGTTATTAAAATTCTGATTTCGTCCTTCCATGTCTGCTTTTGTATCATATTTATATCTCCTATTTTATGTCCTCATTCGTTATTTTTCGGGCTTCCAGTCGATGCCCAGCCGCTGCAGAACTCCACGTTCGTAGTATCTTGTCAGCGAATCCTTGGCAGGCTTGTTGTTCGGGTTCTTCTTCAAGTCTTCGAGGTTCTGCTGGATTACCCACCGGAACTTGCTATCTTGGCTCTGCTGGCTCGCTGGCTGCTGACGCTTGGCTTGCTCGTAGAGTTCACCGATGCTCGGACGTGCTGTTGCCGCAGGATCCTGCGCCTTGACTGCTGCCGATTGCGGCTGCTGGCTTGTGGCTGGCTTGGTGTTGTCGTAGTTGCCCTCCAGCACCTTCGGGAAATACTTCCTTGTCATTACCCAGTCGTATGATGCCCAGGAATGCCCTGCGTTCAGATAGTCGCTAGCCATAGCCTTGTCGATGGCTAGGTAAATCTTGGAAATATCTCCCTTGCAGTCCTTGAGCCTTCCTCTGATTGCCTCCTTGCGGTTTTCCGTCATCAGCGTCAGCCTTCGCATTGCGCTGTTGGTCTTGTCGTGCTGCTCGTTCCAGTAGTCCTTGATGGCTGCGTAGTCGATTTCGCCTTTCTTGGATTTCTTCTTCTCAGAACTTTTTTGCGGTTCTTCTGCAGCGCAAACGTTTTTCTCGGAAAAACTTTGCATAGAAGCTTCTTTAGAAGGTTCTAATATATTTGTTTCTTTAGAAACATCATTATCATCAACATTATCATTATCATATTCATTATCATTATCATTATGCATTGCAATTTGTGCATTTGCATGCATTTGCATGCTTTTGCTTACTTTTGTATGCTTTTGCATGTCTTCGCTTGCTTCTGAATCCAATTGCTTTTTATCCCAGCGTTTTCGTGCATTTGCACGGAGTCGCTCGCACTTCTCCTCGTATTTACGCTGGTTTCGCTCCATATCATCTTTGATGAATGCGAATGATAACTTAACGAGAGGGTCTTCGATGGAAGGTTCTTTGCCAGTCTTTGCAAAAGAAAGCATGTGCCTTGTTAGCTGCCCGAGTTGTGCATCGGTCAGTTGCTCGAAGATTTTTAAATATGATGTGTATATGATGAATGAATCGTTCATGATGCTTTATTCTGATAATGATAATTTCTTTTCCAGCTTCCGTTTGAGCACGGTGGCCATACGGATTTTGTTCCGCTGGCTTGTGTCGGTCGGTTCTGTCACTTCCCCACCTAGGGAAATATAATTTCCTAACTGGAGAATTATATTCCTTAGGTCGGTTTTTGATATAGGAACGTTAGCCATAAGCCCTGCCTTTACTTAATGAGCAATCTTCGTGCTCCCTGCACCTGCTTGATGTACTTGGCGCACGCTTTAGGATGGTCTGCCTGAAAAGCCTTGGCATCGAACTTATCGCTTGCCTTCGGTGCTTTCCACGTTGCCAGCATCTTTCCGTTTCCGTCCACGATGCTCTCTGCGTCCCCGAAGAACAGCTTCAAGTTGTCCTCAATCTCATCCTGCTCGGTCTCCAGTTTCTTGTTCTGAACCTTGAGTTCCTTGAGCCTAGCAATCTGTTCAAGTATCTCCTTCGTTGCAGTCACTTCCTTGCCAGCTACATGTAGAGGAGACTTTAGGAGAACGTCTTGTGCGCTGTAGGCTGGCGGCTCTTGGTCGCCCACGATGTAGTCAAGCCAGAACTTGGTTATCTCGTCCCTCATCCATCCGAAAAATTCGGGGTCGAAGTCGATGTCACGGTAGCCGAACTCCCTGCCTGCTGTCAGCCAGGCAAGTGCTCCATCCTTGTATTCGCCCACTCCGAGGTTCATCTGTAGCTGGCAGAACCAATGCTTCGGGAGGTCGTCTGCATCTATCTGTATCTGCGTGGTCTTGCACTCGAGGATGCTCTTGCTCGCTTCGTTGTGCGTTGCAGAGACTCTCCAAAAGGTGCGATCAGGAGATACACGCAGATACGGTGTATCGGTGTTCGTGATTGTGTAATCGTCCGTGCTCGCCTTGATGATGTGGCAGTGGCTTTCTCGCTTAAAGAACTGCGCAACGGCATCCTCCAGCATGTGTCCTGCAACCATCGCAAAGTTCTCAACCTTTGGTGGGTCGATACCCTTCTTGCGTCTCCACAACTGGTATGGTGTTTCCCATGGATTCAGTCCCAGTACTGTGCCTGCCTCCGATGCACCTATTCCCTTTGAGCGGTTTTGCAACCACTCCTCTCTGCTTTTGTATTTTATTATCTGTTTCATTGTCTGAATGTTTTCATTAAGAATTTTCTTGCTGCTTCGATAATAAGATGGCGAAGGAAATCGTCCTTTTCCATTGTTTGACCAATTCCGCTTGCGAGGGAATTGGCTTTACCGTGGTAGGAAATATGGAAATCGAATCCTTGGTTTCCGTCTTCGTCTACATCTCCAGTCGGCTCTATTGCAACAAGAAGGTAGTTTCTTTTTTCCTCGTCTTCCTCTGCCCATGCCTTGAAACCATCTGTGGTTCTTTTGAAGTACTTGTCGATGGTGCTCTTGTGTTTCTGATTGTTTTGTTTTTCTGCCATAATTTTTTACTGAATGTTTAAAAGTTGCCACGGCTTCCCTTGGTAGGTTATGATGGGAGCCCACCCCATAGGTTGTGCCGTGGCGGTTCGGGCAACGTTATAACTTTATAAACTAAAACTATTTCTTTGAGGCTGTGCCAGTCTTTCCTTGGCTGCGGCTCATTGCCTTCTCTGCCTTCTTCTGTGCGCTCTCGGCTGCTGCCTGCGCCTGCTGTGCGATGGCTTCCTGCTGCTTTGGCTTCTTGAAGGTCTCCTCTACTGTGGTCGTACCTTCCTTGATGGCGTTGTACACACCGGCCAGCTTCTGAATATCCTCTGCCGTGACTTCCTCGGCTGATTTCTTGCCCAGGTATTCCAGCAGCATAAGGTCTGTTACCTGGTACACTTGGAAGCAGGCTACGCAGCTCTTCCACTGGCTCTGTACGCCAGTCTGCTTGATGTGCTCCAGTGCCTTTGCCTGCACTTCCTTCACCACGCTTGCAATCAATACCTGCGGCACGACCTTGCAGATTGCGTTACGCTGTGCGATGGCCACGGCTGCATTGCCAACCACAACCTGCATGTCCTGCGAGAAGGTGTAGCCCTTCGATGTCAGAATGCTGCGCTTCACCTCTACGGAGTATGCCACATTGCTCTCGAGGTCATGGCATACGCCTTGTGCCGTGATGGTCTTGCCATCGTTTGCAATGATGCGACCAGCGATGCGCAGGTTCTTCCAGCATGCGGAAATGATTTCCGTGAACCTAACACTAGGACCCTCAATAACCGATACCTGGCCATCCTTGCCCTTGCGCTCCAGATGATAGAAGCAGTTGTAGGCTACATCATCGTCCATGGCTGCCAGTGCTACCATGTTCTGCTTGCACTGCATGATGTCTCGAGGGAACTTGTGCGCTGTGGCAATCTGTCCGTCAATCTCCGAGCGGTTGATAGCTTCCAGCATTTCGCCACCGCTCACTTGAATAATTTCATTTTCCATAATTCGTTCTTTTTATTGTTCAACATAATCTTTTAATTAACTCTAGTGGAAGGCTGGGGATTCGAACCCCAGTTGATTGCTACCCCACCCTTGCCTGCTGCTGGTGGATGCCCTTCCGTTGCAGGGCGCACGCTGTCGTTTCCGCATATTACATGGTAAAAACAACTAATTTTAGATAACCTTGAAAAATGAGTTTTGCGTGCGCCCTTTGCCTTGCCGCTGCAGGGAGCCATATAATAATTGTTTAACATCGTAATCAAACCAGTTGAGCCATAAGGCTGTCGAGCCTGCTTTCCTCGAAAGCGTCCATCGGGTCTTGGTCTGCGTATTGGCTGTTCTCTTCCATCCAGTCGTCCATCACGTCCTGATAGTTAACGCAACCCTCGATAGCTTCCTCCAGCCGCTCGCTGTCGTTGTTGCTGTTCTTGTGCGTCACGACCGCTACGTTCCCGGTTCTGTCGCACCATACGCAGATGTCGCCTGCCTTGGTCTTGATGTCTACCCTTGCAACCGCTGGTCGTTGTGGATCACGGTCTAACTCCAGCCAGATGGCATCGTACATTGCCTCTTCGCATTGTCTGATAATTCTTGGTTCCATACGCTCTTACCGTCTGATTAAATAGTTAAAGAATGTCAGACGTGCGTCCGCAAGCGTCTGCTTGTTGAACTCGCTCATAGGGAGCACCGGAACTCCGTCTAGTGAAAGACAAAGCATATTGTCGAACTCCCTTACCTGAATGCGTCTTTCCGCTTCCTTCATGGTTGCCAGTCGCTTGTTGTCCTTTCGCTCCTGCTCCCACTTGGCGGTAAGCTGCTTCGCTTTTTCGTAGGCATTCATCATAGTGCAATCCTCCAGACTTTTTTAATCTCGCTGCCCTCGAAAACCTTGCGGTTGTCGATTCTGCGGAACTTGACCTTAATCTTACCAGCCTGCAACCATCTGCGCAGGGTGTTGCGATGGATGCCAAGCACCTTGCAGGTCTCTGTCATGGTGTATCTGCCTGCATCCGCTACCTTTGGTTCTACGTTCGTCATAACTAAGCCCTCCAAAAGATTAAAGTTACTAACATGGTGGCAATTACCAGGGATAATACTTCGTCACTTGTGATAATCTCGATAAACTTCTTCATACGCTCTGAATGTTTAAATGGTTCTACTTGCTACTTGCGCACGGCTGCACGTCTCTTCTTTGGTGTTATCAATCCAGCCTTGATGAGGATAACACGCACGTTCTGCTGGGTGCAACCAACACGCTGTGATACTGCGAGCATTATTCTGCTGTCTGAGGTCTCGGCAGGTGCTTTTGCTCGGAAATCTGCAAACATCGCTATGATGTTCTTCTTTCTTTCGTCCTGCTGCTTCTGCAACGGTGTCCGAAAATCATAATTAAAATTTTCTCCCATTTTATTTGTATTTTACAATTATTTTCTTTATCTTTGCAAAAGTATTTAGTAATACGTTTTGTAATTCGATTGCAAAAATACAAAAACATTTTGTAATATACAACAATATACATAATGTTTTAATGTATTTTTATTGTTATTTACAAATATTTAAAATAAAGTTATGTATGGCTACAAAAGAATACAATAATTCGGAAATAGCGAAGCGAGTTGAGATTCTTCGTAAAAGAAGTGGAATGTCAGTCAATAAAATGGCGACAGTGGCTGGTATTGATACTGGAAATCTATCTCGCTCTATAAATGGGAAAGCTAGTTTTTCAGACCGTGTAATTTACAAAATCGCCAATGCGCTGCACGTCTCGGTTGACTGGCTGGAAAATGGTATTGAACCAATGTTCTCCCCTACGGTCGCCAGTACTGCCGATGTCGGTGCAGGTATTACTGGTTCAAATGTTTCCCAGTCGCTTGGTAGTGATGCAGCCTTGGCTGCTGAAAACAAGCTGCTGCGAGAACAGAATGAGTTCCTGCAAAGTCAAGTAAAAACGCTGCTTGCCATTGTCGGACAGAAATAATTTAGTAACTTTGCAAAATGAAAAAAGAATGGTCAGTAAGTTAATTAAAGAGCACGACCGCAGGACGCTTCTTGCAACGTATCTGTATGGTGTCTCCAATCTGTTTATAAGCGGAACGGGTATCGGTGGTTTCTCTCCATTGATTACTGGCGATGATATAGGATTGTATAATGTCCTTTTCATCGTCTTCGGTGTCATGGCATCGTGCACATTCGCTTATTTCGCTAATAACGTAATGAAGTATAATAATTCAAATGTTTAGATTATGGAACTAGCAACTTTATTTATGTTCATCGGTGCGGTTATCGGCACAAGTCTCGTAATTTGGTCTAAGACTAAATCGGGTCAGAAGTGGCTGCGTGAACTTTAGTTCTCGCTCCAGGTACAATATCAACTAAAATTCTAAGTAACGATGAAAGATGAGGATTTCATAGAGCGGAAGGAGAAGGTTCTTCTTGCCGCTCTCGGTAAAAGCTGGCTATGGAAAGCCAGCAGGTTGATAATAGGCATCATCCCTCCAGTGGGTGCGTTTGTGATGCTGGTGCACTGCACCCTGCTCTCGTTCGGCATTCGGGTAAAACTCACGGAGTGGATATTCGACTGCTCGCTCTTCGGCTTCATCGCCTGGATCATCGTCAGTCTAGCCTATGGGTTCTGCTGGGTGCATCGGGCGTTCTCTACCTACAGAGTGCTGATTTCGTTCTGCATCGACTTCCAGCGTTCCTTCGGGTTCGGTGTCTTGTGCCATCCGCTCTATCTGCTGATGGTCGCCCTAGGGCTGCTTCTCTTCTTCATCTTCATCAAGAAAAAGGCTTGGAATGAGTTCTACGAAAGAAATATTAATCATTTAAACGAAAAATAATATGAAAAAGATAATAATGTTATTCGTGCTTGCGCTTGCGTGCGTGGGTGTGCGTTCGCAAACACTTTTATCTAGGAGTTATGACGTTTCTCCAGTTATTAGCTACACCGTTTTTGAGCCGCAAAAAGACACGGTGTATTACTGGCAGATAAACAATGTTAATTCAGCCAAGATGATTGAATCTTTCTATCTTAGGTTTCGTGGAAGAAACGAACTGCAAAGAACGCTCAAATTTCTTGTCTCACTTGAAGGTGAAGAAAAGGGTAGGACTTACAGGCTTGACGACACGATTGACGGAAATGAGGTAACAACTGGAAAGGTAGAAGGTTTCCTCTTTATCCCATCCTCAGAGGGTGTTACCATCGAAAACAAAAAAGGGTTTCTTCCATCCTCATCATTCTATACCTACAAAAGTCTAGCTGATGTTGCCAAAGGTGGTTTTGATGAAATTAAAAGAAAGAAACAACCTCGGCAATTTGTGTTTGAATGAAGTATCTTAGTCTTCTCGCCTACGAGAAATATTTGCCAGTGCTCACCCCTTCCGAGGTGGATGGGCTGCTGACTTCTCGTCCAACGCTGGCTCAGTTGCAGGACTGGTCGCAAAGATTGAATAATCATCGGGCAAGGCTGGAAAACGTTTTCAGTCGAGCCTACAAAAAGATAAAATAATATGGAAGATAAAAATCTGATGTCCGCTGATGTGGATATAGTAGTTCGCTTCTTCTCTGCCATCGACCGCCTGAAGGCTGATGGTTGCATTGGCGGTCTGAAGACAATAACCGACCGGTATGGCATCAACCGCTGGAACATCATGTCCCTGCGAGAAAAGCCTGCCGAGTATTACGGTCGTTTCCGTCCGTCTTGGGTTCAGTTCCTAGTCCGTGACTACCACATCAACCCATACTGGCTGCTCCTTGGCTCTGGGGAGTTCTATGCGACTGGCTTCACGCCCGAAATCGTGAAAAACCTGAATAAAAACTGCACAAGGAAAAAGCAGTCTGCATAAGTTTTTAATTTTCAATTATTTAGAACATACGTTATGATTTTGAGTACAACTCCAACCATAGAAGGTCACCCTATCCGTGAATACCGTGGCGTAGTGACCGGCGAAACCATCATCGGTACCAACTTTGTAAAGGATTTCTTTGCCAGTGTCCGTGATGTAATCGGCGGCAGAAGCGGTTCTTACGAAAGCACCCTCCGCGAGGCTAAGGATACAGCCCTCAGAGAGATGGCCGACCGTGCCGCATCCCTGGGCTGCAACGCCATCGTAGGCATCGACCTGGATTACGAAACCGTGGGCAACAGCGGCTCCATGCTGATGGTAACATGCAGCGGAACGGCGGTGATTATCTAAGTTCTGCGACTGTACAAAAGAACAAAACATGCTTGAAATGGGGCGGTAACTGCCTTTAAAAACGAGTTACCGCCCCTGTTCAGATATATTTTTATCTATATAGTGTGGTGACATACACCTGATGAAGGTCACCAACTTTCTTCTATTTCATTTATTCTATCACCCAATCCTCTATACTTCGCTGGTTTTCCGAGAAGTTAATACCCACTTTCACAACCTTTCGCCCATCATCGGCAAAAGCCTTGGCATAGTTCTTATCGCTGATTTGCGCCATGGCGATGTCGGCAGACTTCTTATATTTCAACTCAAAGATAAAGATACTCTTATCCGTCTTGAGCACAAGGTCTATTCTTCCATCCGAAGTGGTATGCTCCACCTTCACATCTTCGCCAAGCATGGTGAAGATGGTGAATATCACGGCTTGATAGTGACGCTCATTATTGTTGATAATCGTATATGGGAACTTATCATAGAATGCCTTCAAGTGAGGCATAAAGGCTCCCATGTCGTCATTGATGAGCACATTCTTTTTATAAGCATATACGATAGCATCAAGTTCGCCTACCTCTGAAGGGGTATAATATTGGCAAAGGCTTTCCGAAAAACCTTGTCTAACTTCTTGATTAGGAAAACTGAGGTAATACATACCTAACTGCTTGTCATATCCCTTAATCGTAAGATACCCACTTTGGAAAAGGACTGGCACAGGGTCAGTAATCGTCTCAGTAGGAACATCGAAGCGTTTTGCTCTAGCCCAGATATCATTTAAGTCCATCATATCCAAATTCTTCTGCTGCATCAGTTCTATCAGGAACGTAGGCGTACCAGATGTAAACCAATAGCTATTAAACTCCTTATCATCCAAAGCATTGATAATGCTGTAAGGATTGAAGATATCCTCGCTATTGATACTGAAGTGGTAGCCATCATAATGCTGCTTGAGTTGCTGCAAGGTCTCCTCATAAGTGAGTCCATTATGCTCAGCCATCTCCTCGATTCCCTCACGGAAATACTGAGTCAATTCACTCTTGGTAATACCACAACAGCTACTGTATTCATCCTTCAACGTGAGAATCTTGAGATT
>OASD01000133.1_pt1 | contig 43675 bp, 43 predicted proteins | sample 1475531 | NCBI WGS metagenome assembly OASD01 (sample SAMEA3360668, study PRJEB22359) | human gut metagenome | biome: ENVO:urban biome; feature: ENVO:human-associated habitat; material: ENVO:feces | place: Bangladesh | collected 2011
AATCAAAGATAGAGATACGCCCCATGTTTCACTTTACACGCAAACGCATCGAAGCCCATATATGCATCTGCTTTGTGGCTTTGAAAGTCTACAAGGAACTGGAGCGCATGCTGAAAGTCTCAGAGATTAAGATGAGCGTAGACAAGGTGCTTGCATTGGCTAAGACTATCACAACCATACAAATTAAGCTACCTCTGAACAAGGAGGTTTACACCCAAACAATGCTGATGGCAAGACATCAGAAAATAGCATAACTCTTTGACGAAGAATTTTGGGTGACACAGTGACGAAGTCAGGAAAAAGGTAATAATATAATGTTAACACAGCTAAAAAGGGTACATATTCTAAAATTATATTGTAACTTTGTAGTTGATAAAAATAGGCGATTACAAACCAAGTTAAACACTAAATTAAACATATTATTATTAAAATTGAATGAAAAAAAGCAAGAAGTTCTCTTAAAAGCTTCCCTTTGAAAGAAAAGGTTGCTAAATTATTGTTACCGAGAGGCAGCTATGGTGACGATTGGTACGATCACTGGGGCGATTGCGGTGGTGGCGGTGGATGGTGGACTAGAAGTCCAGGCTCTCCAGACAACCCTTATGAACTGCCAGAAGTAATAGTCACTCCAAGCGGAAATCATGTTGATTATTCAAATAGTGATTTTGATTATAATTACGGCAATGGCTATTACGGTGATGAAAACTCCTATCTATGGCACCAAGACGGAAACTACGATGATCTAAATGATGGTGGTGGCGGCGGTGGTGACTCTAGTGACTATTATGATAGCACCGAAGCGAACATCTTGTCTCATGGACAAACTGCAGTCAACGTAATAACTAACAGTATTCAAGACAATACCGCTATATGGTGTAAGTATGTTCAAGAGACGAAGGGGTTTCAGTTACTTTCTGCGACCTCGTTTGCAAGTGGAGTTCCGAATTTCCAGTATGACTTAATTACTGCATTGAAAGCTGATGAGGGAATTGTTAGAACTCTAGGTACTGCAATGGTAAAAGGAAATACAATTCTTTCGAGCGGTATTGCTTTGATAGGTCTCGCTGATGGAGATGTTACAACAGCTGATTTACTGTCTGCGCTTTCCGCGGGCATAGGAATTCTAGGAATGACGACTTCTGTCGCGCCACCAGTTGCTCTTACATTGGATGGCATATCGTTTGTGCTAAGTATCGCATCAACTTATCTATCTCAACAGCAGAATGGTAATCCAAGTAGCTACTAGTAGGCAATTTAAAGAAAGTAATATAAAATTTCTAAATTAATAATTCGTAATACATGTTTATGCATACAAGATGCACTGAATTTGTCTAACTCACACACTAGTTGGGGAATTTCATGTGCATCTTATCTGGAAAAGAACTGTTAAGGATTATCAATATTGTTCTGTTAAAATATATTATTATGCAAATGGTCCGTTGGATTTTCGAAAAAATGCTCTTTTTTGAGTTTTATGGATATGAAAAGAATTCAAGAGAGATAGATGTTAGTAGAATGTATTTAATGATATGGGTAATAACCTTTTATCATTTGATTGCTATTGCCATTATTATTATGCGCTTGTGTGCTATTGTGCTACATATCAATGCTATCGGACTGTCCATACCTATTCTAGTTATCACATTCTTAACTGTAACAATACAGGAAATAACACTGAAAAAAAAGAAATACATACAAACTTTAATAGAGGCGTATAGAGTAATGCATCAAGAAGAAAAAAAAAGATTGGCAAGAGAAGGATTGTATTATCGTGTTTTACCCATTCTCGGATTAACAGCATTATATATTTTGCTTGTTGTTCTTGCTTGGCTGCATATTATTTGATCTTACAAACTAATCAAGTATAGGAATAGCATTTCTAAGTAAAAATATTATTTCCATGATAGCATTTTGTAATTAATAATATTTTAAATATTACAAATGCTGTGTAAACTTTGCAAAACAAAAGCTATACCATGATAGACAAGAAAAGAATATTAATAAAAGTCAAAAATTTTTTAACTGAATATTTTCCTCATGCTTATGGAGCAATGATTACAGGAGGTTTCCTTACAGAGAAGTTTAACGAAACCTCTGATGTTGATATAATCATTCTATCTAACATTTTTAGATCTGTATGTATTGATACCTATGATTATGATGGAATAAAAATGCAGTGCATAATATTTCCAGTATTTGATTTGGAATCTCTGATTCAATATGATTTGAAAAACGGAGGTGTGTTTATCTGCCAAGTTAGCAAGGGTATTATCTTGAAAGACCATGAAAATATCTTTCAAAATTTTAAAGCTAAAATACAAATTCTTTACGAAAGAGGACCTGCTCAAATCTCTAGATTCACTTTAAACCAATATCGGAGCAGATTAACTACTAGGTTGGAAGACTTAGAAGGAAGTGAAGATTTTTACGACAACACTTTTACAATTATCGATACTTATCACAGAATACTTGATGCTTATTTCGGTATTAAGCAGCAATGGGCTTATAGTGGAAAGACAGTTAGTAGAGAATTAGACAGAATTGATCCTCTATTTAAAAAGGAGTTAGTGGATTCATTGTCTGATTTTTTTATCAATAAAGATCATACATCTATTGCCCTTTTTCTGAATAAGTTTATTAATCTTCTTGGCGGACCCATATCTTATATGTCAACAAGAGAAATTAGTGATATTTGCAAGGGAAATTGTTTAACTGTTTTTATTTCAGCAACGACTGCAAATCTCACAAATGACTTTTTCGTAAATTGTAAGAATGTGGTTCGTCACGCACAGCAAATTATATGCAAAAATCTTCATAACATAACAATGTCGTACTATTTTTGGCTCATTCTTAACTATATGGGAAAAAATAAAGGATTTCTCTTTGCCGTACGACACAGAGAAATCCTAATGACCGATTTGGGTTAAATTCTTCACTCTTCACTTAAATTCTTCACTTTTATTGCCAAAAAGGAGTTATGTTTGTTCATATCTTCTTATGCTTTACAAAAAACTTCTTAAGTCGCTATAGTTTTAATATATAAGTGTTATCTTTGCATTATAATAGCATATAAAAATAGCGAATGAAACATAATATACCTCTTTTGTTGCTCTCGGCTCTGATGCTACTTTCATTTAGTGCCTGCGACTCCGTGTTCGATATCCATCCCTACGATACACGCGTAGAAGGTGCTACCGACCTTAATGCAAAGAATATAAAGCTCATAGAAGAGAGATGTTTCGATAAAGACACTATGCATATAGCCGTTATCAGCGACTCCCACCAATGGTACAAAGACCTTGAAGCAGAGATTGCTGATATCAACCGCCGAGATAGCATCGACTTTGTGATACACCTCGGCGACCTCACCGACTTTGGCTCTACACTTGAATACTCCCTTACTCGTGAGCGACTACTGAAGTTGCGCAAACCTTTCGTCGTCATGCAGGGCAACCACGACTGTCTTGGTACGGGTAACGAAGTGTATGCTAAGATGTTTGGCAACAACGACTTCTCGTTTATTGTAGGCAGAGTAAAGTTCGTAATGATAAATACCAACGCTATTGAGTACGACTATTCCGAACCTGTGCCCGACTTCGACTTCCTCGAAGCTGAGGCTACTAAAGATTCAGCATTGTTCGACCGTACTGTGGCTTGTATGCATGCTGCACCATATAGCGAACAGTTTAATAATAATGTACTCAAACCTTTCAACTATTATGTTATGAACTTCCCCAACCTCATGTTCTGCCTCTATGGTCATGGTCATCAGATAGATGAACACGACTTCTTCAACAATGGCATTATCTACTATGAGGTGGCAGCAGCCAAGAAACGCAAATATCGTATTTTTACAATAACTCCTAATGGATATGCAAATGAAGTCATCAGTCTTTAAACTCCTCATGGCTGCATTTGCTCTCTTTGCAGCCATCGATGCTAATGCTATCACCCTTAGCGACAGCATCCTCTGCGATACCTCCGCTCACAATGGTCACTACGACCATCGTGTCCATCGCTATCGTCAGCGTTGGTCTAATCTCATCCCTACACAGCATGTCCTCCAGTTTGCTGGCAACATGGGACTCGCTTCCATCGGTGTAGGTTGGGACTATGGCAAACATCGCCAATGGGAAACGCATCTGCTCATTGGTTATATCCCGAAATATGATTCCAAACGAGCTAAGCTCACCATGACATTAAAAGAGAATTATATTCCGTGGTCTGTATACCTTAATGATGGTTGGGAATTTGAGCCTTTGGAGTGTGGCTTGTATTTCAATACTGTGTTTGGTCATGAGTTTTGGGCAAAGCAGCCTGCAAAATATAGTAGTGGGTATTATCCTTTCTCTACCAAATTCCGCCCAAATATCTTTGTTGGACAGCGTATCACCAAGACTGTTCCCAACAATCGCCGAAGATATATCAAGAGTATCACTGCCTTTTACGAACTCAGCACCTGCGACATCTATTTCATGACTTTCTATCGTAACGGCAAAGCTGAGTTTTGGGATGTCTTTGGTTTGTCGTTGGGACTGAAAGTACAATTGCTATAAACCCAAATCGGTCATTAGGATTTCTCTGTGTCGTACGGCAAAGAGAAATCCTTTAACCCAAATCGGTCATTAGAAAAAGCTTCTTGTCATTTTCTAATGACCGATTTGGGATAAATTGCAAGATGTTTCCATGGTAAATGGATTGGCACATGGATTGCGCATTGATTGAAAGGAAATGAGCCAAATAAGGCACTCTTAATAACATGATGCGGATGAAAAGATTGGCAGAAGCTTTGTCGTTCCATTTATTCTTCGTATTTTAGTGCCGTAAAACGCAAATCGGACAAGATTATGGCAAAAATAGTGAACAAATATCCCGTGGGAATACAAGACTTCGCGACGATTCGCGAGGATGGGTATCTCTATGTGGACAAGACCAAATATATCGTGGACTTCAGAGAGAAAGGCATGCGGAACATCTTTCTGAGTCGTCCGCGCCGATTCGGCAAGTCGCTCTTCGCCTCTACCCTGCAAGCCTATTTCGAGGGTCGTAAGGAACTATTCAACGGCCTTGCCATCGCCGATTACGAGAGGGAATGGGTGATATATCCCGTGCTCCATTTCGACATGAGCGGTGCCAAGCATTTCGACGGAGAGAGCTTGAAACATTATCTCGACTTGCAATTGGCTTCCTTTGAGGAGTTATATGGCAAAAACGAGAAGGAATTGTATCCCAACGACCGACTCGAGGGACTTGTTAAGCGTGCCAACAAACAAACAGGCAAGAAGGTGGTGATAATAATCGACGAATATGACGCCCCATTGCTCGACGTGGTGCACGAGAAGAACAACTTGGCAACGCTTCGCCGCATCATGCAGAACTTCTACAGCCCTCTGAAGAAGCTGGGGCCTTATCTTGAGTTTGTTTTCATCACTGGCATCACCAAGTTCTCACAACTCAGCATCTTTAGCGAGTTGAACAACCTCGACAATATCAGTATGCTCGACCAATGCTCCGCCATCTGCGGCATCAGCAAGACCGAGCTTACGACGGTGATGAAGCCTGACGTAGAGGCGTTGGGTGAGGCGTTGGGCATGACTTATGAGGAATGCCTTGATGAGCTGCGCCATTATTATGACGGTTATCATTTCGGTGAGCATTCAGAGGATGTATTCAATCCCTTCAGCCTGATAAGGGCACTTAACGGACGGAAGTTAGATGCCTACTGGTTCGGCTCGGGCACACCAAGCTATATCATCAAGAGCTTGCGGAAATACCACATCAACGTGATGGACATAGAGCAGAATGGCGTGAGCGTGGACGATTTCGACGTGTCGCTTGAGAACATGACATCCGCCTTGCCATTGCTCTACCAAAGCGGCTATCTCACCATTAAGCAATACAAGCCGCTCACAAAGAGCTACCAGCTGGGCTATCCTAACCAAGAGGTGAAGATAGGCATGCTGAAGAGCCTCGCGCCCAATTATCTCTCGCCAGTGTCGGTGGACAACAACAGTCTGGTGAATGAGTTTGTGGAGCTGGTGTACGACGGCGAGATTGAGCAGGCGATGGTTCGCCTGAAGGCTTATCTCTCCAGCATCTCAAACCGGCTGAGCAACAAAAACGAGCGCGACTTCCAGACGGTGTTCTATCTGATATTCAATCTGATGGGCGCTCTCATCAAAGTGGAGGAAGACAGTGCCATAGGCAGGGCCGACGCCGTGCTCCATCTTCCCACGGCCATCTATGTGTCCGAATTGAAATATGACGGCTCCGCCGAGGACGCCTTGAAGCAAATAGACGACAAGGGTTACCTCATACCCTATTCCGCAGACGGCAAACGGCTCTACAAGGTGGGAGTGAACTATGACAGCAGCACGCGCACTATCGGCGACTGGATTGTCAGGGAAGGGTAAGAACCATATTGTTCGTGTCCGCTGAAAAAAGCACATTCTAAACACGCAAAAAAGAAGCACGCTCAGAACAAGGCCAGTTCGGAAGCGTGCTTTTTATCATTTATACAAAGGGAAGGTGCGATGGACGTTGTCGTTGGTGACCCTCGCTACTTCATCGGGCGCGACGCCGTAGCACTTGGCGAGGTTCTCCAGCACAAGGCTCACGAACGCGCTCTCGTTGCGCTTGCCACGGTTGGGCACGGGAGCCATGTATGGGCTGTCGGTCTCAAGCACGATGCGGCTCAACGGCACGGCGGCAGGCAGGTCCTCACGCAGATGGCTGCTCTTGAACGTGGACACGCCACCTACGCCCAGCACGAACTTGTCGAAACGGAGATACTCCTCTGCCTCTTTCCGGTTGCCCGTGAAACAATGGAACACGCCGCCGGGAAGGTCTTTCTCGTAGATTCGCAAGATATGCAGAAGCTCGTTTTGAGCCTTTCGGCAGTGGATCATGAGCGGCAAGCCCGTCTCCACCGACCACTTCACCTGTTCCTCGAAGGCGGCAAGTTGCTCCTTCTCAAACTCGCGGCTCCAATAGAAATCGAGGCCACATTCGCCTATGGCGATATAGCGCGGTTGCTGAGAACCATCAGAGGCATTGTCGACCAACGCCTTACGCATCATTGCCAACACGTCGCGCCAATCGGCACGCACCTCCTCAGGCTGCAAGCCTATCATGGGGTAGCAATAGCCTGGGTAGCGGCGGCAGACATCCATGACGCTCGCCACCGACGAGGCGTCGACACCAGGAAGGAAGATGGCCCCCACCCCACTGTCCTTGGCACGCTGGATAACCAATGGCAGATCGTCGTTAAACTCCTCACCGTCGAGATGGGCATGGGTATCAACAAACTTATAATCGGGCATCGTGACAGGAGATTAATATTTACGCGACATCATTTTCTCGGCATACTGCCTCAACACCGTTTTCTTGTCATCGTCCACCTTCACGGCATCGAGATACTTCTTGCTCTGCTCAAAATAGCTGGCTATCTTGTCGAGCGCGAGCTTGTCGACCCCAATCTCGTTGTAGAGCCTCGTCACGGCCGCCACCTTCTCAGCACGGTCGAAGGTCTTTGCCGTGATCCAGCGCGTCAACTCCTCACGCTGAGCGTCGTTGGCGTGGTTGAAGGCGTTGATGAGCATATATGTCTTTTTGTTTGACGTGATGTCACCGCCAATGGCCTTGCCAAAGACCCGCGGGTCGCCATAAACGTCCAAGAAGTCGTCTTGCAACTGGAACGCCAAGCCTATCCGCTCACCGAACTTATACAGATTGTCAAGGTCTTGCTCTGGAGCTCCGGCGAGCGCGCCGCCAATCTTCAAGGCGCAAGCCAAGAGCACGCTGGTCTTCAACCGCACCATCTCGATATACTCGTCCTCCTCGACATCCGTGCGCCGCTCAAAGTCGATGTCGTATTGCTGTCCCTCGCCAATCTCGAGCGCCGTCTCCGTGAAGATGGCAAGAACCTGAGAGAGCTTGTCGGCAGCACACTGCGCCATGCGCTCATAAGCCAACACGAGCATGGAGTCGCCAGAGAGGATGGCCTGGTTGGCGTTCCACTTCTTATGCACGGTCTCGTGACCACGGCGAAGGTCGGCGTTGTCCATCAGGTCGTCGTGCAGCAGCGTGTAGTTATGGTAAGTCTCCAGTGCGGCGGCTTGCATGAGAATGCTCTCAGGGTCATCCTTGTAGAGCTGATAGGCAAGCAGCATGAGCACTGGCCTAATGCGCTTGCCACCCATGGACAGCACATAGCGTATCGGATCGTAGAGGGTTTTGGGTTGGCGATTGTAAGGAAGGCTTTCCAGGAAATGGTTGACCTTAGCCAAAAGTTCTTCTGAGCTATACATTATCAATAGATGTTTATAATACGAAATTAACAGGGATGGCAAACATCGTGCGGCAGGTGACGCCCTTGTCCATGCCTGGTTTCCACCGGGGCATCATCTTGATGACGCGCATGGCCTCGTTGTCGAGCAACGGGTCAACCGACTTCACCACCTTGGGCGACGATATGGAGCCGTCCTTGTTGATGATGAACGACACCACCACCTTGCCTTGGATTTTCTGTTGTTGCGCCTGTGGCGGGTAACGCAGGTTGCGAGTGAGCCACTTCATGAATTGCACTATTCCGCCCGGGAACTCCGGTATCTGCTCCACGGTGCGCAGCACGGTAGTGTCCTTGTCGGCCGTCACCTGCGGAAGGGCCTCCGTCACGTTGGCGTCTTTCTGCACGGCTTGCCCGTCGCCTATGACGAGCTTGCTGGTGACAGGCGCTATCTTCGAGGCATTATCCACGTGGGCCACCTCCTTCACGTTTTGGGTTATGGCCTTTGATGCCGGCGCGGCCACGGCAGACACCATGTCGCGCGTGTCTTGCGGAGCCGACTTCATGGTGAGGTCCTCGGCAAGGTCGTCGAGCATGGAGTCGTCTTCCTCGGCGCCCTGTGGACGTGTGGTATATTCGAAAGCAGCGAAAAGCAGGGACAATGCCAGGATAAGTCCCAGCAGGAACCCTGTAGAACGATGGTTGTCCAAATTGGCTTTACCGCTTTTCTTTATATCCATTCAACAATGATAATAAATTTGTTCTCTACTGTAAAAACTTCCTTGCAAAATTACATCTATTCTTGAAGAAAAGCAGTAATTTTGCTGAATAATTTGGAAAAAAATAAATGAGAAAGGCTTTCCTTGTCATCATGGCGACGCTCGCCAATATAGCAGCCACAAGAGCGCAGAATGACAGTCAGACGGGCTACAACTTCCTGAGGTTGCCTGTCTCGGCCCATGCCGCGGCCCTGGGCGGCGACAACATCAGCGTGATAGATGACGACGAGGCCCTCATGTTCAGCAACCCGGCACTGCTCTCGTCGGTTACCGACAAGTCGCTGAACCTCAACTACATGAGCTACATGCAAGGCTCCAAGGTGGCAAGCGCGGCCTTCAACAAGACGTTTGGCGAGCGTGCCACGGCCGCAGTCTCGGCTTCGTATATCGACTACGGCAAGATGAAGGAGACCGACGTGAGCAACGTGCAGACGGGCGAGTTCTCGGCGAAAGACATCTCCATTGCCGGATATTTCTCGTACCTTCTCACCGACAGGCTCTCAGGAGGCGTGTCGGCCAAATTCATAACATCGTATATCGCCGACTACAACAGCATAGCCGTGGGCGTGGACCTCGGCTTAAACTATTATGACCCAGACCGCGAATGGTCGTTGTCATTGGCGTTGAAAAACCTTGGAGGGGAATTGAAGGCATACGATGAAGACTACAACCGCTTGCCGTTTGACATGCAGATAGGCGCCTCTAAACGGTTCACCAACATGCCCTTGCGCCTCCACGCCACGCTCGTGGACCTTAACCACCCACACTACAAGTTGGTAAACCATCTCGTGGTTGGAGCCGACGCGTTGCTATCTGATAATTTCTGGATAGGAATGGGATATAACTTCCGGCGCGCCGACGAGATGAAACTGGCAAGTGCCGACGGTAAATCGAGCAGCCACGGGGCAGGCTTGAGTTTTGGCGCCGGCTTGTCGCTGAGCCGCTTCAAGGCGTCGGCAAGCTGGAGCAAATATCATGTCTCAAGCTCAAGCCTCATCATGAGCATAGCTTACTCTTTATAAAACACAATAAATGAAAAAGATAACAATAGCCATTGACGGCTATTCATCATGCGGGAAAAGCACGATGGCAAAAGCCCTCGCCAAGAAGATTGGATATGTATATGTTGACACGGGCGCGATGTATCGCTCGGTAACGCTTTTCGCCCTTCGCAACGGCCTCTTCAATGCCGACGGCAGCGTGAAAGCCGACGACTTGAAAGAGATGTTGCCGCAGGTTAATGTCAGCTTCAAGCTGAACGCCGCCACGGGCTTGCCAGAGACTTACCTCAACGGCGAGATGGTGGAGCGAGACATCCGCGGCATGGAAGTGAGCTCGCACGTAAGCCCCATAGCGGCCATACCATTCGTGCGCAAGGCTCTCGTGGCGCAGCAGAAGGCCATGGGCAAGGAGAAAGGCGTGGTGATGGACGGGCGCGACATAGGCACGGTGGTCTTCCCCGACGCTGAGCTCAAGATTTTCGTCACGGCATCGCCTGAGGTGCGCGCTAAGCGTCGATACGATGAACTGCAAGCCAAGGGACAGCCTGCCGACTATGACGACATATTGAAGAACGTGCAGCAGAGAGACTACATCGACACGCACCGTGAGGTGTCACCACTGCGACAGGCTGAAGACGCGATAGTGCTGGACAATAGCCACATGACCATAGAGGAACAAGACGCGTGGCTCATAGACAAATACCAGCTCGCAGCGAAATAAGCGGCCTCTCCACCACGGGCCATTAACGGAAATAACCCTTACGCACCGCCTCCATGATATTGGCTGGCGGGCGTTGGTTGTCAAGCTCGCGCTTCATGAAGTCCATATAGGGGGTCACATGCTCAAGAAACTTGTGGTAACCCTCGCACAGATAGTTGAGGCCGGGATTGCCATACTTGTCGCGCGCGAAACGATTCTTGGGACATTCGCCGTGGCAAGCAAACTCAAACTCACATTCCACACACTGGCGCGGCAGCGACGCGTGCTTGAGTTGGCTGAACTGTCGCTGCTTGTCGCCATAAAGCATCTCGGCTATCGACTTTGAGCGGATGTTGCCCAACTTGTATTCCGGGAAGACAAAGTGGTCGCAGGAATACACGTCGCCATTATATTCCATAACGCCAGCGTGCCCGCATTCGCGCGCATATACACATATTCCAGGGTCCTGCCCCACCCAGTTGGCGAGAATGCAATCGAAGGTCTCAACATAAAACCGTCCGACATCATTGCGCACCCACTCATCGAAGATGGCGCAAAGGAAGTCGCCCCACTGACCGGGCGTCACGGAGAAGTCGGCGAGCGGACTCTGCTCCGGGTCGTTGAGATCGGCGAGATGTCGACCGTCGGCATGGCTGACGATGCGTTCCACGATGGGCGACAATTGCAGATACTGGCAGCCATTGTCCTTGAAGAAATGATAGAAGTCGAGCGGATAATCGGCGTTGAAGTCGTTGACCACGGCCATAGCGTTCCATTCCACCCCATGCTTCTTCAGCAGCTTGATGCCGTTCATCACCTTCAGCCACGACGGCTTATTGGTCTGCGTGCGGCGGTACTCGTCGTGGAACTCCTGTGGGCCGTCAATGGAGATGCCAACGAGCCAATGGTTCTCCGCGAGGAAATCGCACCACTCATCCGTCAGCAGCGTGCCGTTGGTCTGGATGACATTGGATATTTGCCGTCCGCGCGCGTATTTGCGCTGCAACTCAAGCGCTTTTTTGTAGAACGACAATGGCCTCATCAACGGCTCGCCCCCATGCCAGGTGAACAGCACTTGAGGCATGGTCTGGGCTTCAATGTACTCACGCGTGAACCGCTCAAGCATTTCCTCCGTCATGACATGGCGCTCGGCCTTGTCGTAGAGGTTCTGCTTCTCCAAATAATAACAGTATTCGCACCTGAGGTTACAGGCAGCGCCAACCGGCTTTAGCATGACATAAAGAGGATGGCCAAAAGGCGCGATGGTATTGGGCATGTTCTCAATAGTGTTTAGTGTTCCACTTACGTTCTATTTCTTCAACAAGTCAACCATGACGCGGGCGGCATTGTCGGGTGCCGACTCCGTGCCAAGCCGCTGTCTTACAATCTCATAACCAGCGAGCATCTTTTCACGGTCGGCGGTGCCGGGCAAGAGGGCAAGAAGGTGCCGCTTGATGTTGTCGACGCTGAAGCGGTCGGCGAAAAGCTCGGGCACCACCTCCTTGTCGGCAACGAGATTGACAAGGCTGATATAGTCGCACTTGATGACGTGGTTGAATCCCCACCTGATGATTTTAGGCAAAGGCGTCTCGTAGCACACCACCTGCGGCACATCAAACAAGGCCGTCTCAAGCGTGGCCGTGCCACTCGTCACCAGGGCCGCCGTGGAATGGGCAAGAAGAGGATAGGTGTCGTCGTGAACCATTAGCACGCTGCCTTGGCCGATGACCTTACGGTAATAGCTGTCGTCGATGGACGGGGCGCAAGCGAGAACGCACTGATAATCAGCTGCTACAGCCTTCACCGATGCCAACATCGCAGGAAGGTTGTCCTTGATTTCCTGTTTCCTGCTGCCGGCAAGCAACGCTATGATAGGCTTGGAAGGCTCAAGGCCGTTTCTGCGGCAAAACTCTTCCTTGGTCTCCGAATAACCGTCCTTGAACGTCCGCACCTCCTCGGCGGTAGGGTTGCCCACATAATGAATAGGATAATGATGACGACGCTCATAAAACGCGACTTCAAAGGGCAATATGGAGAACATCTCGCTCACGTCGCGCTTAATTGACTTCACGCGCCATTCCTTCCAAGCCCAAATCTTCGGGGATATGTAATAATAAACAGGTATGGAGGTGTTCTTGTGCAGGAACTTGGCTATGTCGAGATTGAAACCCGGATAGTCGACCAGTATCACGACATCGGCCTTCCATTCCACGATGTCACGTTTGCAGAACGATATGTTCTTGAAAATGGTGGGCAGATGAAGCAGCACTGGGATGAAGCCCATATATGCCAAATCGCGGTAATGGCGCACGAGCGTGCCACCCTCCGCCTTCATCAAGTCGCCACCGAAGAAACGAAACTCGGCCTTGGCGTCGTATTGCCGCAGCGAGCGCATGAGGCGTGAGGCGTGAAGGTCGCCACTCGCCTCACCAACAATCATATAGTATCGCATCGAAGTTGCTCTAAAAACTTGAAATCAGTCACGTCGACAGTAGTCGGCGTTATTGCCACATATCCATGGTTCAAAGCCCATTGGTCGGTGTCAGTGGCGTCAGGCTCATCATTGCGATACTCGCCCACCATCCAGTAGTAATCATAACCATGGAGGTGATGACGCTTGTCTACCTCGTTGATCCACGAGCCCCAAGTCATGCGGCAAGCCTTGATGCCCTCGAATTTCTCCCTGGCAGGGAAGTTGACATTGAGGCAAGTGCCTTTGGGCAAGCCCTTGTCGAGGACCTTGCCCACTATTCGCTCAACGTAAGGCCGCAGCGGTTCAAGGTTGGCATCCTCATTGTAGAAGCACGAGGAGAACGCCACGGAAGGGATGTATTTCATGCAGCCCTCCATGCAAGCTCCCATGGTGCCACTGTAATGGCTGTTGACCGTGGAGTTGTCGCCATGGTTGATGCCACTGAGGATGATGTCGGGGCGGCAGTTCTCGCAGAGCTGGTCAAGGGCGAGCTTAACGCAGTCGACGGGCGTACCCGTGCACGACCACACCTCAGCTTCGCCAATGTCCTTCCGACGCTTCAACCTTAGGAAGTCGGCCGCGGAGAAAGCGCAGGAATAGCCAGAGCGCGCACTCTCCGGAGCACACACGAGAACGTCGCCAAGGCCGCTCACGAAGTCCACGAGTTTATGTATGCCATTGGAGTGATAGCCATCGTCGTTTGAGATGAGGATAAAAGGTTTCGTTTCCATTATGCCGTACTTTTTCGTTGTTTCTTTACTCAGGATTAAAAACACATCATTAAAATGCACGGGCAAAAGTACGAAAAAAGGTTTAAAAATAGAATGTTTCACGCAAAATATGTATCTTTGCAACAAACTATCCCACATTTGGTTATTTAAGATGTGGGTAAAAGACGATAACAATGGCAAAAATCATTGCTTTAGCCAATCAGAAAGGCGGTGTAGGAAAGACCACGACCACCATCAACCTTGCCGCGTCACTCGCAACGTTGGAGAAGAAAGTCCTCGTAGTGGACGCAGACCCCCAGGCCAACGCCTCAAGCGGACTGGGTGTTGACATCTCGCAAGTGGACTGCTCCATCTACGAGTGCATCATCGACCATGCCGACGTGCGCGATGCCATCTACACGACCGACATCGACGGGCTTGACATCATACCGAGCCACATAGACCTCGTGGGCGCCGAGATAGAGATGCTGAACCTTAACGACAGGGAGAAGGTGCTGAAAAACATTCTCGACCCCTTGCGTGAGGAATACGACTACATACTCATAGACTGCTCACCTTCGCTCGGACTAATCACCGTCAACGCGCTGACGGCGGCAAACTCCGTGATAATACCTGTGCAGTGTGAGTATTTCGCATTGGAGGGAATAAGCAAGCTGCTCAACACCATAAAAATCATTAAGAGCCGTCTGAACCCGAAATTGGAAATTGAGGGCTTCCTGCTCACCATGTACGATTCTCGCCTGCGCCTGGCCAACCAGATATACGATGAGGTGAAACGCCACTTCCAGGAACTTGTCTTCAAGACCGTGATACAAAGAAACGTCAAGCTTTCGGAGGCTCCAAGCCATGGACTTCCCGTAATCCTATACGATGCCGACTCGTCTGGCGCGAAGAACCACCTCGCCTTGGCAAAGGAGATAATCGACAAGAACGTGTAAAGAAACGACAATGGCAGTACACAAGAAATTCAACGCGCTTGGCCGTGGCCTTGACGCGCTTCTCTCCACGGAGAACGTGCGCACGGAAGGCTCGTCGACCATTAGCGAGATACCGCTCGACCAAATAGAGCGCAACCCCAACCAGCCGAGAAGCCTCTTCGACGAGGACAAGCTGGAAGAACTGGCCGCAAGCATAAGGGAGATAGGCATCATACAGCCCATCACCCTCAGGCAGACGGCGGAGAACCGCTTTCAGATCATAGCCGGAGAGCGACGCTGGAGAGCCTCGCAGATAGCTGGACTGAAAACCATTCCGGCTTACATACGCACCATAAAAGACGAGAGCGTCATGGAGATGGCTCTCGTGGAGAACATACAACGCGAGGACCTCAACCCAATAGAAATATCGCTTGCCTATGAACACCTCATGGAAGGCAAGAACATGACACAGGAGAAAGTGGCAGAACGCGTGGGAAAAAGCCGCGCCAACGTCACCAACTACCTGCGACTGCTCAAGCTGCCGGCCCAGGTGCAAATGGCCTTGCAGAAAAAAGAGATTGACATGGGCCACGCCCGCGCGCTCCTCGCGATAGACAGCCCATCGACGCAGTTGCAACTGTTCAAGGAGATAATCAAGAACGGATGGTCGGTGAGAAAGGTAGAGGAGATGGCGCAACATCTGAAGAACGGCGAGAACATAGATTCTGGCAAGAAGACCATCAAGGCAAAGGACACGCTCTCTGAGACATTCTCCAGCCTTAGGGATCACCTGTCTGACTTTCTGGGGACCAAGGTTCAATTGACTTGCTCTAACAAGGGCAAAGGGAAAATAAGCATTCCTTTCAACAACGAAGAGGAACTTGAGCGCATCATGAACGTCTTCGACGGAATGAAGCAACAAAACGCACAGGCAGACTGAAGCCGTCGCACTACTTATGTCATTACATCACTCGACACATTATATAATAAGCATATTCACAGCGACCATTTGCATGTTGTGCTGCCCACAGCGCACGCAGGCGCAAACGGTCAACCAAAAGCACGGCAACGACACCATACGCGCCGAGAAGCTTGTGGACGCTAACATCATGGGCGAAACCGAACGGCAAAGCCAAGACGATGTGGCTAAACTGGCTAAACCTAAACGCGACTGGGCGACATGGAAGCCAAATCCCAAAAGGGCCTTATGGCTTGCCCTCGTCGTGCCGGGAGCCGGACAGATATACAACCGCAAGTATTGGAAACTGCCAATATTCTATGGAGGGTTCGTGGGGTGCGCCTACGCTTTGAGATGGAACAACATGATGTACCATGATTACAGCCAGGCTTATCTCGACATCATGGACGACGACCCGAACACGCAAAGCTATAACCAGTTTCTGCATCTCGGCACGCAAATCACGGCCGAGAACCAGCAAAGATGGCAGGAAGTGTTCCGCAAACGTAAGGATCGCTACCGCAGCTGGCGAGACCTGAGCTTCTTCGTGATGATTGGCGTCTATGCCCTGTCGGTGGTAGACGCTTACGTGGACGCCTCATTGTCAGAGTTTGACATTTCCCCAGACCTAAGCTTCCACTTCTCCCCAGCGGTATTCAACAGCCAAGAGAACGGGCTAAACAAGTTCAACAAGCCAGCCGTGGGGCTGCAATGCGGTTTTACCTTCTGACGGAATCACCGCTGACGAAACAAAAGACATTCAATTCGCACTGAAAATAAGGATGAAACAAAAAAGACTTCTCATCATATCCACAATAATCGCGTTCTGCCTCTCGGCTAACGCGCAACAAGAAGACAAGACCGTAGTTGTCAAGGACAACGGCAAGGAAGAGAAGATAGACTTGCCCGAATCAATGACATCAGACCTCGACAGCCTGATGCACCATTACAACGCCAAGATGTATCTGCAACCAGACACCGACTGCAACATGCCCGACATCAACCCGGTGTATGAGGCGAGTATCTATAAGGAGCGGCTCTCTAAGTTGCCTACCGTTATAGAGATGCCTTACAATGACATCGTGCAGGCCTTCATTGACCACTACACTGGTCCACAGCGGCGCAAGGTGGCGGCAATGCTCGGAGCGCAAAACTTCTACATACCCGTTTTCGAGGAAGCCCTCGAAAGCTACGACCTGCCATTGGAACTGAAATACCTTCCCGTGATTGAGTCGGCCCTCAACCCAATGGCCAAGTCAAGGGTAGGCGCGATTGGACTTTGGCAATTCATGCTCAGAACGGCAAAGCGCTACGGCTTGAGAGTCAACTCATTGGTCGATGAGAGGCGCGACATCGTGAAGGCGTCTTATGCTGCCGCCCACTATCTCAGCGACCTTTACAAGACATACGGAGACTGGAATCTCGTCATCGCCGCATACAACTGCGGCACCAACGCGCTCAACAAGGCCATAAGACGCTCTAAAGGCGAGCGCGACTATTGGAAGATTTATCCTAAATTGCCAGCGGAGACACGTGGATACGTGCCTGCGTTCATCGCCGCCAACTACGTGATGAACTATTATTGCGACCACAACATCTGCCCGTTGACAACCAAGGAACTTCCAGCGGCCACCGACACGGTGATGGTAGACAGGGACATGCATTTCGAGCAGATAGCGCAAGTGCTCGACATCAGCGTGGAACAACTGAAAAGCCTCAACCCACAATATCGTCGCGACATCGTGAACGGTCAGTCAGGCTACGCCTCACTCCGCCTGCCATCGTCACTCATACCCGTCTTCATCGACAAAGAGGACTCTATCTGCACGGCATCAACCAAAAACTACAAGCCAAAGCGAACCGAGGTTGAAGTGGCTGGCGGAAGCGACAACTATTCCGTAAACAGCAACAAGGTGACCTACGAAGCAACTGAGGCCGACGAGCAAAAAACAACTGCCAAGAAGACCCACCAGCGCTCGGAAAGCTCATCAAAGAAGAGCAGCAGAAAGGGAAAAGGCAAGAAGAAGAGCAAGAAGAACACGCGAAAGGCCAAGAATGTCTCAGTGCGCGAAGGCGACACTTTGAGCGAGATAGCGGAACGCAACCACACCACGGTCTCGAAACTGAAGAAGCTGAACAAGATAAGCGGCAGCAACATCAGGGCTGGAAAGAAAATCCGCGTGAAGTAAACTGACACAATACCTTGTGGGACAAACCTATTAATATTGATTGAGTATGGACGACCAGGAGCTGAAAAACAAAGAAAGAGAGCAGGCCGACAACAAGATGATAACCGACGCGTTTAATCATCTTATCGACACTTACCTGCATTCCTCTCACCGCCGCAAGGTGGACATCATCACCAAAGCCTTCAACTTTGCCCGCCAAGCCCACAAAGGCGTAAGGAGGCTATCGGGCGAGCCATACATCATGCACCCTATCGCTGTGGCGCAGATAGCGTGCGAGGAAATGGGGTTAGGCTCCACCAGTATCTGCGCGGCCATGCTTCACGATGTAGTGGAAGACACTGATTACACCACGGAGGACATTGAGAACATCTTCGGACCAAAGATTGCGCAAATCGTGGATGGACTTACCAAAATCAGCGGAGGCATCTTTGGCGACCACGCATCGGCCCAAGCAGAGAATTTCAAGAAGCTATTGCTGACCATGAGCGATGACATACGTGTCATACTCATAAAGATTTGCGACCGATTGCATAACATGCGCACGCTCGACTCGCAACCGAAAAACAAGCAATACAAGATTTCCGGCGAGACGCTTTACATCTACGCGCCTATCGCCAACCGACTGGGACTCAACAAAATCAAGACAGAGCTTGAGGACTTGAGCTTTAAGTTTGAGCATCCTGAGGAATACGACCGAATAATAAAGAAGCTCTCCATGACGGAGAAGGAACGCCAGGACCTCTTCGACAAGTTCACAGCGCCTGTAAAAGAGTCGCTCGACAAGATGGGCTTCAAATACCATATCAAGGCGCGCGAGAAGAGCCCCTACTCCATCTGGTGCAAGATGCAAAACAAGCACGTCACCTTCGAGGAGATATACGACATCCTTGCCGTAAGGATAATCTTCACGCCAAAAGACCGCAACGACGAGATAAACGAGTGCTTCCAAATATACGTAGCGCTCAACCAGATATACAAGAGCCACCCCGACCGCTTACGCGACTGGGTAAACCACCCTAAGGCAAATGGTTACCAGGCTCTTCATGCCACCATGATGTCTAAGCAAGGCAAATGGATAGAGGTGCAGATCCGCTCCGACCGCATGGACGACATAGCCGAGCAAGGCTTCGCGGCCCATTGGAAATACAAAGAGCACGATTCCACCGACGAGGACACCGAGCTTAACAAGTGGCTGGGTACCATCAAGGAGATTCTTGATGACCCACAGCCTGATGCCATGGACTTCTTAGACTCTATCAAGCTCAATCTCTTCGCCACTGAGATATTCGTCTTCACGCCAAAAGGTGAAGTCAAGACCATGCCATCAGGCAGTACCGTTCTTGATTTCGCGTTCCAGATACACACTTTCCTCGGCAGCCACTGCATAGGGGCCAAGGTGAACCATAAGCTCGTGCCACTGAGCCACAAGCTGCAAAGTGGCGACCAGGTGGAGGTTCTCTCGTCAAACTCGCAGCACGTGCAGACATCATGGATCAACTTTGTTTACACCGCCAAGGCTCGATCCAAGATTCAGGCAATACTCAGGCGGGACAGTCGTGAACAACAAAACACTGGTGAGGACATCTTCAAGCAATGGCTTAAAGACAAGGACATACAAGCTTCACCCGACATCATAGACAAGCTCTGCAAATATCATGAGATAAAGACTCACGAACAATTCTTCATTGCAGTGGGCAAAAAGGTGGTCATCCTGGGCGACAGCGACGCTGAGGTCATCAGCGAGAAGAAAAGCTCGCCTATCTCTGGTTGGAAGAGATTCGTGCCCTTCATCGGAAAGAGAAAGAAGGAAGACAACACGCAACCCGTCAGCGACGAGCTGCTGGTGGCAGACAAGAATTTCAACAAGAAGACACCTTGCGTCATATCAGAACGCACCATCGGAATGTATGTCTTCCCGACCTGTTGTCACCCGATTCCCGGCGACGACATCCTTGGATTCATCGACAGCAAGCACCACGTTGAGATTCATAAGCGTTCGTGCACTACGGCCAACAAGCTAAAGGCCAGTTTCGGGCCTCGCATTCTCGATGCCGTCTGGGACATGCACCGCCAGCTCTACTTTGACGCGACAATAGAGGTAAAAGGCATTGACCGCAAAGGCATACTGCACGACGTGACCGAAGTCATCTCAAACAAGATGAACATTAACATCCACAAGGTGTCGTTCACCGCCGACGAAGGCATCTTCAGCGGGCAGATAGAGATTCGGATCCATGACCGTGATGACGTGAAGACCATCATAGGCAGACTGAAGAAAGTTGACGACCTGAAAGACGTCAGGCAGATTCTTTAAGAGACAAAAAACGCTTCCCCAAAGAGAGGAAGCGTTTTTTCGTTCTATTAAAGAAGGTCAAGATGCTTCTTGATGCTTTTCAGCTCGGAGAGCGTGTCTTGCAGCAAATTGATAATCTCCGAACTCTTGTCCACGCCATCACGGTTGTTGCGCAAATAGGTGCGTGCGGCAGAAATCTTAAAGCCTCGCACCTTTATGAGGTTGTAGATGACTTTAAGATCCTCTATATTGCGATCCGTATAGTGGCGCACCCTGTTTGTGCCGACTGTCCTTGGCTTGATATTAGGAAACTCTTTCTCCCAAAAACGCAGCGTGCTTTCGCTTACGCCGATTATCTGAGCCACTTCTTTGATGGAATAATACAGTTTCTTGTTTTTATCACTATCTGATTCCATAATTATTATTCTTTATGTCTGCAAAGATACTTAAAAATCAAAGAAATTAGTAACTTTGCAATTGTTTTCAATAGATATATTCGCAAAATAAAGGAACATAATTAAAAAAATCAAGATACAGATGATGACAGCAAATGAAATCCGCGACTCATACTTGAAGTTTTTTGAGTCAAAAGGACACGTCATCGTGCCTTCCGCCCCAATTGTGGTGAAGGACGACCCAACACTGATGTTCACCAATGCTGGAATGAACCAGTGGAAAGACATTATTCTCGGCACAAAAGACCCTAACCCATGCCGCCGCACCGATTCGCAGAAATGCTTGCGTGTCAGCGGAAAGCACAACGACCTTGAGGAGGTCGGACGCGACTCCGCCCTGTCCCACCATACCATGTTCGAGATGCTGGGCAACTGGAGTTTCGGCGATTATTTCAAGGAGGGCGCTATTGACTATGCCTACGAGTATCTTGTCGGCGTGCTTCATCTCGACCCCAAGGATCTATACGTTACCGTGTTTGAAGGTGACCCATCCGAGAACATAACGCGCGACGACGAGGCCGCAAAATATTGGGAGAAGCATTTCCCGAAAAACCACATAGTGAACGGCAACAAGCACGACAACTTCTGGGAGATGGGCGACACGGGACCTTGCGGCCCTTGCTCCGAGATTCACATCGACTTCCGCCCGGAAGAAGAGAAGAAGAAGGTGCCTGGAGAGCAACTCGTCAACAAGGATCACCCACAGGTCATCGAAATATGGAACATCGTGTTCATGCAGTTCAACCGCAAGGCCGACGGTTCGTTGGAACCGCTGAAGATGCACGTCATCGATACGGGCCTTGGCTTCGAGCGTCTCGTCAGACTGCTTCAAGGAAAGGACTCCAACTACGACACCGACATCTTCTCGCCAATCATAGAGGAGATTGAGCGCTTGTCGGGTCATAAATACAACCACACGTTCCCAGAGGGACACAATGGCGAGGGCGTGAACGACGAGGAGAAGGTAGACATTGCCATTCGCGTTGTCGCCGACCACTTGCGCGCCGTGGCATTCGCCATCGCCGACGGTCAGCTGCCAAGCAACGCCAAGGCCGGATACGTCATTCGCCGCATCCTCCGCCGTGCCGTGAGATACGCCTATACATTCCTCGACCAGAAAGAGGCATTCATGTACAAGCTCGTGCCCGTGCTCGTGGCAGAGATGGGTGGCGCTTACCCGGAGCTCAAGGCTCAACAAGAGCTCATAGCCAAGGTCATGAAGCAGGAGGAAGACTCCTTCCTTCGCACACTCGACCGCGGCATAAGCTTGCTGTCAGTTGACATGGAGGAGCTGAAAGCCGCTGGCATGAAGGAACTTGAAGGCGAGAAAGCCTTCCGTCTCTTCGACACCTACGGATTCCCACTCGACCTCACAGAGCTCATCTGCGGTGAAAACGGATTTGCCGTCGACGAAAAGGGATTCGAGGAAGAGATGAAGAAACAGAAGGAGCGTGCGCGCAACGCCGCTGCCGTGGAGAACAGCGACTGGGTGACAGTGAAAGAGGGCGAGCAGCAGTTCGTGGGCTACGATGCCGACGCTTGCGACTCTCACATACTGCGCTACCGCAAGGTGACACAAAAGAAGAACGTCTTTTATGAGGTAGTGCTCGACCAGACTCCTTTCTACGGTGAGATGGGCGGCCAGGTAGGCGACAAGGGTAAGTTCGTCTTCGACGACGAGACCATTGAGGTCGTTGACACGAAGCGCGAGAACAACCAAAGCATACACATCATAAAGAAGTTGCCTAAGGACATCACCGCTGACCTCCACGCTGAGGTTGACACTGAGAAGCGCGAGGGATCCGCATGCAACCACACAGCCACCCACCTTCTCGACTATGCCTTGAAGCAGGTGCTCGGTGAGCAGACAGAGCAGCGCGGCTCTTATGTCGACGAAAAGATACTGCGTTTCGACTTCAACTATTTCCAAAAGGTTTCTGCTGAACAGCTCAGGCAGGTTGAGCGCATAGTAAACAAGATGATACGTCAGGACATTCCTCTCGACGAGCATCGTGACACTCCTATGGAGGAGGCCAAGAAGCTTGGTGCCGTGGCTCTCTTCGGCGAGAAATATGGCGACAAGGTGCGCGTGGTACGCTTTGGGCCGTCGGCTGAGTTCTGTGGCGGTATCCACGTGAAGAGCACTGGCCACATTGGCTTCTTCAAGATCATCTCCGAGAGCAGTGTCGCCGCTGGCATTCGCCGTATAGAGGCTCTCACGGGCGAGGCCGCCGAAGAAGGCATCTATGCCGTGCAAGACACTCTCGACGTCATAAAGGGCATGTTCAACAACGCCAAGGATCTTGGCAAGGCCATACAAAAGTATATCGACGAGAACTCAGAACTCAGAAAGCAGGTTGAGCAATTCCAGGCCCAGGTGGTGCAGCAGATGTGCAACCGCCTCGTAAACGACGCCAAGGACATTAATGGCGTGAAGGTCATCAAGGCCATCGTGCCTTTCGAAGCCAACAGTGCCAAGGACCTAGTGTTCAAGATTCGCGAGCGCATTCCAGAGCACCTCGTTTGCGCAATAGGCAGCAATGCACACGACAAGCCAATGCTCTCCGTGATGTTCTCCGACGACATGGTGAGCGAGCACGATCTCAACGCCGGAAAGATTGTACGCGAGGCGGCCAAGCTCATCAAGGGTGGCGGCGGCGGCCAGCCTCACTACGCGCAGGCAGGCGGAAAGGATCTCGACGGTCTCAACGCAGCCGTTGACAAGCTCGTGGAGCTCTGCAAGCTGTAATCACACATTATTTATAGTGGACACAGGAACAGCAATATAGACCTTATATTCCAGACTTATAAAAAAATTGCCGCGCTATTCCGCGACGTTTACCCGGACATTTTCTGGCAAACGTGGAACAGCGCGGCTTTTTCGTAAGCAAAACACCATGCAGATTGACATAATATGGCTTAGAGACAACTTCCGACAGTTCAACAAGCAATATTTTGGCGACAAGCTTCCTGAGCCGCGTTTCTTCATTGGCCGTTCAAGGTCGCAACTCGGTTCCTTGTCGTATAAGCGCGGACTCATCTTGGGCAGGCAGCTTTTCAGCCGGGGCAACTCCGCCAACGCGTTCACGCTTTCCATCAGCAACTTCTACGACCAGACCGAATACCAGTTCCGCAACGTCCTGCTCCACGAGATGATACATCTTAGCATCGCCGCGAGCGGGGTGAAAGACTCGTCGCCCCATGGTGTCGTCTTCAGAGGAATGATGGCACGACTAAACCGCGAAGGCTGGGACATACACGTGATGACAAAGATGGAAGGTGTCAAGAAAGCCTACACGGGGTCAAAGACCATTATCAGGCAATTTCTCGTGCTCGCCATAGAGACCACAAACGGCAAGCGTTACCTGTCCTCAGTGAACCCGAAGTTCGCAAGGGAAATAAACCAAAGGATTAGTGAGGCAAAAGGTATCACAGCCTACCGTTGGTACACCACAGACAACCGTTGGTTTGAGAACATGCCAAGGGTCAGGTCGCTTCGCGGACGATTGGTCGAAACCGCTACGTTTGAGAAACTGACAACCTCCATGACGCCAATACCATTCCATTAACAGAACCCTGTTTTGCCAGAATTAATGGTGCGACTCATTGCTAAGGAGATACAAAAAGCGCGCCACAGGGACCAACTATTTTAGATTCTCACCCTTATATCCATGATATGCACCATGTTCCCACATAGAATTTCAAAATATTATTGCCAATTTTTTGGAAACAGGTGCTTTTTTCTTTGAGTAAAGGTTCGATTAATACAACGGCGGCAAGCACGAGCCGTTGTCAGCGGCGCAGTTTCAATTCCATAAAGGTTCGATTAATACTCGTGGTATGACTTGACGACACGGCTGACACATGGATAGGAGCTTGCTTCTTCGCTAAAAACGTAATGAAGTTCCTTAGGGGGGACTTCTTTGTCTCATTTTCGCAAAATTGGGTCTAAAGGCCTTCAAAAGAAGGATTTCATACAGCATTGACTACTTCATGGGAGTTTTAGACCCAACATGAGGCTGCTTAGTCAAAATAATTTAGTGAACCCTAGATAATAATGTTATGCAACGCTACACAACAGAATTGTCGAAGAAAAGCCGTACCTTTGTGCCCGATATGGAGACAAAGATAGAGACAACGAATAATGGCGGCAGGGTGCTTGCCTTGGATTGTGACGAGCTTGTAGGCCGACTGGAGTTTTCTTTTGACGGGAACGTCATGAGTATTGACCATACCTATGCCTTCAAGAAAGGTATGGGCATTGGCGATGTGCTTGTCAGTGCCGCCAACGACTATGCCGTCAGCAAGGGACTGAGGGTAATGCCTGTCTGCTCATACGCTTCCGTCTGGTATGAGAGGCATCCGCAGTTTAAGGACTTGCTCGTTACAAATGATTAGTCGGGAATTCCTGCATCGTACAGATCCGATTCGGCTTCGATGATGGCGTTGTCCATGTCGATCTTGTTCATGAGTTCTATCCAGTCGGTGAAGTTATCGTCAAGAACATCGTCTATAAGTTCCTTCGGAGGGATGATATATAATCATCTACGTCGTTTGGAATTTTTTGAAACTGGACGCCCAATATTGAAACAATAGCTCACAGTCCTCCTCTAGGACTTTAATTATCTTGTACTAAATCTTATTTCTCTTATTATCAGTATCAATTAATGCTATTTTTGCTCTATTTTGTTTCGCATAAAAAATAAATGACTTGATTTATTCATTTGTCAATAGAAAACATTATCTTTGTATATAAAATATGATGCAAGTATGAAAAAGTTTCTCAAACATATTCTAACCTGAATAATTAATATTAACAAAAAAAGAAGCTGTATTTCTTGTGTAATTCAAGAAAAAGTAGTACTTTTAAAGTGCTAAAAATCAAAGTAATACATACAGCTTCTATGTGCAAAAATACAACAAATAATTCAGTTGAGCAACAAAAAACATTATTTTCTTTGACAGAACCTGTTTTAGGCAAGAAAATCAAGGTGGACTTCAATGCTCCAGACATGTCCTCCAATGGTGGCTTGCTGCTTGCTCGCTCCTCGAAAGACGCTCTTCCTTCCAAGATGGGCCGCCTGATTCCCGATGACAGGACACAATGTCTTGTTCGTCATTCCTATGAGGAAATGGTCTGTCAGCGTGTAAATCAAATTCTCTGTGGTTATGAGGATGCCAATGATTGTGACCGTCCGCGCTGTGACAGTGCCTTGAAAATGTCAGTAGGACGTCGCCCGTCAGACGAGGACCTCTGCTCCCAAGCAACGATGACACGTCTGGAGAACAATGTCGACAGCAAGACATTGTATGGAATCGGGAAGCTGTTCGTAGAGCAGTATGTCAAGTCCTTCTCCAAACCTCCCCGCCATGTGATACTTGATGCCGATGATACGAACGCCAATACTTACGGCGCCCAGCAACTGACATCGTTCAACGCCTATTACAATGAGTATTGCTATATGCCACTGCTTATCTTTGACGGAGTGAGCAAGAAGCTGATACTTCCCATGCTCCGTCCGGGAAGACGCAACAAGTCCCTGAATGTGTCGCGCATTCTCCGCCGGGTCGTCGAGTACCTTCATGAGTGCTGGCCAAACACTGTCATTGAGCTTCGTGGTGACAGCCATTTTTGCTCCCGTGAGTTCATGGACTGGGCATGGAGTAAATGGTATGTACGCTATCTTACGGGACTGAGTGGCAACACAAAGCTGCTGGATATAGTGGGCAAGCCAAGAAGACGTGCCAAGAAGACGTGCCGAGAATGATTTCAAGAAGGCTTTGGAGAAACTCCATGGCTCTGACAGTAAAGACAATGTTGTGATACGTCGGTATTTCAAGTTGGACTACAAGGCACAGAGTTGGAAACATGAGCAGCGCGTCATAGCCAAGATCGAGGTAAGCGCCAAGGGAACCAATATACGGTTCGTTGTCACGAAGAACAGGAACAATTCACCCGAAACCATCTACAAAAGATATTGCAAACGCGGTGAGATGGAACTTTGGATAAAAGACGTCAAGTATTTCAAGGCGGACCGTATGTCATGCAACTCATACCGGGCCAACTATTTCCGCCTCTTCCTCTATGCCGCGGCTTTTGTCGTCGCCAACACGATGAAACATAAGCTCTTCAATGGCACTGCCATAGAGAACTTCACAATGGACAGCTTTATAAAACGCATCATGCTCAGCGCTGTATATGTTGTGGAAAGGAAGACATTCGTACACGTTAGTTTTACACCACACCACCGGCATCTCGAAGAACTGACCGTCGCCTTGGAAAGGCTGACTGCTTAACGACCCCTGACAATACGATTTCTTAGACATGCCTAGGCAAGGCATGAGACTCTTCATGCCCATAAACCAAATTCGGGTATAATTTAGGTCTTCAAGAACACTCATAAACGGCTATTGAGAACATCTTAATGACGACATAAGTTCGACTAAACGACAGATTCTTATCCATAGTTCAGTTGTATGTAGAAAAGAGGAACTGTCTTAGAGCGGTATGAATTATTCAGGTTAAACTCCATTTTCCACACAATATATTGGCAGAAATTTCCAATTTGCGTTTTCTACTTGGTGAACAGGAGAAAATAAGAAAAATTGTTATCCAAACAAAGAGTTTAAGGAGTGAAGTAAAACATCTTGTTGCTTCCATGTTAATTCATAATTTGTTACACGAGAGAAGACTACTATCAATACCCAAAACGTTGTATTTGTTTCTTATTTCTGAGGTTTTTTATTCAATATATAAATTACGCCATCGTGTCTTATCATCATACAAACTTTATATGAGTCATCAAAAATTATTATGTCATCAACTGATGGATACCATATATCACTAAAATATTTAACGATATCATTATAGTCAAAACGGTCTATTGCATAAAAATAATCCCAACATACATAAAGATGTGTGGGCAACTGCCTCTTGCAAATTTCGGATATTAAACAAGACAAATCAAAATTTTTGTCTTCTGCGTTTGTGAAGTTTACCGGGATGCCCTTATCTTGAATAATGTCAAAGACTTGGTTTCGCTCTTGTTTCTCCATATTATATGCCGAACAAAACGAGGCAAAGACCTTATCACATTCTGCTTTGGAGAGTGTGACAACATTCATGGTCTGACTGCTGTGCTCCTTTTTGAAAAAATCGAATTTGAATTGTTCCATATATTTTGTTTTGCTTTCGCAAAAATACAATTATTTTGCGAAAGCGCATCTGATTTTCAGAAGAAATACCCTCCACTCTCTTTTTTATTTTTATATACATGGTCTTCAAAGTGTTTGGCGGTGTCAGATTGCTTCCATTCAGCGAATACGTTGCCCTTGGCTAAACGTATGCTGTTCACGATGTCGATGATGCTTGGTATCGGATATTCCCCGATGCGGAGGATGGAAAACTCGATGGCGAAGATACGTTGGTAGAGGCGACGGTAACGGTCGGAGTTGGCGAGAGAATCCCATGCGGAGAGGATGTTGGCGGTGTGAGATGAAGCTGGAGAACGGCACGCCTTGGAAGTCGGCTTCCATGGCTCGTGCTTTGCCGATTGTCCTTATTCTTATTGGGTATTGAGAGAATGATTTGAGAAAGTCAAGGGCGGTGATGGCGCAGACGAACTGATGCAAAGTCAGCGTGGCTTGCTGCTTGCCGTGTTGGACGAGGTAAACGTTGCCGTACAAACGGCAACGAACGAGGACGTTTGACCATTGGCACAGGCACAGCGTTTGGATTTCCGTCATGGGCTTGTCGGTGGCAAGTTGGCGGAAGAAAAAGAGGAGTTGCGGGTCGGACAAGTCCGCCCACGACTTGGGGAGGGATAAATTGAAAAATGCTTCCATACTGCGAAAGTACGGAAGCATTTGGGTTGGGGAAAAGACAAATTGTTTATTCTGGTTTCTGCACAAACATGATTTTGTCAAAAATATCACCTGCAGAAACGGCTACACGAACATAACGTCCATCCTGTGTTTCGTTTGGCGCAAATGTAACAGTGAGCGTATTTCCTTCCACCTTTGAAGATGTATAGCTGCCTTTAACTTCGGAATAAGGTTTGTCATCATACGAAGGAACGTTTTTAATGGTTTTATCACCCACCGACTCATTAACGTATTCAATCCAAAAATTCTTGTAATTCTTGCATTTGAAAGTATATGTACCGCCAGACTTTGGCACGCCAATAGCCTTGCCAAAACTTGGTGTCAGTGCTTCTTCATAATTGTTCTTTTCCCATTTCATGGCATCCCAATCACCATCGTCTTTGCTGCATGAAGCTAAAGACAAGATGCAAGTAAAAAGCAACATGGTTGCAAATAGTCTCTCTTTCATTTGTTATATATTTAATGGTTTTAATGCGCCAAAATTAATACCTTTTTCTTAACGAGCAAATGTTTGAGGTCGTTTTTTTTAGAAGAATCAATCTCGTTATATAATGAAAAATCAAAGTGTGAAAATGCTTCCATACTGCGAAAGTACAGAAGCATTTGTATGGGGGAAAAGACAAAAGATTATTGCAGACTCTTGTCAAGGATTTCAAGAAGAATGGTAGGGTCCTCGTGGATTTGCTCAGCAGTGAGTCCTCTCTTTTCCACTTCTTCAGCGACTGCAGGATAGTCCTTGAATTTATCCTTTATCTTTTTCAACAGTTTCTTTTGAGAATATTTTTCTCTTTTGGAATTAATTTTTTTATCCTCAAATAACATCCAATAGTAAACAAGCTTTCCGCCATCAACCTTATAGTCGTATGATCTACAGCCCAAGTAAACGGTATTATTTGTCCATATACCAGTAAACGACCTGCTGTGGGTGGAATTTTCAAAAGCAAACGGCTGCATATAGCCCGTAACATGTTTACCCTTGTAAATGACAGTTGCCAAATATTGGAATGTAGGGTCTTCATCTATAAGGATGAAAGTGCGTTTCTTGCCATCCTGGAGAGCATTATCCACCTCAAGGGATTTAATGTCTACGATTTTGTATTTTACATCCTTACCATTTTGTGTTTCACTGAAATAGATGTATTTTTTCATGAAGTGGATGTCGTTCTGCAAATAGCCGTTGAGCACAGTACCGTCTTTAAGAGTCAGCACTGCCTTAGGCCATACGACTTTGGGTTTCTTGGCGTTTGCCGTTATCGCAAACGAGAAAGCCATGAGGAAGATGATGAAAAATAGTTTCTTCATAAGCGAATGAATTTATGGTTTTAATGCGCCAAAATTAATACTTTTTTCTTAACGAGCAAATGTTTGAGGTCGTTTTTTTAGAAGAATCAATCTCGTTATATAATGAAAAATCAAAGTGTGAAAATGCTTCCATACTGCGAAAGTACGGAAGCATTTGTATGGGGGAAAAGCCAAGATTATTTTATAACATAACGGAATATGTCAAAGCGAGAAAAGCCAATGCTTTCGAGAATTTCCCTGCTTTTGATTTGATTGCTTTTATTGTTGTAGTTTTTTATGAGAGGAATTCTGATAATGGTCTTATCTGCATACCCATTGTCTACAAGCCATTTGAGATTGGCTAATACAAAAGAGTTGTCCTTGCCTGTGTATTGCTTGTAAATAAACTCGTCCATATCTTTGATGTCAATCACTAAAAGGTCAGCAAATTGAGCAACTTTAAAGATATTTTTGTTCGGTACATTCAATGAAGATTCTATGGTGATTTTCCATTCCTCTGGCATTTTTCGAGTAAACTCACTTATAAAATCAGCGTACAGCAGTGGCTCACCACCACCAAAAGTAACTCCTCCACCCGTAGCCAAAAAATAAATATTGTCAGGCATCAAGCGTTCTATCAGTTTATCAACAGTAAGCTTACATTCTGGAGATTCTTTGAAGCATTGGGCGTTTATGCAATATGCACATCTAAGTGGACATTCATGAAATGCAACGAGAGTAGTGATGCCGTCACCGTCTGTAGCCAAGCGGTGACGGTCAATTCCTATCAATGGTGCTTCTAATGGTGGCATAAGTTACTTTAGCATAATATCTATTGGTATCATAATTTTCGCACATGTCGGCTTGCCGTCTTTTAAGGCTGGCTTCCATTTAGGCATCGCTTTTACAAGTCGTAACACTTCCTCTTTCATCTCTTGAGGACAAATTGTTATGACTTTAACATCGGCAAGACTGCCATCACCCAACACATAGAAAGAAACATTTATGCGCTGCTGATATGCTCCTTGTAAAGTTTCAGGTACACATAAATTTTGTTCTACAAAATGTAGCAGGGCACTGTTGCCGCCAGGATAGAATGGCCCTGTGTCAAAATCTTTATTTTCAACAACCATTTTTCCTTCCTGTTTTTTCTTGCGACGCTTCTTTGTTTTAGGCTTTTGTGGTGCAACTACAACCATTTCTCCTAAAAGATTATAGTCTTCTTCCGTTAGGCAAAGCGTGTTAAAGCCTTTCAAGTCCAGTTCGCTGAATGAATAGACCTTGTTTTTATAACCAATATATTCCAATCGTAGCGTGGAATCCCTTGGAAAGGTAACAGAAAAGTTTCCGTCAATGTCTGTAATTATGCCGGGTCGTTTGTTTCCTACAACAATAATTACACCAACAATAGGAGTTCCGTCAGCATCTTTCACACATCCATTGATTGTAACTTGTGCTCTTGTTGGCAGAGAGTCTGCTGCAATTACTTCATTACCAATAGGTACAGACGGTGACGAAGTTTGGGCATATACATTGTATGGGGTCGCCAAAATGCCAATGGCAACACCTGTAACACAAACAGCCTCTCCCATGCGTTTGCGTAAAGACAATTCCGACTCTATATATTTTCTTTCTGTCTCGCATGCTGGACATGTTCCACTGCAATGTCCTTTGAAGTGGCAAACTCTTGGCTCGTATGCAATGCCATTCATGTCAGCAATCTTTTTTCTGACAGCTTTCAGTACGTCGCAAATTTTTCTACCCCTATCCATACTAATTATTATTAGTCAATGGCAAAGATAACAATTTCTTCTTAGAAAAAGTAGCCTCCTGCTTGCTTTATATTTTTATATCCATGGTCTTCAAAGAGTTTGGCGGTGTCAGACTGTTTCCATTCAGCGAATACGTTGCCTTTGGCAGAACGTATGCTGTTCACGATGTCGATGATGCTTGGTATCGGGTATTCGCTCTATCGGCATCATCCTCTGTGCGGAGAAAGACCGTGTGGAAGTGGAGCTTGCCCTTGAAGACATGGGCGAGCCAATAGGAGTGGCTGACTATCAACTGATTGTGTCAAAGAAAGAATTAGAGGAAGTACTCACCAATGAGATTAAAAAGTTCGGTGAGGAGATTTTGAAAAACTAAAAAGTTTAGGGATGTTCCTTGAATGGAGCATCCCTTTATAGTAATACCCCAATTCGGGTTTTGTAGCTAATTGATTTTCACCTATAAAGACACAAAATATTTATGAGACTACCAACTTTTTTATAAACTATTTCTTATCCCGAACTGGGGTAATTATAACCTATTTAATTCTTCAATATTCTTGTCAACTTTTTCAAACTTTTGCTTTCCGAAGCTATAACTGAATCGTAGCATAACTTTACGGCTTTCTCCATGGCCCCAAGACGAAATATTCAAAGCATCCTTTATGCCATAGCTGTCCCAACGCTCAGTATGGAAGATATCTGTCATTAAAAGAGAAAGACGCATACGTCCATCATGCCAACTCTTGTTAAGGTCAACATCTACACTTCCAGTTGACTTGCTCACTTCATAGCTTCCACCTTGTCGCTTCGAATAGTACCTTCCTGATACTTCAAGGGTGATACAGGCAGGCAGGAAAATACTGTTGGTTGCAGACAAGAAGCATGATGGACGCTTGTATTCATGTTTATATGTTTCGTAATCCAGTTTATTCATAAAGTAGTATAATCCTGCATTTGCACTGAACTGCCACCAAGAAGCTACGCGTTTTGAGAATATAGCATCAAGACCTATTTGTTGCTGTTTGCCTATATTTTTCGTCGTCATGACTGTTTTGTTCTCACCATACACATCAGTAATTGATGTAAAATAATCGTTGAGTTTGTTGTAATATAGATTCAAAGACAGATTTCCTAATGTATAGGAAAGCATGATCTTATTGCTTATTTGAGGTTCGAGGAACGGATTACCTTTCCAATAAGTCAATTCGTCAAGCAGATATTCAAATGGATTCAGGTCTTCATAACGGGGTTTGTCCTGTCTTCTGCTGTATAGCAGAGCGATTTTGCTCTTTTCATTTATTGTATATGAAGCACTCAGATTTGGGAACAATCGAAAATGATTCTGTTTGTTTGTCTCTGAATCTTGGTTCGTTTGCGATTGGAGTCTGTTGTATGTGTGCATATACTCCATACGCAGTCCTGCACTCAACTCGATTTTATTCCAAGAATGAGTGTATTGAGCATAAGCCTCAAGGTTTTTCTCCTCGTAATAGAAGTTGTTTGAGCGTTGTGTGTCTACTGCACCATTCTTCTTGAAGAGAAACGTATTGTTACTATTGATAAGAGTAGTCTTGACACCTGCAAGTATTTCGTTCTGAGCATTCGGGTTGTATTTATAGTCTGCAAGAAGCGCGTAGATATCAATGTCTTTATCTGGCTCAGAATAGAAAAGATCGGAACGTATAGGCATATTGGTTGCAGAGAAGTACTCATTAGGCTGCTCGCAACGAGCATTGCCATCAAAATGTGTCCAATCTGCCGAAAAAGAAAACTGCATCTTTGATGATGGTCTATACTGATAATTCACGTTGTTGCTATATTGGAGGTTTTTCTGTTCAATATAGTTGTTGCGTGCTTTGAGTATGTTATCCAACAGATTTGTTCCTTGATAGATTTCTGTTGTTGTCTCAGTCTCTCCTGGTCCAACAAGCACATTTACAGTGCTGTTCATAAAAAGCTTGTTCTTTTGATTAGGTTGCCATGAAAAATCAATGCCTGCAGAATAAGTGTTTCGTTTGTCTGTATCTGTCGTCTCTGAAATATTCTTGTCTCCATTTTGAACCTTTTCGTAACCATAATCCATCGAATGGTGTCCTAAACTATGATTATAGTTCAGACCCAATTGCCATTTGTTCGTATTATAAGAAATAGCGAAATCAGAATTCTGTTTTAGATTTTCCCAATAACCAACGCTATGTGATGTCGTTACGAAAAAACCAGATGTTTCAGATGTTTTAAGAATGATATTTATTACACCGCCAGCACCCTCTGACCCAAAACTTGCATTCGGGTTATGGGATATTTCTATTTGTGATATTTTCTCAGAAGACATGGAGCGCAGATAAGTTGACAACTCGTCTCCCTGCAGCATTACTTTTCTACCATTAACATATATGGCTGTACCACCAAGCGAAGCCAAGGATATTTCACCCTTGTTATTCACGGAAACGCCTGGAGAATGCTTCAGAACCTCTAAAGCATTTCCGATGTCTGTAAGATATGATTGGGCAACATTAATATGAATCTTGCCGTTCGAAGAAGTTGTCATTGGACGTGACTTCCGTGCTGTGACTACAACATCTTGCAGAGAAATCTCGTCAGGCTCCAAATAGATGTTCGGAATAGCGGTAGGACCAGTTATGGTTATATTCTTCTTTATCTCCTTATAACCCAAGGTCCTTATGCATAAAAGAAACTCACCTTTATGAACCGGCAAATGAAAACACCCAATACTATCAGTTACGGTTGTCTCTATTAGAACATTCTCTGGCAGAGATACCAACATGACGACAGCTGCATCAAGTCCTTGGTTTTGTATGTCTAATATTCTTCCGTTTATATAGTTTTGGGCCTTCGCAGACATAAAATATCCTATGCATATACAAAATAACAGATATTTTAATAGAAAATTATTCATAGTGGCTAATATTTAAAAGTGATGTATACCCGTTGGCGGAATTAATTTAAGTTGATAGTTATGAGTAAAAAGTCGTACATATCGCTGATTTTTAGTAATTCAGTGGTGTTCAAAACATTAAGTTCAAACCATCGTATGAACAACCTTTATGCAAAATTCGTCAAAATACTTGAGATATGCAAGCAATTCTCTGAAAATCTCGTCAATGAATCTGGTAATGTTCCACGTCGTGGTCCTGTTCCCAAGTTTTCGGATTTGGAAGTGGTGGCGCTATCACTGACAGCAGAGACCGAGAGCATTGATAGTGAGAAGTGGTTGTTCGATTATAAATTGCAAGAGTACAAGGACAGCAATCCCAATCATTCAACCAACCTCAGGCTTACAGTACAAATCCATTCAACTTTTTCTAGGGTAGTACACTTTTACCTTGAAAACCACTTTATTTGGCTGGTAAAGTATGATTTTAAGGTTCGATTTAATATTATTAAATATAAATATGTTAAAGAATTCCACTTTGGCATAATTTTTCTTGCTAAAAAAAATGTATTATCAATGATTATTCGTATATTTGCAGCAACAGAATCCGCCACGCTTCCCATTTGAACAGCGAACCAGGGCGGGTCTTTTGCTTTTATGGGGACATTAAGATTATACACTAAACAGGCTCTTTCTATTTCCGAACAAATAGAACTACTAAAAAGTAGAGACTTAAATATTGCTGATTTATCCAAGGCTGCAAAATTTCTTGGAGAGGTCAGTTATTTTCGTTTTGTCCAATACCTTCGTCCTATGGAGGCAGACAAGTCTACGCATCAATTTAAGCCTAATAGTAGATTTGAAGATGCCGTAGCTCTCTATAACTTTGATATAGAGTTGAGAGATTTGATGTTCAAGGCTGTTCAACGATTAGAGATTGCTTTGCGCACAAAGATTATACAAGAGTTCTCTTTGGCTCATGGACCGTTTTGGTTCTTTGATACAAGTCTTGCTGACGATGAACACAAGTTTATTGAGAATATGAACTCCATAGATAGAGAACTTCAACGTAGCAAGGAGGACTTTATCAAAGAGCATAGGCGCAACTATGACAAGCCGATATTCCCTCCAGCATGGAAAACGCTTGAACTTGCATCTTTCGGCACGCCTCTCAAAACTCTATTACAATTTCAGTGACAAGAAGTTGAAGAAGCGTGTAGCTCGTCAATTCAATCTTCCACAGCATGAGGTGTTGGAAAGCTGGATGCGTAGTGTAACTGTCCTGAGAAACTGTTGCGCTCACCACTCACGACTTTGGAATCGTTATCTTTCCAATGCTCCACAAATGAACGCTTCTTTACGTGGTGCATGGGTGAACATTGATGGTGTTGATGCGAACAAAGTATATGCTATAGCCTGTTGTATAGCATATTGGCTTGATTCCATGGGATATGGATTGGACTTCAAGAATGAACTCAAATCCTTACTCGTTTCTTATCCACAGGTAGACCCGGCAGCAATGGGATTCCCTGAAAATTGGATTTCGGAGCCTCTATGGAGATAACTTTTTTCGCTTTTATATAATTTTTTCTTCAAAATTTAAGACTTGTATTTACGCCGAAAATATAGTAGGTAACCGGTAACGGGCAGCGATGCACCTATAAGGCTTATGACGAAAGTTATGATCTTTGTCAACATACCTCCCCACGAACCGATATGTATAACGTGAAAGAGCTGCATCAGCTCAGAGCCCTTGGGTACGAGTTTCAAGCCAAATCCCAAGCCCGTAACAGAAAGAAGTAACAACCAAAGGAGTGCACACCAACCAAGACTGACGTGAAGGTCGAAGAGGCGGCGTCTGCTTCCTTTGTTCCATTCCACCTTAAAGCGTTGGCACAACTGCTTTCTGTCTTTCGGCAGAAGAACAAATATACCAGTTATCAGGATGAAGATAAAGAGCAATGTGGTATAGGTGATTATAAGTTTTCCAACCGGTCCCATCATGAGACTGGTGTGAAACTTGGTGACATAGGAGAAAAAATCTCTTTTTGTCGTTGTTCCATAAGGAGCGTCCTTGGAAGAAAACTTGCCAATGGTTTTGCCAACTCTTTCTTCATCACCCGCTTTTATGTCATGATCCCCTTTAATGCTCTTTGCGTGTGGCGCAATGACTTTTGGCATTTCAAGAGCATTTCTTATCTCATTTTTGAACACGAGTGTTGCTCCTGACAGGCATATAAGCATGATGACAACACCCAAAGGCAAAGAGAGGTACAGATGAAGTTTCAAAAGAAATTTTTTAGTCATTATTCAATATGCAATCAATGCAAGGAGAGCGGAACACTAACCCTCTAATGCTTCCGCTCTCCTTGATATTCCATTAAAAAGTTTTGTTTTATTTTGCGAAATTCACTTTTAGTCCTACCACAAGCATTCTGCCAGGCGAGTAAAGTGCCACTTTTTGTGAAGGAGTGTCTATGCGATGATCTGTCTTGTCGAAGACATTGTCGATGCCGATGCTAGGAACAAGTTTATACATCTTGCCTATGGTAAAGGTGTGAGTGGTGTTCAAGTTTATTACGCCATAGCCGGGAGCATTGTCATAGCCAGGATAATAAGTGGCCGACTGGAAGCGGCCGTTGAGGTTCACACCGAGGGTGTAGTTGCGCCAAGTGTGGTTATAGTTGGCTCCTGCCGTTAAGCTGTTCTTGAAGGTTCGCTCAAGCACGGTCCATGTGCCAGCGTTCTTCGATCGGCCGTTGGTGTAAGCATAGTTTATCATAAGAGAGAGGTCGTTCGTAACACTCACCGTTGCGTTAGCCTGCAATCCTCTTACCACACCTTTGTTGCTGTTAATGTAGTGGCCGTAGGTTTTCAGCTGTGCAAGCTGGTCGGCCGTTGCCTCAGGAAACTGTTGTGCGAGTTCTGCACGAACAGCATCGTCTACCGTGATGTTCTCCTTTACGATCATGTTGTCAACAAAGTTCATGTAGCCCATAACAGAGAGCGTAAGAAACTTGTTGCTGTATTCTGCGCTCAACGAGACGTAGTTGCTGCTTTCTGCCTTGAGGTTTGTGTTTCCGAACGTTATGACAGGACGCTTGCCCATTATCTTGAAGTAGTGGTAGTAGAGCTCGTCGAGACCTGGCGCGCGGAAACCGCGTGAGTAGGCAGCACGGAAGCGGAAGTTGCCTGGAGCATACATCAAAGCCACTTTGGGTGTGAAGTTGTTTCCGAAGGTGCCATGCTTGGTGTAGCGCATGCCAAGTGTTGCACTAACATTTTTTATAATCTCCATATCGTGCTGCACATATCCGGCAAGTGTGTAGACATTGTTGTTTACGTCGCCGCTTGTTGCCGTGAGAAAGTCATTACGCCAGTCGGCACCGATAATCGTTGTTGCCTTGTCATAGAAATGAAATACGCCTTTCAGTTCAGCCTCATAGTATTTTTGCGACTTGTTGCGTACGAAGTTTCCCACGTCGTAGGTCTTCGTTGCCACTTGATAGAGGTTTCCGTAGTGGTAGTTGTCGTTAACGAAATCGAAGAGCACAGAGTGTTTGCCCATTTTATATTTTGCGCCTGCTTCCCAACGCCATCCTTCGCTGCGCATGTCATAATCGGAACCTCCTGTAATGTCTTTGCGAGACTTGGGACGGTCGGTGAGTTTATAGCTGTATGATCCACCTGCGTACATCGATAAATTCTTTGCGGGCTTTATGTCGAAACGCTGATTTATTACGTTTGAATTGAAACCGATGAACAGCGGTGCTATTGTCTCATACTCTTTTCCGTCAGCATCTACGGCCATGTTGTTGTTCTGATAGCTGTCAGCCTCTTGATGAAAATACGAGGTGTGAGAGTCAAGATATTTTGAAGTAACGTCAAGGTTCACACCTTCAGAGAATTGTCCTTTTCCCGATAGTCGTGTGTCTGAAGACACGACAACGTTGTCCATCGTCTTCTCGTCTGTGATGATGTTTATCACTCCACCAATGGCATCTGAGCCATAAAGGGCAGAGGCAGCACCATCGAGCACCTCAATACGTTTTACCTTTGACATGTTGATGCGGCTTAAGTCAACATTGCCGGCAATGTCGCCTATCATCTTTTTGCCGTTGACAAGAACGAGCACATATTTGTTTCCCAAGCCGTTAACACGGATGTATGATCCCATGGCGTTAGGAGAGAACGATACTTGTGGCATGAGCTTTGTCAGCACATCTTGAAAGTCGGTTGCTCCTGTTTCTTTTATTGCTTGCTGTGAAAGCACATGCACAGGTGTCGTGGTTGACTTAAGCAACTGGTGGTGTCCGTTTCCGGTTACTACTACCGGGTTGAGATCTATTGATTTGTTAATGTCCTTATCTCCATTCGTCCCTTCATAAACATTGCCTGCCACGGCATTTACGCAGCCAAGCGAAGCAGCTACGACAAAAAATAGAATTTTGTTGTTCATATAATTACGTTTGTTGTTTTTTTGTATTAGTTTGTCCGTGTGTAAGGCCATCTCCCTTTTTTCTTTATTATGACTTGTCGCATTGTTTTTTTCTGTAGATTACGACATTTTATTCAGCCTTTTCAGAGTTTACTGCCTTTATTTGAGCATCTATTTTAGCAATGATCATGTCCTGAATTTCGGCCATTTCTCCGAGCCCTTTCCCTAACACATCCACATGGTAACCTTTTGTCTGAAGCTGTGTTTTCCACACACCGTCAATATCATCCTTCTGGTGGTTACCAGCGATGTAGAGCAGAGGCACAAGGATCACGTTTTTGTTCTTGCTGTTCCTCAACTGTTGTTCCACATTTTCTATCGTAGGAAAACCTTCTATCGTGCCGACATGCCACGAAGACTTTCCTTCAGCTTTCAACAAATAGTCGATCTGACAGTACATGGCATTTGCCGGACTGTCGCTACCGTGACCAACAAGCACCACTTGTGAGCTTTTGGCTACTACAGATTTGTCTTCAAGAATACTCTTGTTTAGCATCTCTATCATTGTGTGGCAGTCGTCTACCGAGTAAAGCAATGGCCGAACAACAGATACAGCTCTAAAGTCGTTCTTTACCTTTCCCACTTCTTTTCTCAGCATCTCTGTCATCACTCCATCAAGAAGCATCGTGCTCTGCACAACGAGTTTGTTGCACCCGAGCGCCTTCAGCGAATCAAGAGCTTGCGAAACGTTAAGTTTCTTGATGCCACGCTTTGCAAGCGTCTTTATCACCGACGGAGCCGAATAAGCCTCAACAACTGCACAGTCTGGAAAAGTTTCTGCTACACGAGTGTTAAGCTTGTCAATGGTCTGTGCACGGCTTTTATCGTTTGACGTGCCGTAATGTACAAGAAGTATTCCTGTTTTTTCGTTTTCCACATTCTGTGCCATGATTGTTGCCGCGCATAACAGAGAAAAGACTACCGTCAGTATGTTTCTTCGCTTCATGTTTATATAAAAAATATCTTATGTTTATAATTCTTTGTCCTTTCAAGTGAGGGTTTCTGAAAGATTTTCTGTCTTATTTCAGAAGTCGGGTGCAAAATTATAGATAAAAGAAAAAATCGGCAATACCTAAAAAATAGGATTCTTCAGGCATAATCGCTTTGGATTATCTTTCAATAGTCCGTTAATTCTAGCGTAACTAATTGAAAATGAGATATTTATTTAATAAAATATAACTATTAAAAATTGGTTAAGAGTCTGATTATCAGTAACTTTATAGTTCTCTAAGCTTAAAGTAAAATGACATCAGAACCACTCAACCAATATACGGATATTTGCAAAGCTGGAGAAGACAGCCCAGAGGTCCCTCGATGTCTATGATGCCAAGATGAATCCTGTGAAAAACTATGTGTTGCCTGCCAAGCAGTTTGACAAGGCTATGAAGCAACTGAACCGCTTTTTCAAGTAACTCAATAAAAAAGGACCATGAGCACTCATGCTCATGGTCCTCTTTAGTATCAATGAAATGATTTATTTTCCTTTCCATAATCCGTGCAGATTGCAATATTCACGGGCAGTCACCTCGGTGGCGTCTGTCATGAATATAGCCTCGGGTTTCTCGCCTGGTTTCAGTTCATGGCGCAACACATCGGTAGGGGTGAGTAATTCTATCCACTCGATATAGTGCTCGGGCATCATGGGATGTTCTACGCTTCCCACCTTTACCCGATAACCGCCTTCTATGGGCTCAATGACAGGCACATGCTTCTCATAAGCTCCGTCGGTGACGTTTTCTTCCATCAACTGCATGGGTTGTCCACAGCAACTCAGAACGGCTCCTGAGTGCAATACCTCTACTACGTTGCCGCAGATAGGGCAACGGTACACTTGTCTTGTTTTAGTCATCATGTTTCCTCCTATATAAAAAAGTTAAATGAATGAGTGGGTTAGTAACTTATATCAGTCCATGGGGCTGAACTCGTCTTTGCCTACTCCGCACAGAGGGCAAACCCAGTCGTCGGGAATGTCTTCGAAAGCTGTTCCTGGTGCTATACCGCCTTCAGGATCGCCTACTTCTGGGTCGTACACCCAGCCACATACATCACATACATACTTTTTCATAATGTTTCGTTTTAAAAAGTTATTTTTTAGGGTTAATTACTTTCACTATTCATCATGATGATTATAGATAGATATGGCAAATATATATCTTTTTTGGATAAGTTCCAAATTATTCTGTGTAAATGATGTTAAATGTAAGTTCTTTTAAGTCAAAGCGATAAGATTACTGTATTGCATTGGCATGTTCTTCTTTCTTTGTTTCGAGCGAATCTTTGCGCATCTGTTCCTTCTGCTTCTTAACTTCTTTGTATTCGCTCTTGTAGTAGTGTGCGAAGTTGGCAAAGGGTTCGGTGATGACGTCAGAACTGCTGGCCGTATAGGTGTGTCCATAAGGGTCGATCGCCTTGATGGTGAACACATTGGCTATCAGTACATTCTTTTTTGATGGCAGGTTCCAATCGTCGGCGTATGATTCCTGATTGAAGTTGGTTTCGGCACGAAAGAGTGTCATCTGCTTGTTGGCTTTCCAGAATGTGCCCTTGTAGTAGCAGTCGGCGAGGCGGGTGCCTTCGAAGGTATAGACATAATAGCCATTGCCCTGCATATAGCCTTCCTCACGCTTGTCAGCTCCCACAATGTGGGCGATTTCCTTGGCTACACTTGGTTTCTCTGCGATGATTGTCTTCTATTGCCGTCCGGTAAAACTTTTTCAAACAAAATAAATTAGGGCTGACACTTCTCACGAGGTATCAGCCCTTTTGGTTATCTTTGTTTTGCGAAAAAATATATAACCATGAGCAAAGATAGTCATTTTACCGGACAGTTCCCTTTGCCAGAATGGCAAACAAGTTGAGATAATAACAAAGATGATATTTGAACTTTGTTATATAGAAGCAATAATAAAGAATAAAGCGTTGAATTTCATATATTCTGTTGTATTTTATGTTTCCTATCTTGGGTCAAAAAAACAAAGTTAGCTCCTTTCCATCATATATGATGGTATAACAAAGAAAAATAAAGCGATAAGCTAAACTACAAATTCTTCATCACCTGCCGCCATGCCGAGCGCAGTCCAGGCGACAGAGGCTCACAACTTATCATTTCAAGCGTTTGACGCAGTTCATTAAGCAATTCGGGCCAGTATTTCATTTGTTCGTAGGCAAGCTTGATGCATTGCGCTCTAACGGCATAAGGCGACTTGGGGTCAGCGAGTCGCGTCAGGCAGAAGTCTATGAAATCGGTACGGATGGCTTCTTCATCGAATGGTTGGCGAAGAAGCAGATTGAGCATTAGACGAAGCTTTGTAGCATCCTTCTCATTCAAGCAACGGTCAATAAGCTGGTCGTGCTTGGCATATAGCCATTCATTATCAGCCAACGCGAAATGGGTGAATACCCACAACGCATTGGTTGCCACACGACGGTCGTCGTCCAACGTCAATTGGTATAGCTGCTCCTTAAGACTGTTGTTACGCCCGCCTTGGGTCAAGGCGCATAGCTCATGGATGTCGGATTGGGAGAGACGGTGATTGAGTTGATGAATCATGGCTTATTTAACATTAGTATCTCACCGCAAATCTACAACAATAAATCCACACGGCAAAATGTTTTCATAAAATGTTAGAAGCTACAATCGTTTGAAAATATAAAATGGCAGGATTCTGTATATTAGAGCAAGTATGTGCCATCGTTTAGTGACATAGACTTTTGACTTCTTCTTGCTAATAGCTGCAATGATTTGACTAGCAACTTTATCTACTGGCATCACCCAAAACAAGCCCTCTCCCTTCGCCATAGCTGTGTCAACGAGACCTGGTCTGACATCTGTTACGGTTATGCAACCACCATTTCTGAAAGCCTTTTTGCGTATTGCTTCCATATAATTAATTTGGTAAGCTTTTGTTGCGCTATAGGCAGGTGCAGCCGGTTCGCCTCGCAATCCGCCAGCAGAAGTTATAGCTACAAGATGTCCATAACCTTGTTGTTCAAAAATGCAATACAATCTATCAATAACATATGTCCAACCTACAACATTAGTATCAATGGCAGGACGCTCAATCGCATAGTCAAGCATGGCGTTAATGTCACCAACGCCTGCACACACAATAGCAAGATCAAAGTGACCAAACTCTTTTAGAAGAGTATTTATCGCTTGTTCTATCTCATTTAAGTTTGTGACATCTGCTTTTGAAACAATGGTTTGGGACGGATACTGCTGACTTAATTCATTAAGTAGGTTTGTTCGCCGACCTACAATGCCAATACGATTATCTGCATTGGCATACTTCACAAAAAGAGCTTTACCAATACCAGAGGTAGCTCCGATTATAACGATATTCATACTGTATTTTTTGTGCAAAGTTAATGCTTGCCCATTAAAAACAGCACGTATTCTAAGACTATTATTGCTTCTATATAACAAAGTTCAAATATCATCTTTGTTATTATCTCAACTTGTTTGCCATTCTGGCAAAGGGAACTGTCCGGTAAAACTTTTTCAAACAAAACAAATTAGGGCTGACACTTCTCACGAGGTATCAGCCCTTTTGGTTATCTTTGTTTT
>OASD01000134.1_pt1 | contig 43604 bp, 21 predicted proteins | sample 1475531 | NCBI WGS metagenome assembly OASD01 (sample SAMEA3360668, study PRJEB22359) | human gut metagenome | biome: ENVO:urban biome; feature: ENVO:human-associated habitat; material: ENVO:feces | place: Bangladesh | collected 2011
ATGACGCCCGTTACCAGGCAAAATACGTTTCAGCTATCTGGCAAAAACTGATCCCGAGTCAGGCTGATTTTTAATGTTCAACCCTGATCGCCGCTAACCGCATATAGTTAGCGGCGGTTATGAGATATAGCTATGAGCAGCTTATTTTTAACCGAAGATGAATTGCTAATATTAACGGGCTGCAAATATGCAAGCCACCAGCGAAAATGGTTAATGGAAAACGGGCTTCCGTTCTATACCAATCGTAGTGGCAAACCGATTGTCAGCCGGGATCTATTTACCTGCAATAAAACTTTACCACCACGCGAGGTAGAGCCGAATTTTGGTGCGATCTGATGGGAAGACGAAGGAAAAATCCTGAACACGAAAAATTACCTCCAAATGTATACCCAAATAAATATAGTTATGTATGGAAACCAACATCCAGAGAATCTGTAACACTAACCGCCATCAAGGATGGTTTAGCTGCTTTATGGAAAAAGTATGAGGAAACTGTAAATAATCGCGATCGTGCAATGACATTCGGTCGCTTGTGGGAAAAATTCCTCGCCAGCGCCTGTTACAGTGACCTTAGCCCAAGAACACAAAAAGATTATCTGCAACATCAAAAAAAGTTGCTTGCCGTATTCGGTAAGGTACCAGCGGATTCCATAAAACCAGAACACATCCGTCGATACATGGACAAAAGAGGGGAACAGAGCAAAACGCAAGCCAACCATGAAAAAAGCAGTATGTCCCGCGTTTACAGTTGGGGATATGAGCGAGGGTACGTGAAGGCTAACCCATGTGCAGGTGTAAGTAAATTCAAGGCCAAAAACCGCGAACGATATGTAACCGACAAGGAATACCAGGCAGTATTAAGCGTTGCGCCTCTTCCTGTTTTTATCGCAATGGAAATTGCCTATCTGTGTGCAGCGAGGGTTTCCGATGTGTTATCGCTGAAATGGGAGCAGATTGGAAACGACGGGATCTTTATCCAGCAAGGGAAAACAGGGAAAAAACAGATAAAAGCATGGAGTCCACGATTACAGGCGGCGATCGAAAAAGCAAAACAGTTACCAACATCCGCTTATGTGATCAGCAATCAATACGGCAACCGATATATGTACAAAGGCTTCAACGAAATGTGGGTAGAGGCAAGAAATCTTGCTGGTCAGCTATCAGGGATTACCACTGATTTTACGTTCCATGATTTGAAAGCTAAGGGGATTTCAGACTATGAGGGAAGCAGCCGGGACAAACAACTTTTCTCTGGCCACAAAACAGAAACTCAGGTGCTGGTTTACGATCGTAAAGTCAAGGTCACGCCTTCACTAAATCTTCCGTTAGATGTCAATTTAGATGCCTCTTAAATCCGCTTTACTACCTTATATGGCACATAAAAATCAATTTTTCCCTAGGAAAAATGCTATCATGAAGTCGGTAAAAAAAAGTGTTGCATTCGCGCAACCCCTCGTCTTTAGCGGAGGTTGCGAAAGTCAACAGATAAAGTTATAGTTACGACGATGCATAAGCATTACTTAAAATTTAACCTATTCCCACATTAGAACCGAGAATACTGTTAACAAAACTAATAAATTAGGAGTGAAGCATGATTAGAAACTTTCGATTCTCTGACGAGCATCCGGATTTCTGATTAGGCTCTAAAAGCACCGAAGTCTGCAGATGACGTGTACAAGGGCGGTTTCTTAACCGCCCTTAACTTTTTTATGGACCAATGTATGGCAACCGAATCCTGTCTAGCTATCTTGACAAGTAAATCTGTTATAGCCCTTCTCAATTTTCTCTTTCTTGCTTTAGTCATAGTGATTGGAGCTTTACTCGGAAGTACGCTTCGAACTGGAAAAGCCAGCGATACTGGTGGCAAAAAATTCATTGGTAGCGCCCATATGATAGGCATTGGATCTGCTTTTATCTGCGTACCCTTCATAGCTTCATTTCTGCATCTAAACTATCAATCACTTTTACTTCCGCTAGCCGATACAGCAGCAGTATACATTGAACAGTTGTTCATGCTGATATCCCTTGCCGGCATAGCCTCCTATCTTGGTTATGGACTACTCGACAACATCGCAAACAAAGTTCTTCAGAGTCAAGTGCAAGAGATAGGCCAAGAGCAAAAAGAAGCCAAACACTCCATCGAAGCTTTAGTTAATGAGAATAAGCAAATCAAGGACAATGAGAAAAAAATCAGGCTCGAGTTGCTATATTTGAAAGCAAAAGATGCTGTAGAGTCAGGCCAGCGATATGGTGAGAAAAAAACTGAAGAAGATAAACTAGCTTCTAAGAAGAAATACAATGATGCTCTTTCTCTTTTAGATGAAGGACTTAAGGAAATCAATGAAGAGGATGACTATCATTCATTTGACAAGTTCATGGTTTTGAAAGCATTTACCCTAAAGCGAATTGATGATATTGCGGGCGCGCTAGAAATTGTCAAAAAACTGTTAATTAAGGATAAAACGAACCCTGTCTTACTTTACAACATGGGTTGCTACCTTTTGCTATCTAAACAGCATAAGGATGAGCAAGAAGTTAAAGATTTCATTATGAAAGCTTTGACTGTTATCCCTGAGAAAGAAGCGCATAAACCCTTACAGAAAAAAATCATAGAAAAAGTTTTAGCGCGGTTGGATTCAGATATACAGGATCTGTTTAATGATGATGAGTTAACCAGAATCAGAGAGATGGTTAGGAGCAAGACAAACTAGCCATTTTTGTTCTTTGAAGCGCCTGTACAAAGGCGCTTTTTTTTGGGGATTCTATACTTTCAGTAGAAAAATATTCCAAGAGAATATTCCAAGTAATTCTAAGTGTGATGTGTGTCGTTGAATGAGGAAGCTGTAAGTGTTTGAATTGTGGCGGAGAGAGGGGGATTTGAACCCCCGGTGGAGTTGCCCCCACTCCGGTTTTCGAGACCGGTCCGTTCAGCCGCTCCGGCATCTCTCCGTTCAGATGGTTGCCATGATGTCAGGAAATTTGGCATTTTAACAGTCCCTGTCCGTGCAATTTTGTTCAAGTGACGAGTTTGCGAGCAAAACGATGATTAAGTGGCCCTGGAAAGTACAAGAATCAGCACATCAAACTGCCCTTCCCTGGCAGGAAGCACTATCGATCCCCCTTTTAACGGGTCTGACGGAACAGGAACAAAGCAAATTAGTCACTCTTGCCGAACGTTTTTTACAGCAAAAGCGGCTTGTTCCTTTACAGGGCTTTGAACTGGATTCATTAAGAAGCTGCCGGATAGCACTTCTATTTTGCCTACCCGTTCTGGAGTTAGGACTGGAATGGCTGGATGGTTTTCATGAAGTCTTAATTTATCCTGCGCCATTTGTGGTCGATGATGAATGGGAAGACGATATCGGTCTGGTGCATAACCAACGTATTGTTCAGTCAGGTCAGAGCTGGCAGCAAGGGCCTATCGTTTTGAACTGGTTGGATATACAAGATTCTTTTGATGCATCTGGTTTTAACCTGATTATTCATGAAGTCGCTCATAAGCTGGACACCCGTAACGGCGATCGCGCCAGCGGAGTTCCCTTTATTTCGTTGCGTGAGGTTGCTGGCTGGGAACACGATCTTCATGCTGCAATGAACAACATTCAGGAAGAAATCGAATTAGTTGGTGAGAATGCGGCGAGCATTGATGCTTATGCTGCCAGTGATCCTGCTGAATGTTTTGCCGTACTTTCTGAATATTTCTTTAGCGCCCCAGAACTTTTTGCTCCTCGTTTCCCTTCATTGTGGCAACGTTTCTGTCAATTTTATCAACAAGATCCTTTGCAGAGACTGCATCACGCTAATGATACAGACTCGTTTTCGGCGACGAATGTTCATTAATTAACAACTTTGCAGATTAATTAACCAATTGAAATGGCTTATGAAATTTAGTGTTGACAGACAAGGTACCGCTAAGTAATATGCGCTCCGTTCACACGATTCCTCTGTAGTTCAGTCGGTAGAACGGCGGACTGTTAATCCGTATGTCACTGGTTCGAGTCCAGTCAGAGGAGCCAATTTTCTGTTTTCATGCATCCTTGCAAATCTTTATCTGATGTTGATTCAACAGGTTAGTGTGAAAACTCTTCTCGGTGCATTTTGATTTTACCCTACGCATCGGGAAAAATTGGTGGTCAAATCTGGGGTCAGGTTAGTTCGATAATGGAGTGCCCCCCATATGTTCCTTACCGACGCAAAAATCCGCACCCTCAAGCCTTCTGATAAACCCTTTAAAGTCTCCGATTCTCACGGTCTGTATCTGCTGGTCAAGCCGGGTGGCTCCCGCCACTGGTATCTCAAATACCGTATTAGCGGTAAAGAATCCCGCATTGCGCTGGGTGCCTATCAAGCCATCTCCCTGTCTGATGCGCGACAGCAACGTGAAGGTATCCGTAAAATGCTGGCGCTGAATATCAACCCGGTACAGCAGCGGGCTGCTGAACGTGGCTCACGAACACCGGAGAAAGTTTTTAAAAACTTGGCGCTGGCGTGGCATAAAAGTAACAGGAAATGGTCGCAGAACACCGCCGACCGTCTGCTTGCCAGCCTGAACAATCACATCTTTCCGGTCATCGGGAACCTACCTGTATCAGAACTTAAACCCCGTCATTTCATTGACCTGCTGAAAGGGATCGAGGAAAAAGGTCTGCTGGAGGTTGCGTCCCGCACACGGCAGCACCTGAGTAACATAATGCGCCATGCGGTCCATCAGGAGTTAATCGATACGAACCCTGCAGCAAACCTTGGCGGCGTGACCACACCTCCTGTCAGACGGCACTATCCTGCCCTGCCGCTGGAGCGGCTGCCTGAACTGCTTGAACGTATTGGGGCATATCATCAGGGCCGTGAACTGACCCGGCATGCCGTTCTGCTGATGCTGCATGTGTTCATTCGCTCCAGTGAACTGCGTTTCGCCCGCTGGTCAGAGATTGATTTCACAAACCGAGTCTGGACGATACCCGCGACGCGAGAACCCATTATTGGCGTGCGTTATTCCGGCCGCGGGGCAAAAATGCGAATGCCGCATATCGTCCCCCTCTCAGAACAGTCCATCGCCATTCTGAAACAGATTAAGGATATCACCGGTAATAATGAACTGATCTTCCCCGGCGACCATAACCCGTATAAGCCAATGTGTGAAAACACGGTCAATAAGGCACTGCGGGTGATGGGTTACGACACGAAAAAGGATATCTGCGGTCACGGCTTCCGGGCAATGGCATGCAGTGCGCTGATGGAATCGGGTTTATGGGCAAAGGACGCAGTAGAACGCCAGATGAGTCATCAGGAGCGCAATACCGTGCGCATGGCTTATATTCATAAGGCAGAGCACCTAGAAGCCCGCAAAGCGATGATGCAGTGGTGGTCGGATTATCTGGAAGCATGCCGAGAATCTTATGCACCGCCTTATACAATTGGTAAAAATAAGTTTATCCCATAGTATACTAACGAATCCCTCACTCTGGCAAATTACCACCACCTCCACAGGAGGTGGTTCTATATAGACTTTTATCAACTTCATGACGAAAAACACCTATTTTATCCCAAAAGAAGACAATAGAGTCACAGAGGAATCAAAGAGCGACTCAATTGTCTTTGGACAGTCTGGTTGTGAGGTTAGAAAACAGTTACTCCTACACCATTAAATAGGGCGCAATGCTCGCTAATTTCTCCCGGGTTTCTGTCAGTTCGCGTTCCGGCGTAGATTGCGCGATGATTCCCGCCCCCGCCTGTATCCAGCTGCGCTGGCTATCCTGAAATACGGAACGCAGAACTAGCGCCGCATCAAAGCGCGTATCGTCCAGCAGCAGGATTGCGCCGGAATAAAGCTCTCGCGGCGTCTTCTCAATTTGCATAATCGCGTTCAGAGCAGCATTTTTAGGGATACCTGAGGCGGTAATCGACGGAAACAGCACGGTAAACGCATCCCAGGCATCCTTGTTTTCCGAAAGCTGACCGCTCACGCCAGACCCCAGATGCTGAACGCTGCCGCGCTGGCGAACCGACATTAAATCTTCAACCACCACGCTGCCCGGCTGGCAAACAGCCTCCAGTTCAGCAATAGCTTCTTTGACAGAAAGGATATGCTCAAGCACCTCTTTACTGTCGTGCAGCAGTTCTGCCTCTTTCGCCTTATTATGCTCCGGGTTTCCCATGCGATCGCGGGTGCCCGCAAGCGGTTCAGTGACCACTTTATTGCCCGTCACTGACATCACCAGTTCCGGGCTAAAGCCCAGCGCTTCGCGTCCTTCCTGACGGAACATAAACGAGCGCACAGGCGTGTTTGCCTGCCGCCCGTATAACAGCGTGGCGGGCATATCAATCCGCGATGGCAGGGGAATGGCGCGCGAGACAATCACTTTGACATACTCGCCACGGCGGATCTCCGCAACGGCGCGCGCAACCTGTTGTTTATATGCCTCACCATTGAGGGCGGTATCCACCGCCAGTGGTGCGTTCTGCGTCGTTGTACCGGCCTCTTTTACCCACTCGCACAAACGTCGGCACCCGTCGGCGGAGTCCGCATAAACGGTGACATTTCCCTTTTCAAAAATAAGTTCTTCACGGGGAACGGTTAACGTCAGCAGCGGCCACTCCCCGGCGTTAAAGGCAATCCCCCGCGCATGCGCCGCAAAGTTGAACCCAACCTGTCCATATACCCGACGTCCTTTCACCTGAGGATGCGCCATAAAACGACGCGCGCAGTCGGCAATGGAATCCACCGCCCATTTTTGCTCCCCGGCATCATCAATAAATGTCGCCTGCGTTCCGTCGGCATTAATGTGCAGCCGTGCCTGGCACCCTTTGCCTAAATACCAACAGGGTTGACGCTCATAGACATAACACTCTTCTTCTGCGAACTGGCGTAAAACGCCAGAAATCGTCGGTAGCCATTGTTCCTCTGGTAACGCCAGATGTAGAAATTCACTGATTTTCATCCCTTACCTCTCTGTGTTATTCCCGGATCAATCAATTGCGCTTGTCATCAGTTCTCTTGCCGAATGCAGCCGGATATAAGCAACCCACGCCGCCAGCAACGTGAATGCCCCGGCAAACAGGAAGCAGGCCGCATAGCCAAAATGTTGAGCAACAACGCCACCGATAACGCCTGCCAGAATGGCGATTGCCGCATCAGTACATTGAAAGAGGGTGAAGTCGACACCGGCCTGCAAAGGCGATGAAAGCGACATCAGCGTGGCGTAAAGACAGACCAGCGCGCAGGCCAGCGAAATGGACTGGACAAGGACCAGACACAGGAGAATCTGCAGCAGCAGATGACCCGGCGCCATCATGAGAGTCATCACCACCGCCAGCAGCGCGATCCCCTGGACGCCATAAGCCGTCAACAGCGCTCTGCCGGGTGAGGTGTATTTCATCAGCAATCCGCCGGCCAGCGTTCCTGCTATGCCCGCTGCAATATTGCCGCCGCTGAACAGCGCGCCCAATGCGGACATGCTCAACCCATGATCCAACAACAGCGGTGCCAGAAGAGGCAGCACAAACCGCATGCCTGAATTCAGCATCAATACCAGCAGTAAGCCCAGGCGAGCCTGCTTCCTCCTTAGCGCATAACCTAACGCCGGAACATGCGGGATAGTCGCTGTTCGCGTCGGCTCCGTAATGCGCCACAGCGGGAGTGACAGCGCCATAATCAGCACCGCCATCATCAGCATGGCGACAGGCCAGCCGGATGCCGCCGACAGCATCAGGAACACCCCGCCGCCGCACATCATTCCCAGATAGCTGCCGCCGACCTGCACGCTGTTTCCCCAGCCGTAACCCGTGCGGGTCAGTTGATCGACACAAAAGCCGTCGCTGGCGATATCAATGGTGGAGGCGACCGTGCCTGCCACCATAAACAGAACAAATAACGCGACGATTTGCGTATCGGGGAATCCCCCTTCTCGCCCAAACCAGCCAATCGCTGCGACAATAGTCAGGATCGCCGCTAGCGCGACCTGACCACGCAGGATTAACATGCGGGAACGGCGTTCCTGGCTACCGGGCGGAAGCCGCCAGCGCTCGATCCACGGCGCCCAAATAAACTTCAGCGCCCAGGGCAGCATAAACAGGGTTGTCGCACCGGCAAGCGCCAGCGAACCGCCAGCAGCGCGCACCAGCGCGGGTAAGGACTGCATAGACAGCGCCGATACCAGACTCTGCGTCACATAGACGCCGGCAATAGCAAAAATCACCCGCCCGGTCGTCAACGTCAGCGGTTTCACATTCGACTGAACATCACTCATGCACCCACTCTCCAGACGCGGAAACCCCGTCGTCGCGCCACACGCGCGCGGCCATTTGCGCCTGCCACAGCGCCTGATAACGTCCATGATGTGAGAGCAATTGCGCATGAGTACCCTGCTCAACCACCTGTCCCTCTTCCATCACCAGAATGTTTCCGGCCCCGGCGATGGTGGATAAACGGTGAGCGATGATAATCACCGTCCGGTTGTGAACCAGGTTATCGATCGCTTTTTGCACCGCCAGCTCGCTTTCAATATCCAGCGCGGCAGTCGGTTCATCGAGAATGACGACCGGCGCGTTTTTCAATAACGCTCTGGCAATGGAAATCCGCTGGCGCTCGCCGCCCGATAGCTGGCCGCCCATCTCTCCCATTGGCGTCAGCCAGCCTTGCGGAAGACGGGAAATAAACTCAAGGCACTGCGCCGCGCGGGCGGCCTCTTCTACCTCCTGCCGCGTCGCCTGTGGGCGCGCGATACGGATATTCGCCAGCAGCGTGTCATCAAACAGCCAGACATCCTGGAAAACAACAGAAATCAGGCTATTGAGCTGTTCCGGCGTCAGGCGGCGAATATCGACGCCGCCAATAGAAATCTGCCCTTGCTGCGGATCGGCATAGCGCATTAACAGTTTGGTGACCGTAGTTTTGCCTGCGCCGGAGGCACCCACCAGCGCGCTCATACTGGCTGCCGGGAACGTCAAAGAAACATGATTAAGCGCGTAGCCGTCGCCTTCTTCGTAGCGATAGCTGACGTTGTCAAAGCGGATATCGTAACGTTCCGGCATCTCGCTTTGCTCTGCGACGGGAAGCGGTGCTATCGCCATAAACTGCTCAATCCGTTGCAGGGCGCTGGCGATCAGTTCCACAACCGAGGTGTAGCTGATAAACATCGCCATCGGTTCTGCGAAGCGCATAATCATCGCGACGGCGGCAATCAAAAAGGCGAGGTTCAGAGTGCCCGTCACTACCCAGACGATCCCGGATAACACCACCACCTGTAGGCCCAACTCCACGACGCTGGCGATCAGCATCGTTGCGCCAGCGCCCTGACGGTGAGTGCGGGTCTGTAAGTTTTCCAGCGCATTGAAATGCGCCAGCAGCGCCCGGCTTTTATCGGCATCGCTGCCGCAGGTGCGCAATACCATCATCCCCTGAGCAAATTCAACGATATCGCCGCTCAGACGCTGGTGCGCTTCCCCCAGCGTCTGCATTTGTCGCCGCATCGCCGGGCGGCGCCAGTAATAAAACGGCACCAGCAGAGGGAAGATCAGCAACATCACCAGCCCCAGCCGCCAGTCTATCCACAATGTCGCCAGCGACGCCGTCAGCGGCGTGACAATGGTGAGCAGCAAAATATTGGCTATCGCAATAACATAATTGAGGTTTTCATCCACGCTGCCCAGCAGCAAGGCGTTCATTTCACCCGCCCTGCCGCGCTGGAGCTTCTCCAGCGGCACGCGGCGTAACTGCTCGCCAAGTCGCAGGCGCAACTCATGGGTAGCCTGCGCCAGATGACCACGGTATTCAAAGCCCAGGCCATACCAGCGTAGCACCAGCGTCACAATTGCGGCGACGCTGAAGGCCATAGCCCAGTTAAGAAGTTGCGGCGCGTCTCCCCGTAACAGCGCATCAATGATCGGATAAAGACAGGCAAAGGCGATCCCCTGCATGAATGCCGCCAGCAACAGCGCCAGCATACTGCGTCGCAGCATCCTGGCCTGACTGCCAACGCTGGAGATAAGCTGGCGCCAGATGACGCGCCAGGCCAGGTTATCCGCAGGATTATTGTCTTTCATTTTCCACCACCTCTTCCTGTGTTCCACCCGGCACCCAATGCTGCGCCTGCTGATAGTGTTGCCAGAGCCGTTGATACAGGCCGCCCTGCGCCAACAGTTGCGTATGGTTCCCCATTTCCCTGAGCTGTCCGTCGGAAAACAGCAATATCACATCGGCCTGAGTCACCATTGAGAGACGATGCGCGACCATGATGACCGTCCGGCCACGCATGGCCGCCGCGAGCGCCTTGATAAGCGCCGCTTCGTTTTCCGGGTCAGCAAACGCCGTCGCCTCATCGAGCACCAGGATGGGGCGATCCTGCAAAAGCGCCCGGGCGATAGTAATGCGCTGCCGCTGGCCGCCGGAGAGAAATACCCCACGTTCCCCGACTCGAGTGTTGTAACCTTCTGGCAGAGCGCTAATAAAATCATGGGCCTGCGCCACTCTGGCCGCCGCTATAACCGCCTCCAGCGGCGTATCCGGCGCGCCCAGACGAATGTTATTGGCTATCGTGTCGGCAAAAAGGAAGTTGTCCTGAAACACAAACGAGAGTTGCTTCATCAGGGTGTCCGTCTGCATATCACGCAGATCCACGCCGCCAATACGGATATGGCCTTTGTCCGGGTCGGCGTAACGCAGCAGCAAGCGCGCCACGGTGCTTTTTCCGGCGCCGCTTGGCCCGACCAGCGCCACAATTTGCCCGGCAGGCACATGAAAGCTCACCTCCTGCAACGCGGCGCCAGTACGCGCTTGCGGATAATGAAAGCTCACCTGCTCAAAGGTAATGCTCGCCTCTTGCGGCTGCTGGTCAGACTGCGGCAGCGATAACTCCGGCATCGCGAGAACCTGATAAATACGCTGAATGCTTAAACGCGTTTGCGCGACCAGGTTATTGAGCATCATCATTGGCATTACGGCTTCGGCCATTCCGCTGCCCAGCAGTAAAACGGCCACCCACGCGATAAAATCGAAACTGCCATAGTGCAACAGGCCGTATCCCGACCAGATCAGGACAAACAGGGTCGGGAGAGGATTCAGAATCGAGAAGGAAAAACGCGCTGAAAAACCGGCTTTGCGATACCAGGTTTTGAGCACATCGACCCACTCTTCAAGGGCGCGTTGATAGCGCAAAAAACTGGTGCTGCCGCTATCAAACGTTCTCACCACGGGCATGGCCTGCACGAACTCAATAACCGCCGCGCTAACCTGCTCGCGCGCCTTATGATAACGCTGAGCCATATTTTCCGAACGCTGGCGGGCGAGCACGAGAATAACCGATCCAAACGCCAGTACCCCCAGCGTCGCGATTGCCAGCCGCCAGTCCAGCCAGAACAAGATAACGATTGTCGCCAGCGGCATGATGATCGCGCGGGCATAGAGCGGCGTGCTGTCGGCCACAAAAATATGTAACGACTTCACGTCATCCAGCATCACTTTCGCCACTGACCCGCTGCCCATTTGCTGTAACACGCCAGGCGGAAGCTGCAATGCTTTACGGGCTAACCTGCTGCGCAGAATGTTCTCCAGATGAAAAGCCGCGTAATGAGAGGTGTTGAACGCCTGTAAGCGCAGAACAAAAGTTAAGACCACGCAGCCGATCACGCCGCCCAGCGGCCAGGCCGGAATAGCGTCAGGCGTCGCGCGAATGTCACGCAGGCTCCACGCCAGAAAAAGGAGCGCCCCCAGTCTGGTTAATGCCGCCAGCCCCGCCAGCGCCATAGCTAAAATAACCTTCCTGCGAACCGGTGTAATCACCTGCCAGAGAGGAAATCGGGACAGCGATTCAGTATTGGATGATTGAGATGACATGGGAGTAACTGAATTTCCTGATGAATTTTTACGGACGCCAAAAACGACAATTCAGGGTGGCGTTCTGAGAATTAATGTGAATAATAACCATTATCAATAACTCATCTACCCCATTCGGTTCTATTTATACCCGCATTGGTCTAAGCCACAGGGAGATAACCAGGTCATGACGGAGTCACCGCAAACGCAATCTGAAATCTCTATTCACCAGTTGGTGGTCGGGAAACCTGCAAACGATGGCAATATTCCTGCTCAGTGTGAACTGCTGCGCTGTTCGTTGCAGGAAGGTATGGATATTTTGCTCTGGAGGGGCCATTTTGCGCGGCCAGAGACGTTGCAGCTACACGACGATCTGGGCAGGATTAACTTCTCGTGCATCCTGGAAGGCACATCGCGCTTTGCGATTCAGGGACTCCGGCGCCACACCGACTGGGAGCTTGCGCGCAATCGCCATTACATTACCCATACGCCAGACTGTCGCGGCAGCGCCTCCTATTGTGGCCGATTCGAGAGCATTACCCTCTCCTTCAGCCCTGAAACCCTCGCGCTGTGGGTGCCGGATATTAGCGCGGTCATTAAGAATAAGATCGACTCCCACTGCTGTTGCCAGCAGCAGCGTTGTAATGCTGAAACCCACTTAACGGCTCAGGCCTTGCGTCACGCGCTGATGCGCATGCACGGCGGCTTCAGTCATGAACAAAAGCCGTCGACGCTATGGTTGCAGGGGCAAAGTCTGGTCATGCTCAGTCTGGTGCTGGATGAACATCGCGAAGACGCCAGTTGCCTCTCCTGCCACTTCAACCCGATGGAACGCCAGAAACTGCTGCGGGCGAAGGATCTGCTGCTGGCTGATCTGACGCAAGCGCCGGGCGTCGCGGAGCTGGCCAGAGAGTCCGGTCTGAGCGTTCTCAAAATTAAGCGAGGCTTCCGCGTTCTGTTCAACAACAGCGTCTATGGCCTGTTTCAGGCTGAACGAATGCAGGAAGCCAGAAGACGCCTGGCCAACGGCAATACCTCCGTCATGACGGTGGCGGCCGATCTGGGCTATGCCAACGCCAGCCATTTCTCTGCCGCCTTCCAGAAACAGTTTGGCGTAACTCCTTCGACCTTTAAACGCGGGATGTAACCGGGGTCGCGCCCCCCTAAACTCCTCCCTGACAGAGGCCCGGATACCCCATCCGGGCCTCTGTTCTTTCCGCCTGTTACCAACCCGAAACGGGCATAAATAAACCCGTTTCGGGTAGCATCCAATTGTTAATAATTATTATTCTCATATGAGTAATGCTTTTCGGTAAGACGTGCCATCAGGAGGAAGAATGATTTCTGGCGCACCATCTCAGGATTCGCTGTTACCGGACAACCGCCACGCGGCTGATTACCAACAATTACGCGAGCGGCTCATACAGGAACTGAATTTAACGCCGCAGCAGTTACATGAAGAGAGCAACCTGATCCAGGCCGGCCTGGATTCCATAAGATTGATGAGATGGTTACACTGGTTTCGTAAAAATGGCTACCGCCTTACCCTTCGCGAGCTGTATGCCGCCCCCACGCTGGCGGCATGGAACCAGTTAATGCTCAGCCGGTCGCCGGAGAACGCGGAAGAAGAAACGCCGCCCGACGAATCATCCTGGCCGAACATGACCGAAAGTACCCCCTTCCCATTGACGCCAGTACAGCACGCCTACCTGACGGGCCGCATGCCGGGGCAGACGCTTGGCGGCGTGGGTTGCCACCTGTATCAGGAGTTTGAAGGCCATTGTCTGACGGCGTCGCAGCTGGAGCAGGCCATCACGACCTTGCTGCAACGCCACCCAATGCTGCATATCGCCTTTCGCCCCGACGGGCAGCAGGTCTGGCTACCGCAACCTTACTGGAACGGCGTCACCGTTCATGATTTACGCCATAACGACGCTGAAAGCCGCCAGGCCTATCTGGACGCACTGCGCCAGCGCCTGAGCCACCGTCTTTTACGCGTGGAAATCGGCGAAACGTTTGATTTTCAGCTGACGCTCTTGCCGGACAATCGCCACCGCCTCCATGTCAATATTGACCTGCTGATTATGGATGCCTCCAGCTTTACGCTTTTCTTCGATGAGCTTAACGCCCTGCTGGCCGGAGAATCGCTGCCGGCTATCGACACCCGCTATGATTTCCGCTCGTATTTGCTGCACCAGCAGAAGATCAATCAACCACTGAGAGACGTCGCGCGCGCTTACTGGCTGGCGAAAGCATCGACGCTTCCCCCCGCGCCCGTCTTGCCGCTGGCCTGCGAACCCGCCACGCTACGTGAAGTCCGTAATACCCGACGCCGCATGATTGTCCCGGCAACACGCTGGCACGCCTTTAGCAACCGGGCCGGCGAGTATGGCGTGACGCCGACAATGGCACTGGCGACCTGTTTTTCTGCCGTGCTGGCTCGCTGGGGCGGCCTGACGCGTCTGCTGCTTAACATCACCTTATTCGACCGCCAGCCGCTGCAACCGGCGGTTGGCGCGATGCTTGCCGACTTCACCAATATTCTTCTGCTGGATACCGCCTGCGATGGCGATACCGTCAGCAACCTGGCGCGTAAAAACCAGCTCACGTTTACGGAGGACTGGGAGCATCGCCACTGGTCCGGCGTCGAATTACTCCGTGAACTCAAACGCCAGCAGCGCTACCCCCACGGCGCCCCGGTGGTATTTACCAGCAATCTGGGGCGTTCCCTCTACAGCAGCCGCGCAGAATCGCCGTTGGGCGAGCCGGAATGGGGCATCTCGCAAACGCCGCAGGTCTGGATAGATCATCTGGCGTTCGAGCATCACGGCGAGGTCTGGCTACAATGGGACAGCAACGACGCGCTGTTCCCTCCGGCGTTAGTCGAAACATTGTTCGACGCCTACTGCCAGTTGATTAACCAACTCTGCGATGACGAAAGCGCCTGGCAAAAGCCGTTCGCAGATATGATGCCCGCCAGCCAGCGCGCGATACGCGAACGGGTCAACGCCACCGGCGCCCCCATTCCCGAAGGCTTGCTGCATGAAGGCATTTTCCGTATCGCTCTGCAACAGCCGCAGGCGCTGGCGGTAACGGACATGCGTTATCAGTGGAATTATCATGAGCTGACAGACTATGCCCGCCGTTGCGCGGGCAGGTTAATCGAGTGCGGGGTTCAGCCCGGCGATAATGTGGCTATCACGATGTCGAAAGGCGCAGGACAACTTGTTGCGGTTCTGGCCGTCCTGCTGGCCGGGGCGGTTTACGTTCCGGTTTCGCTGGATCAGCCTGCCGCACGGCGCGAGAAAATCTACGCTGACGCCAGCGTCCGGCTGGTGCTCATTTGTCAGCACGACGCCAGCGCCGGGTCAGACGATATTCCCGCCCTTGCCTGGCAGCAGGCCATTGAGGCGGAGCCGATCGCCAACCCGGTAGTACGCGCCCCCACGCAACCGGCCTACATTATCTACACCTCCGGCTCTACCGGTACGCCGAAAGGGGTAGTCATTTCTCACCGGGGAGCGCTTAACACCTGTTGCGATATCAATACCCGCTATCAGGTTGGCCCGCATGACAGGGTGCTGGCCCTCTCCGCCCTACATTTTGATTTATCGGTTTACGACATTTTTGGCGTACTGCGCGCGGGCGGCGCGCTGGTGATGGTGATGGAAAATCAACGGCGCGATCCTCACGCATGGTGTGAGCTGATCCAGCGCCATCAGGTCACGCTCTGGAACAGCGTCCCGGCGCTGTTCGATATGCTGCTGACCTGGTGTGAAGGTTTCGCCGACGCCACGCCGGAAAACCTGCGCGCAGTGATGCTTTCCGGCGACTGGATCGGGCTTGACCTCCCCGCCCGTTATCGGGCCTTCCGGCCACAAGGACAATTTATCGCGATGGGCGGCGCCACCGAGGCGTCTATCTGGTCTAACGCCTGCGAAATTCACGACGTCCCCGCCCACTGGCGCTCCATCCCTTACGGTTTTCCGCTAACCAACCAACGCTACCGGGTGGTGGATGAACAGGGCCGGGACTGCCCTGACTGGGTGCCGGGTGAATTATGGATTGGCGGCATTGGGGTCGCGGAAGGCTATTTCAACGATCCCCTGCGTAGCGAGCAGCAATTTTTGACGCTCCCGGACGAGCGCTGGTATCGCACCGGCGATCTCGGCTGCTACTGGCCAGATGGCACAATCGAGTTCCTCGGTCGTCGCGACAAGCAGGTCAAAGTCGGAGGATATCGCATCGAGCTGGGCGAAATCGAAAGCGCGCTCAGCCAGCTGGTGGGGGTGAAACAAGCAACCGTTCTGGCGATCGGCGAAAAAGAAAAAACGCTGGCGGCATACGTTGTTCCTCAGGGCGAGGCTTTTTGCGTTACCGATCATCGGAACCCGGCACTGCCGCAGGCGTGGCACACGCTTGCGGGAACGTTGCCCTGTTGCGCCATCTCGCCAGAGATCTCCGCAGAACAGGTAGCCGATTTCCTTCAGCATCGCCTGCTAAAACTGAAGCCGGGTCACACCGCTGGCGCCGATCCTCTCCCCCTGATGAACTCACTCGCTATCCAGCCGCGCTGGCAGGCCGTGGTGGAACGCTGGTTAGCATTTCTGGTGACACAACGGCGACTGAAGCCCGCTGCTGAAGGTTATCAGGTCTGCGCTGGTGAAGAACGCGAGGATGAGCACCCGCACTTCAGCGGACATGATTTAACGTTATCGCAAATTCTTCGCGGTGCCCGTAACGAACTGTCGTTACTGAACGACGCGCAGTGGTCGCCGGAAAGCCTGGCCTTTAACCATCCGGCCAGTGCCCCGTATATTCAGGAACTGGCGACAATTTGCCAACAGCTTGCACAGCGCTTACAGCGCCCGGTACGCCTGCTTGAGGTGGGAACCCGCACTGGCCGCACCGCAGAATCGCTGTTAGCACAGCTCAACGCCGGACAGATTGAGTATGTCGGGCTTGAGCAGAGCCAGGAGATGCTGCTGAGCGCCCGGCAGAGGCTCGCCCCCTGGCCTGGCGCCCGTCTGTCCCTCTGGAATGCAGACACGCTGGCGGCGCACGCTCACTCGGCGGACATTATCTGGCTTAATAACGCCCTGCATCGTCTGCTGCCGGAAGATCCCGGGCTCCTTGCGACATTACAACAGCTTGCCGTTCCCGGCGCGCTGCTCTACGTGATGGAGTTTCGCCAGTTAACGCCGTCCGCCCTACTCAGCACGCTCCTGTTAACCAATGGGCAGCCGGAGGCCTTGCTGCATAACAGCGCCGACTGGGCGGCATTATTTAGCGCGGCCGGCTTCAACTGTCAGCATGGCGATGAGGTCGCGGGGTTACAACGCTTCCTCGTACAATGTCCTGACAGGCAGGTGCGCCGCGATCCCCGTCAACTTCAGGCCGCCCTCGCCGGGCGTCTGCCGGGGTGGATGGTGCCGCAACGGATCGTCTTCCTCGACGCCTTACCGCTGACAGCTAACGGGAAAATTGACTACCAGGCGCTGAAGCGTCGTCATACCCCTGAAGCGGAAAACCCGGCCGAAGCGGATTTACCCCAGGGCGACATTGAAAAACAGGTTGCCGCCCTCTGGCAGCAACTCTTATCAACTGGCAATGTCACCAGAGAAACCGACTTCTTCCAGCAAGGCGGCGATAGCCTGCTGGCGACCCGTCTGACCGGGCAACTTCATCAGGCAGGTTATGAAGCGCAATTAAGCGACCTGTTTAATCATCCCCGGCTGGCGGATTTTGCCGCCACGCTGCGGAAAACCGACGTCCCGGTCGAACAACCATTCGTCCACTCCCTTGAAGATCGCTACCAGCCCTTTGCGCTTACCGACGTGCAGCAGGCTTACCTGGTGGGGCGTCAGCCGGGCTTTGCCCTGGGCGGCGTCGGCTCACATTTCTTTGTTGAATTTGAAATTGCCGATCTGGACCTCACCCGGCTGGAGACGGTCTGGAACCGATTAATCGCCCGCCACGATATGCTGCGCGCCATCGTGCGTGATGGACAGCAACAGGTGCTCGAACAGACGCCCCCCTGGGTGATACCCGCACACACCCTCCATACGCCTGAAGAGGCGTTGCGGGTGCGCGAAAAACTGGCGCATCAGGTACTCAACCCCGAAGTGTGGCCGGTATTCGATCTCCAGGTCGGATACGTGGACGGGATGCCTGCCCGCCTGTGGCTGTGTCTGGATAACCTGTTGCTTGACGGTCTGAGCATGCAGATCCTGCTGGCGGAGCTGGAGCACGGCTACCGCTACCCGCAACAGCTGCTTCCGCCGCTGCCCGTCACCTTCAGGGATTATCTGCAACAACCCTCGCTACAGTCGCCCAATCCAGATTCTCTGGCATGGTGGCAGGCGCAGCTTGATGATATTCCTCCGGCGCCTGCGTTGCCGCTGCGCTGCTTGCCTCAGGAGGTTGAAACACCGCGCTTCGCCCGCCTGAACGGCGCACTGGACAGCACGCGCTGGCATCGGCTGAAAAAACGGGCGGCTGACGCCCATCTCACCCCGTCGGCCGTACTGTTGTCGGTGTGGTCAACGGTTCTCTCTGCATGGAGTGCGCAGCCTGACTTCACGCTTAACCTTACGCTTTTCGACAGGCGACCGCTGCACCCGCAAATCAACCAGATTCTGGGCGATTTCACCTCGCTGATGCTGCTGAGCTGGCATCCCGGCGAAAGCTGGCTGCACAGCGCGCAGTCACTACAGCAGCGGCTGAGCCAGAACCTCAACCACCGCGATGTGTCAGCCATCCGCGTGATGCGTCAACTGGCGCAACGGCAAAACGTGCCAGCCGTTCCGATGCCCGTCGTCTTTACCAGCGCGCTGGGCTTTGAGCAGGATAACTTCCTCGCCCGGCGTAATCTGCTCAAACCGGTCTGGGGCATCTCCCAGACGCCGCAGGTCTGGCTCGATCACCAGATTTATGAATCCGAAGGCGAACTGCGCTTTAACTGGGATTTTGTCGCCGCGCTGTTTCCTGCCGGGCAGGTGGAGCGCCAGTTTGAACAGTATTGCGCATTGCTAAACCGAATGGCCGAGGATGAAAGCGGCTGGCAACTGCCGCTCGCCGCGCTGGTGCCTCCCGTTAAACACGCAGGGCAATGCGCAGAGCGCTCACCGCGCGTATGCCCTGAGCACTCTCAGCCACACATTGCGGCGGACGAGAGCACCGTCAGCCTGATTTGCGACGCCTTCCGCGAGGTGGTTGGCGAGTCTGTCACGCCCGCAGAAAACTTCTTTGAGGCGGGCGCAACGTCGCTGAATCTGGTGCAACTGCACGTTTTGTTACAACGTCACGAATTTTCCACCCTGACGTTGCTTGACCTCTTCACCCACCCTTCTCCTGCTGCCCTGGCCGATTATCTGGCCGGCGTCGCCACGGTGGAGAAAACACAACGACCTCGCCCTGTTCGCCGTCGTCAGCGGCGGATATAGCGCGAAGCAAACTGATTTTCCCCGGAACGCCATCGCGAACGCATGGCGTTCCATTGACTTTGTGAATCTTAGGAAACGGGACCGATTATGGATAACTTGCGCTTCTCTTCTGCGCCGACAGCAGATTCCATTGATGCATCGATCGCTCAACACTACCCGGACTGCGAACCTGTCGCGGTTATCGGCTACGCCTGCCATTTTCCTGAATCGCCGGATGGCGAAACGTTCTGGCAAAATCTGCTGGAAGGTCGTGAATGCAGCCGACGCTTTACGCGCGAAGAGCTTCTGGCCGTCGGTCTGGATGCCGCCATCATTGACGATCCTCATTATGTCAATATCGGTACGGTGTTAGACAACGCCGACTGCTTCGACGCCACCCTGTTTGGCTATTCGCGACAGGAAGCGGAGTCGATGGACCCGCAGCAGCGCCTGTTTTTGCAGGCGGTCTGGCATGCGCTGGAACATGCCGGTTATGCCCCCGGCGCCGTCCCCCATAAGACCGGCGTTTTCGCCTCTTCCCGGATGAGTACCTACCCCGGTCGCGAAGCATTGAACGTGACAGAAGTCGCGCAGGTAAAAGGTCTGCAATCTCTGATGGGCAATGATAAAGACTATATTGCCACCCGCGCCGCGTACAAACTCAACCTGCACGGCCCGGCGTTATCGGTACAGACCGCCTGCTCCAGCTCGCTGGTTGCCGTGCATCTGGCCTGTGAAAGCCTGCGCGCTGGCGAATCCGATATGGCGGTTGCCGGCGGCGTGGCGCTCTCTTTCCCCCAGCAGGCAGGCTACCGCTACCAGCCCGGAATGATTTTCTCTCCTGATGGTCACTGTCGTCCCTTTGACGCCTCGGCTGAGGGCACCTGGGCCGGTAACGGTCTCGGCTGCGTGGTGCTGCGTCGCCTGAGAGACGCGCTGCTGTCAGGCGATCCGATTATCTCGGTGATCCTCTCCAGCGCGGTCAACAACGACGGCAACAGAAAGGTCGGCTATACCGCCCCTTCCGTCGCAGGGCAACAGGCAGTCATCGAAGAGGCGTTAATGCTGGCGGCCATCGACGACAGGCAGGTAGGTTACATTGAAACCCACGGCACCGGCACACCGCTGGGCGACGCGATTGAAATTGAAGCGTTACGCAACGTCTATGCGCCTCGCCCGCAGGATCAGCGCTGTGCGCTCGGTTCCGTGAAAAGTAACATGGGCCATCTGGATACCGCGGCGGGCATTGCCGGACTGCTGAAAACCGTTCTGGCAGTCAGTCGCGGGCAAATTCCTCCCTTACTGAATTTTCACACCCCCAACCCGGCGCTGAAACTTGAAGAGAGCCCCTTTACCATACCGGTGTCGGCACAGGCATGGCAGGACGAAATGCGCTATGCGGGCGTCTCCTCCTTTGGTATTGGCGGCACCAACTGCCATATGATCGTCGCCTCGCTGCCCGACGCGCTCAACGCGCGCCTCCCCAATACGGATAGCGGCAGAAAAAGTACCGCGCTGCTGCTCAGCGCCGCCAGCGACAGCGCGTTGCGGCGGCTGGCGACGGATTATGCCGGGGCGCTGAGAGAGAATGCGGATGCCAGCTCTCTGGCCTTCACAGCCCTGCACGCGCGCCGTCTCGATCTCCCCTTCCGCCTGGCGGCGCCATTAAACCGTGAAACCGCCGAGGCGCTCAGCGCCTGGGCTAGTGAGAAATCGGGGGCGCTGGTTTACAGCGGCCACGGCGCCAGCGGCAAGCAGGTGTGGCTGTTTACCGGCCAGGGCTCGCACTGGCGCACTATGGGTCAAACGATGTACCAGCACTCAACGGCGTTTGCCGACACGCTGGATCGCTGTTTTTCCGCCTGTAGCGAAATGCTCACGCCGTCACTGCGCGAAGCGATGTTTAACCCCGATTCGGCGCAGCTGGACAATATGGCCTGGGCGCAGCCGGCGATTGTCGCGTTTGAAATCGCGATGGCGGCGCACTGGCGTGCTGAAGGACTGAAGCCAGACTTCGCCATTGGGCATTCCGTCGGTGAATTTGCCGCTGCCGTTGTCTGCGGACACTATACGATTGAACAGGTCATGCCACTGGTTTGTCGGCGCGGCGCGCTAATGCAGCAGTGCGCAAGCGGCGCGATGGTGGCGGTATTTGCAGACGAAGACACGCTGATGCCGCTGGCTCGCCAGTTTGAGCTGGATCTCGCCGCCAACAACGGTACGCAACATACGGTATTTTCCGGGCCGGAAGCCCGTCTCGCGGTATTTTGCGCCACGCTCTCGCAGCATGACATTAACTATCGTCGCCTGAGCGTAACCGGTGCGGCGCACTCCGCTTTACTGGAGCCGATACTCGATCGGTTCCAGGACGCCTGCGCGGGACTGCACGCGGAGCCGGGGCAAATACCGATTATTTCCACGCTCACCGCCGACGTCATTGATGAGTCAACGCTCAACCAGGCGGATTACTGGCGCCGACACATGCGCCAGCCGGTGCGTTTTATCCAGAGTATTCAGGTGGCGCATCAGCTCGGCACCCGCGTTTTTCTGGAGATGGGGCCCGATGCCCAGTTGGTTGCTTGCGGGCAGCGCGAATACCGCGATAACGCATACTGGATAGCCAGCGCCCGGCGTAACAAAGAGGCGAGCGATGTCCTCAATCAGGCCCTGCTCCAGCTTTACGCTGCCGGCGTCGCCCTACCGTGGGCCGACCTGCTGGCGGGCGATGGACAACGTATCGCTGCGCCATGTTATCCGTTTGATACTGAACGTTACTGGAAAGAGCGCGTCTCCCCGGCCTGCGAGCCTGCCGACGCAGCGCTGTCTGCCGGGCTGGAGGTGGCGAGTCGCGCCGCGACAGCGCTCGATCTCCCTCGCCTGGAAGCGCTTAAACAGTGCGCCACGCGACTGCACGCCATCTACGTCGATCAACTGGTACAACGCTGTACCGGCGATGCCATAGAGAACGGCGTGGACGCCATGACCATCATGCGCCGTGGACGTCTGCTGCCCCGCTACCAGCAGCTACTCCAGCGCCTGCTGAATAACTGCGTGGTCGACGGCGATTACCGCTGCACCGACGGGCGATACGTCCGCGCCCGCCCCATTGAACATCAACAGCGGGAATCACTGCTGACGGAACTTGCCGGTTATTGTGAAGGTTTTCAGGCTATTCCCGACACCATCGCCCGTGCCGGCGATCGGTTATATGAAATGATGAGCGGCGCGGAAGAACCGGTGGCGATTATCTTCCCGCAAAGCGCCTCCGACGGCGTGGAAGTGCTGTATCAGGAATTCAGCTTTGGCCGCTATTTCAACCAAATCGCCGCCGGGGTATTACGCGGCATTGTCCAGACGCGTCAGCCCCGCCAGCCGTTGCGTATTCTTGAAGTTGGCGGCGGAACCGGCGGCACCACCGCGTGGCTGCTGCCGGAACTCAACGGCGTTCCGGCACTGGAGTACCATTTCACCGATATCTCGGCGCTGTTCACCCGTCGCGCCCAGCAGAAATTCGCCGACTATGATTTTGTGAAGTATAGCGAGCTGGATCTCGAAAAAGAGGCGCAGTCTCAGGGTTTCCAGGCACAGTCTTACGATCTTATCGTGGCAGCGAACGTGATTCACGCCACCCGCCATATTGGCCGCACGCTCGATAATCTGCGCCCCCTGCTCAAGCCGGGCGGGCGCCTGCTGATGCGCGAAATCACCCAGCCAATGCGTCTGTTTGACTTCGTTTTCGGCCCGCTGGTTCTTCCGCTACAGGATCTCGACGCCCGCGAAGGTGAGTTATTCCTCACCACCGCTCAGTGGCAACAACAGTGCCGCCACGCCGGATTCAGCAAAGTGGCGTGGCTACCGCAGGATGGCAGCCCGACCGCCGGGATGAGCGAACATATCATTCTCGCCACGCTGCCCGGTCAGGCGGTTAGCGCCGTAACATTCACCGCGCCATCAGAACCCGTGTTGGGGCAGGCGCTGACGGATAACGGTGATTATCTCGCCGACTGGTCTGATTGCGCAGGTCAGCCCGAACAGTTTAACGCCCGCTGGCAGGAGGCCTGGCGTCTGCTTTCACAGCGTCATGGCGACGCTCTGCCTGTGGAACCGCCCCCCGTCGCCGCCCCGGAGTGGCTGGGGAAGGTTCGCTTAAGCTGGCAAAACAAAGCCTTTTCCCGCGGTCAGATGCGCGTTGAAGCCCGTCATCCTGCTGGCGAGTGGCTGCCGCTATCGCCCGCCGCGCCTCTTCCTGCGCCGCAAACGCATTATCAATGGCGCTGGACGCCCCTCAACGTCGCCAGCATTGACCATCCGCTTACCTTTAGCTTCAGCGCCGGTACGCTTGCGCGCAGCGACGAGCTGGCGCAATACGGCATCATTCACGATCCGCACGCCTCTTCACGACTGATGATTGTTGAGGAGAGCGAGGATACGCTGGCCTTAGCGGAGAAAGTGATAGCAGCGCTCACCGCCAGCGCAGCCGGATTGATTGTGGTTACTCGCCGCGCGTGGCGAGTCGAGGAAAATGAAGCACTCTCTGCATCCCATCACGCGCTATGGGCCTTGCTTCGCGTCGCGGCCAACGAACAGCCGGAACGGTTGCTTGCCGCCATCGATCTCGCCGAAAACACCCCGTGGGAAACGCTGCATCAAGGGTTGAGCGCAGTCTCACTATCACAGCGCTGGCTCGCCGCACGGGGTGACACCCTTTGGCTCCCTTCACTGTCGCCCAATACGGGATGCGCCGCTGAATTACCGGCAAACGTGTTTACCGGCGATAGCCGCTGGCATCTGGTGACCGGAGCGTTTGGCGGATTAGGCCGCCTTGCCGTGAACTGGCTCAGAGAAAAAGGGGCGCGACGCATCGCCCTGCTGGCGCCGCGCGTGGATGAGTCATGGCTACGCGACGTGGAGGGCGGGCAGACGCGCGTCTGCCGTTGTGATGTGGGCGATGCCGGGCAACTGGCCACGGTTCTTGACGATCTGGCGGCCAACGGCGGCATTGCCGGAGCGATTCATGCCGCTGGCGTATTGGCTGACGCGCCCTTGCAGGAGCTTGATGACCACCAGCTGGCTGCCGTTTTCGCGGTAAAAGCGCAGGCGGCAAGCCAGCTGTTGCAAACCCTGCGCAACCACGACGGACGCTATCTTATTCTCTACTCTTCCGCTGCCGCCACCCTCGGCGCGCCGGGTCAGAGCGCCCATGCGCTGGCCTGCGGCTACCTGGACGGGCTGGCCCAGCAGTTTTCCACCCTTGATGCGCCGAAAACGCTCTCTGTCGCCTGGGGCGCATGGGGAGAAAGCGGTCGGGCGGCCACGCCGGAAATGCTGGCGACGCTCGCCAGCCGAGGTATGGGCGCGTTAAGCGATGCCGAAGGCTGCTGGCACCTGGAACAGGCGGTGATGCGCGGCGCCCCGTGGCGACTGGCGATGCGCGTTTTTACCGACAAAATGCCCCCGTTACAACAGGCTCTGTTTAACATCAGCGCCACAGAAAAAGCCGCAACGCCGGTCATTCCTCCTGCTGATGACAACGCCTTTAACGGCAGCCTGAGCGATGAAACAGCGGTGATGGCATGGCTGAAAAAGCGGATTGCGGTTCAGCTAAGGCTGAGCGATCCGGCGTCACTGCATCCAAACCAGGATCTGTTGCAACTCGGCATGGACTCGCTGCTCTTCCTTGAACTCAGTAGCGATATTCAGCACTACCTGGGCGTACGCATCAATGCGGAACGGGCGTGGCAGGATCTGTCTCCTCATGGACTCACGCAGCTTATCTGTTCTAAGCCAGAGGCGACGCCTGCCGCTTCGCAGCCGGAAGTGTTGCGGCACGACGCCGACGAGCGTTATGCGCCCTTCCCTTTGACGCCCATTCAGCACGCCTACTGGCTGGGGCGAACCCACCTCATTGGCTATGGCGGCGTCGCCTGTCACGTCCTGTTTGAGTGGGATAAACGCCACGATGAGTTCGATCTCGCCATACTGGAGAAAGCATGGAACCAGCTCATCGCACGCCACGATATGTTGCGTATGGTGGTTGATGCCGACGGGCAGCAGCGAATCCTGGCGACAACGCCGGAGTATCACATCCCGCGTGACGATCTGCGCGCGCTTTCCCCGGAAGAACAGCGCATCGCGCTGGAAAAACGGCGGCATGAACTGAGCTATCGCGTTTTGCCTGCCGACCAGTGGCCTCTTTTTGAGCTGGTGGTCAGCGAAATCGACGATTGCCATTACCGTCTGCATATGAACCTCGACCTTTTGCAGTTTGATGTGCAGAGTTTTAAAGTCATGATGGACGACCTGGCGCAGGTCTGGCGCGGTGAAACGCTGGCGCCGCTCGCTATTACCTTCCGTGATTATGTGATGGCTGAACAGGCGCGCCGACAGACATCGGCATGGCACGATGCCTGGGATTACTGGCAGGAAAAACTGCCGCAACTGCCCTTAGCGCCAGAGCTGCCGGTGGTTGAGACGCCCCCGGAAACGCCACACTTCACCACCTTCAAATCGACGATCGGCAAGACAGAATGGCAGGCCGTGAAACAGCGCTGGCAGCAGCAAGGCGTCACACCGTCTGCCGCGCTGCTCACGCTGTTTGCCGCTACCCTTGAGCGCTGGAGCCGTACCACAACATTTACGCTGAACCTGACGTTCTTCAATCGCCAGCCGATCCATCCGCAAATCAACCAGTTGATTGGTGATTTTACCTCCGTCACGCTGGTTGATTTTAACTTCTCAGCGCCGGTGACGTTGCAAGAGCAGATGCAACAGACCCAACAGCGCCTCTGGCAAAACATGGCGCACAGTGAAATGAACGGTGTTGAGGTGATCCGTGAGCTGGGCCGCCTGCGCGGATCACAACGTCAACCGCTGATGCCGGTAGTGTTTACCAGTATGCTGGGGATGACGCTGGAAGGCATGACTATCGATCAGGCGATGAGCCATCTGTTCGGCGAACCCTGCTATGTATTCACGCAAACGCCGCAGGTCTGGCTGGATCATCAGGTCATGGAGAGCAACGGCGAGTTGATGTTTAGCTGGTACTGCATGGACAACGTGCTGGAACCCGGCGCTGCCGAGGCGATGTTTAATGACTATTGCGCCATCCTGCAAGCCGTCATCGCCGCCCCTGAAAGCCTGAAGACTCTCGCCAGCGGCATCGCCAGGCACATTCCCCGCCGACGCTGGCCGCTGAACGCGCAGGCGGACTACGACCTGCGGGATATTGAGCAGGCGACGCTCGAATACCCCGGCATCCGGCAGGCCAGAGCGGAAATAACCGAACAGGGCGCGTTGACGCTGGATATCGTGATGGCCGACGATCCTTCGCCATCAGCGGCGATGCCTGATGAGCACGAACTTACCCAACTGGCGCTGCCGTTGCCTGAGCAGGCGCAGCTTGATGAGCTGGAGGCGACCTGGCGCTGGCTGGAGGCGCGTGCGCTACAGGGGATCGCGGCTACGCTAAATCGTCACGGCCTGTTTACCACGCCGGAGATCGCCCATCGCTTTAGCGCAATAGTACAGGCGCTGTCCGCGCAAGCGTCTCACCAGCGTCTGCTGCGCCAGTGGCTACAGTGTCTGACGGAAAGAGAGTGGTTAATCCGCGAAGGTGAAAGCTGGCGCTGCCGCATTCCGCTCAGCGAGATTCCTGAGCCTCAGGAAGCGTGCCCGCAAAGCCAATGGAGCCAGGCGCTGGCGCAGTATCTGGAAACCTGCATCGCCCGGCACGACGCCCTCTTCTCCGGGCAGTGTTCTCCGCTGGAATTGCTGTTCAACGAGCAGCATCGCGTTACCGACGCGCTGTATCGCGACAACCCCGCCAGCGCCTGTCTGAATCGCTATACCGCGCAGATTGCCGCCTTGTGCAGCGCAGAACGGATTCTGGAGGTTGGCGCCGGAACCGCAGCCACTACCGCGCCGGTGCTGAAGGCCACGCGGAACACGCGACAGTCGTACCACTTCACGGACGTCTCCGCGCAGTTCCTCAATGACGCCAGAGCCCGTTTCCATGATGAATCGCAGGTGTCTTATGCCTTGTTCGACATCAACCAGCCGCTGGATTTCACCGCCCACCCGGAGGCGGGTTACGACCTGATCGTTGCCGTCAATGTGCTCCACGACGCCAGCCATGTCGTCCAGACGTTGCGCAGATTAAAACTGTTGCTGAAAGCCGGCGGACGTTTGCTGATCGTTGAAGCGACGGAGCGAAACAGCGTATTCCAGCTGGCGAGCGTGGGCTTTATTGAGGGATTAAGCGGATACCGCGATTTCCGCCGCCGGGATGAGAAACCGATGCTCACCCGCTCCGCATGGCAGGAGGTTCTCGTTCAGGCCGGGTTTGCAAACGAGCTGGCGTGGCCCGCGCAGGAATCGTCGCCGCTGCGCCAGCATCTGCTGGTAGCGCGTTCGCCTGGCGTAAATCGCCCGGATAAAAAAGCCGTGAGCCGCTATTTACAGCAGCGCTTTGGCACCGGTCTGCCCATTTTACAGATCCGGCAAAGAGAAGCGTTATTTACGCCGCTGCATGCCCCGTCTGATGCGCCGACTGAGCCAGCCAAACCCACGCCAGTTGCCGGGGGGAATCCGGCGCTGGAAAAACAGGTGGCTGAACTCTGGCAATCGCTGCTGTCTCGCCCCGTGGCAAGGCATCACGACTTTTTCGAACTGGGCGGCGACAGCCTGATGGCGACAAGGATGGTCGCGCAGCTAAACCGGAGAGGGATTGCCAGGGCTAACCTTCAGGATCTGTTCAGCCATTCGACGCTGAGCGACTTCTGCGCCCATCTACAGGCGGCTACGTCAGGAGAGGACAACCCGATACCCCTTTGCCAGGGCGACGGTGAGGAAACCCTGTTTGTCTTCCACGCTTCAGACGGCGATATCAGCGCCTGGCTGCCGCTCGCTAGCGCGTTGAACAGGCGCGTTTTCGGCCTGCAAGCAAAATCGCCGCAGCGCTTTGCCACGCTCGACCAGATGATCGATGAGTATGTCGGGTGCATCCGTCGTCAGCAGCCTCACGGCCCTTATGTGCTGGCGGGTTGGTCGTATGGCGCGTTTCTTGCGGCGGGCGCCGCACAACGCCTGTACACCAAAGGCGAGCAGGTTCGGATGGTGTTAATCGATCCCGTGTGCCGACAGGATTTCTGTTGCGAAAACCGGGCGGCCCTGCTGCGCCTGTTAGCCGAAGGACAAACGCCTCTGGCACTGCCCGAACATTTCGACCAGCAGACGCCCGACAGCCAGCTTGCCGACTTTATCAGCCTCGCTAAAACGGCCGGTATGGTGTCGCAAAACCTGACGCTGCAAGCGGCAGAAACGTGGCTCGACAACATCGCGCATCTGCTGCGTTTACTGACTGAGCATACGCCGGGCGAAAGCGTTCCGGTCCCCTGTCTCATGGTGTATGCCGCCGGAAGACCCTCGCGCTGGACGCCAGCAGAAACCGAGTGGCAGGGCTGGATAAACAACGCCGACGACGCTGTGATTGAAGCCAGCCACTGGCAAATCATGATGGAAGCCCCCCACGTTCAGGCTTGTGCGCAACACATTACGCGCTGGCTTTGCGCAACCTCAACGCAACCGGAGAACACGTTATGATGCCGTCCGCCTCCCCAAAACAACGCGTACTGATTGTGGGCGCCAAATTTGGCGAAATGTACCTGAATGCCTTTATGCAGCCCCCGGAGGGGCTGGAACTGGTCGGCCTGCTGGCGCAGGGAAGCGCCCGTTCAAGAGAGCTGGCTCATGCGTTTGGCATTCCGCTGTATACCTCGCCGGAACAGATAACCAGGATGCCGGATATCGCCTGTATTGTCGTGCGTTCGACCGTCGCCGGAGGAACCGGTACGCAGCTTGCCAGACACTTTCTGACGCGCGGCGTACACGTCATTCAGGAGCATCCCCTCCACCCGGATGACATCAGTTCCTTACAAACGCTGGCGCAGGAACAGGGCTGCTGCTATTGGGTAAACACGTTTTATCCGCATACGCGCGCGGGACGCACATGGCTTCGCGATGCGCAGCAGCTGCGTCGCTGTCTGGCTAAGACGCCGCAGGTGGTCCACGCCACCACCAGCCGACAGTTGCTCTACTCCACTCTGGATTTGTTGTTGCTGGCTCTGGGCGTTGATGCCGCCGCCGTGGAGTGCGACGTGGTTGGCAGCTTTAGCGATTTTCACTGTCTGAGACTCTTCTGGCCGGAGGGAGAAGCCTGCCTGCTGCTTCAGCGCTATCTCGATCCTGACGATCCAGATATGCATAGCCTTATCATGCACCGCCTGCTGCTGGGCTGGCCGGAAGGTCATCTTTCGCTGGAGGCGAGCTACGGCCCCGTCATCTGGTCATCCAGCCTGTTTGTCGCAGACCATCAGGAGAACGCCCACAGCCTCTACCGCAGACCGGAGATCCTGCGCGATCTGCCGGGTCTGACGCGCAGCGCGGCGCCCCTGAGCTGGCGCGACTGCTGCGAAACCGTCGGGCCGGAGGGCGTCAGCTGGTTGCTACACCAGTTGCGCAGCCATCTGGCGGGCGAACATCCACCAGCGGCCTGCCAAAGCGTACATCAGATCGCGTTATCACGTTTATGGCAGCAGATTTTACGTAAGACCGGCAATGCGGAGATCAGACGCCTGACGCCGCCGCACCACGACCGGTTAGCCGGTTTCTACAACGATGATGATAAGGAGGCGCTGTGACGCAATCTGCAATGTGCATACCGCTGTGGCCCGCCCGGAACGGCAATACTGCGCATCTGGTCATGTGCCCTTTCGCTGGCGGCAGCAGTAGCGCGTTTCGCCACTGGCAAGCTGAGCAACTGGCTGATTGCGCGCTTTCTCTGGTGACCTGGCCGGGGCGCGATCGCCTTCGCCATCTGGAACCGCTCAGAAGCATTACACAACTGGCGGCACTGCTGGCGAACGAGCTGGAAGCATCCGTATCGCCTGACACGCCGCTTTTACTCGCCGGGCACAGCATGGGGGCGCAGGTGGCGTTTGAAACTTGCCGACTTCTGGAGCAACGGGGGCTTGCGCCACAAGGACTGATTATTTCCGGGTGCCATGCCCCGCATCTGCATTCTGAACGCCAGCTCAGCCATCGCGATGATGCCGACTTTATCGCTGAGCTGATAGACATTGGCGGATGTTCTCCTGAACTGCGGGAAAACCAGGAATTAATGTCGCTGTTTCTTCCTCTTCTGCGCGCTGATTTTTACGCCACCGAGAGCTATCACTACGACTCGCCCGACGTCTGTCCGCCGCTGCGCACGCCTGCGCTGTTATTGTGCGGCAGCCACGATCGCGAAGCCTCCTGGCAGCAGGTCGATGCCTGGCGTCAGTGGCTGAGCCACGTTACAGGCCCGGTGGTGATTGACGGCGATCACTTCTATCCCATTCAACAAGCCCGGTCCTTTTTTACGCAGATTGTCCGCCATTTTCCCCACGCATTTTCTGCAATGACCGCGTGGCAAAAACAGCCCAGTACTTCAGAAAGGTGACGCATGAATTCTTCCTTTGAATCTCTGATTGAACAGTATCCCTTACCCATTGCCGAACAGTTGCGCCACTGGGCGGCCCGTTATGCCTCGCGAATTGCCGTCGTTGATGCAAAGGGGTCGTTAACCTACAGCGCGCTTGATGCACAAGTTGACGAACTTGCCGCAGGTCTGTCATCACTGGGTTTGCGTTCGGGGGAGCATGTAATTGTGCAGCTTCCCAACGACAACGCGTTTGTTACCCTGCTGTTCGCCTTGTTAAGACTGGGCGTTATCCCCGTGCTGGCGATGCCCTCGCAACGGGCGCTGGATATCGACGCGCTGATTGAGCTGGCGCAACCCGTCGCTTACGTTATTCACGGGGAAAACCACGCAGAGCTGGCCCGACAGATGGCGCACAAACACGCCTGCTTGCGTCATGTTCTGGTCGCTGGAGAGACCGTGAGCGACGATTTTACGCCGCTCTTCTCCCTTCACGGTGAGCGACAGGCATGGCCGCAGTCTGATGTTTCCGCCACCGCGTTGTTGTTGCTCTCAGGCGGCACAACCGGCACGCCCAAACTCATCCCGCGCCGACATGCCGACTATAGCTATAACTTCAGCGCTTCTGCTGAACTGTGCGGCATCAGCCAACAGAGCGTGTATCTCGCCGTCCTCCCGGTGGCGCATAACTTTCCGCTGGCCTGCCCCGGTATTCTGGGAACGCTTGCCTGCGGCGGAAAAGTGGTGCTGACCGACAGCGCCAGCTGTGATGAGGTGATGCCTTTAATCGCGCAGGAAAGAGTGACTCACGTCGCCCTGGTTCCGGCGCTGGCGCAATTATGGGTGCAGGCCAGGGAGTGGGAAGACAGCGACCTTTCGTCGCTGCGCGTCATTCAGGCAGGCGGCGCCCGGCTCGACCCGACGCTTGCTGAGCAGGTTATCGCCACCTTTGACTGTACCCTGCAACAGGTTTTCGGTATGGCGGAAGGCCTGCTCTGTTTTACCCGGCTGGACGATCCGCATGCCACCATTCTCCACAGCCAGGGGCGCCCGTTGTCCCCTCTGGATGAAATCCGCATCGTTGATCAAGACGAGAACGACGTCGCGCCGGGCGAAACCGGGCAATTGTTAACGCGCGGCCCTTATACCATTTCGGGCTATTACCGCGCCCCTGCCCACAACACGCAGGCCTTTACCGCGCAAGGGTTTTACCGCACAGGCGACAATGTCAGGCTGGATGAGGTGGGGAACCTGCACGTTGAGGGACGCATAAAAGAGCAGATCAACCGCGCCGGAGAAAAAATAGCCGCGGCTGAAGTGGAATCGGCACTGCTGCGTTTAGCGGAAGTGCAAGATTGCGCGGTGGTCGCCGCGCCGGACACGCTGCTTGGCGAGCGGATTTGCGCGTTTATCATCGCGCAGCAGGTGCCAACTGACTATCAGCAGTTGCGTCAACAACTGACCCGTATGGGGCTCAGCGCGTGGAAAATTCCTGACCAAATCGAGTTTCTGGACCACTGGCCGCTCACCGCCGTCGGCAAGATAGACAAAAAACGCCTGACGGCTCTCGCCGTCGACCGTTATCGCCATTCTGCCCAATAAGCGCAAACCGACCCGAAACAGGTTGAAATAAACCCGTTTCGGGTAGCACCACCATTAGAAATAGTTATCATTTTCAATTCACTATTGTCGGTATTTTTTGGCGTTTCGCCGTCTTACAGGGACTCACAACAATGAAAATGACACGGCTTTATCCTCTGGCCTTGGGGGGATTATTGCTCCCCGCCATTGCTAATGCCCAGACTTCACAGCAAGACGAAAGCACGCTGGTGGTTACCGCCAGTAAACAATCTTCCCGCTCGGCATCAGCCAACAACGTCTCGTCTACTGTTGTCAGCGCGCCGGAATTAAGCGACGCCGGCGTCACCGCCAGCGACAAACTCCCCAGAGTCTTGCCCGGGCTCAATATTGAAAATAGCGGCAACATGCTTTTTTCGACAATCTCGCTACGCGGCGTCTCTTCAGCGCAGGACTTCTATAACCCCGCCGTCACCCTGTATGTCGATGGCGTCCCTCAGCTTTCCACCAACACCATCCAGGCGCTTACCGATGTGCAAAGCGTGGAGTTGCTGCGAGGCCCACAGGGAACGTTATATGGCAAAAGCGCTCAGGGCGGGATCATCAACATCGTCACCCAGCAGCCGGACAGCACGCCGCGCGGCTATATTGAAGGCGGCGTCAGTAGCCGCGACAGTTATCGAAGTAAGTTCAACCTGAGCGGCCCCATTCAGGATGGCCTGCTGTACGGCAGCGTCACCCTGTTACGCCAGGTTGATGACGGCGACATGATTAACCCCGCGACGGGAAGCGATGACTTAGGCGGCACCCGCGCCAGCATATGGAATGTGAAACTGCGTCTGGCGCCGGACGATCAGCCCTGGGAAATGGGCTTTGCCGCCTCACGCGAATGTACCCGCGCCACCCAGGACGCCTATGTGGGATGGAATGATATTAAGGGCCGTAAGCTGTCGATCAGCGATGGTTCACCAGACCCGTACATGCGGCGCTGCACTGACAGCCAGACCCTGAGTGGGAAATACACCACCGATGACTGGGTTTTCAACCTGATCAGCGCCTGGCAGCAGCAGCATTATTCGCGCACCTTCCCTTCCGGTTCGTTAATCGTCAATATGCCTCAGCGCTGGAATCAGGATGTGCAGGAGCTGCGCGCTGCAACCCTGGGCGATGCGCGTACCGTTGATATGGTGTTTGGGCTGTACCGGCAGAACACCCGCGAGAAGTTAAATTCAGCCTACGACATGCCGACAATGCCTTATTTAAGCAGTACCGGCTATACCACCGCTGAAACGCTGGCCGCATACAGTGACCTGACCTGGCATTTAACCGATCGTTTAGATATCGGCGGCGGCGTGCGCTTCTCGCATGATAAATCCAGTACACAATATCACGGCAGCATGCTCGGCAACCCGTTTGGCGACCAGGGTAAGAGCAATGACGATCAGGTGCTCGGGCAGCTATCCGCAGGCTATATGCTGACCGATGACTGGAGAGTGTATACCCGTGTAGCCCAGGGATATAAACCTTCCGGGTACAACATCGTGCCTACTGCGGGTCTTGATGCCAAACCGTTCGTCGCCGAGAAATCCATCAACTATGAACTTGGCACCCGCTACGAAACCGCTGACGTCACGCTGCAAGCCGCGACGTTTTATACCCACACCAAAGACATGCAGCTTTACTCTGGCCCGGTCGGGATGCAGACATTAAGCAATGCGGGTAAAGCCGACGCCACCGGCGTTGAGCTTGAAGCGAAGTGGCGGTTTGCGCCAGGCTGGTCATGGGATATCAATGGCAACGTGATCCGTTCCGAATTCACCAATGACAGTGAGTTGTATCACGGTAACCGGGTGCCGTTCGTACCACGTTATGGCGCGGGAAGCAGCGTGAACGGCGTGATTGATACGCGCTATGGCGCACTGATGCCCCGACTGGCGGTTAATCTGGTCGGGCCGCATTATTTCGATGGCGACAACCAGTTGCGGCAAGGCACCTATGCCACCCTGGACAGCAGCCTGGGCTGGCAGGCGACTGAACGGATGAACATTTCCGTCTATGTCGATAACCTGTTCGACCGTCGTTACCGTACCTATGGCTACATGAACGGCAGCAGCGCCGTCGCGCAGGTCAATATGGGTCGCACCGTCGGTATCAATACGCGAATTGATTTCTTCTGATTATTGTAAAAGGGATACCGAAAAGGTATCCCTTTTACACCACTAGTTAAAACCAGTAACTCAGCAGAGTCGCAAAAAATATTAATCCATAGTGATTATTTAAACAATGAAATTGCGATTAGGATAAATAGATTTAACTTTCTCGTTCCTTTCTCTCCTTATACTAAAGAAATAATCATATCAAAATAAAAATTCACAACAGTGCAACATTAAAAAATACAACCAACAAACAATCCTATATACAAGGCACATCTCCAGAATATAAAAGCACAGACAAACAACCTAAAAAAACAACCCCATACATATAAATTATTTTATAGGTAAAATAGATTATATATTCTCATAGCTACCACAAACTATACTAGCCTGAACTATATTTATTCTGCTGCAATCAATGCATACATAACACAAATATCACTCAGGTACACTACTCAAACCACGCTGGGATTTTTCCTCAAGTTATAATCATCACCCCGAAAATCATTCGGCATTTACTCATTAAATAGTCACCCCATAGGCCTGTACATGTTTACTCAGAAATATACATCCTTTTCTCTGTCATAAACCCTCTGATTAATCATAAATAAATACTTGTGACACCAATCTTTTTCCTTAACGGAACGAATTGTTGTGTAGAAGGAGATAATATTATGTCAAAAAAATATCAGCCATTGCTTATAACTCATTATATGTCAACATGGGTCACTATAACGGAAGCAGTTGAGATCACTACCAAAGCCATAAAACAAAAAATTACTCCTAGCGATATTTATCGTCATGCCTTGAGTGGCAACATCCTACTATCGGTCTATTTCCAGTCTCCTGTGATACTTAAGAAGATACAAACTTTTAATGGAAAAATAAAATTCAGGCAGTTTGTGGGAGACCTACTTGATAAACTATGCATGCTTGACAGGGACGGTTTTATTTATGGTCAAAATTTAAGACTCTGTACAGAAGCTAGATATATTTGTCCTGTGCAACAAATTATAGATACCCCCCTGTTACGCAAACTCAACCAGTTTCGTACGTTTGTTCGTAATGTCCGCCCGGGTGATGAACTGGATGTCCCGGCACAAGTTAGTGAAAAAAATTTAACCCCGCCGCCGGGTAACAGCAGTGGCAACCTTGAGCAACAGATAGCCAGTACTTCACAGCTAATTGGATCTCTGCTCGCCGAAGATATGAACAGCGAGCAAGCGGCAAACATAGCACGTGGATGGGCCTCTTCTCAGGCTTCAGGGGTAATGACAGACTGGTTAAGCCGCTTCGGTACCGCAAGAATCACGCTGGGCGTGGATGAAGATTTCAGCCTGAAGAACTCCCGTGACGGCAACCCTCGAAAATGGCGATTCGATGCAACAAACAGTGAACTATGTGCCGAACGTCACGAATGCTGAAATCACGCTGGCAGCCTCGAAGGATCCGGTGATTGCCGACAATAACGATCTCACGACACTAACAGCACCGTCGCTGATACAGAGGGCAATGCGATAGCCAACACTGAGGTAACATTTACTCTACCGGAAGATGTGAAGGCGAACTTCACGCTGAGCGATGGCGACAAAGCGGTTACTGATGCCGATGGCAAAGCGAAAGTCACGCTGAAAGGTACAAAAGCAGGCGCTCATACCGTGACAGCATCGATGGTTGGCGGTAAGAGTGAGCAGTTGGTGGTGAACTTTACTGCGGATACGCTCACTGCGCAGGTTAATCTTAACGTTACCGAGGACAATTTCATCGCCAATAACATTGGAATGACCAGGCTACAGGCAACAGTGACTGATGGAAACGGCAACCCAGTAGAAGGTATAAAAGTTAATTTCCGCGGAACCTCCGTCACGCTAAGCAGCACCAGCGTTGAAACGGATGATCAGGTTTTCGCTGAAATTCTTGTGACAAGCACCGAGGTCGGACTAAAAACAGTTTCAGCCTCTCTGGCAGATAAACCTACTGAAGTCATCTCGCGATTACTGAATGCCAAGGTAGATGTTAATTCTGCGACGATTACCAGTCAGGAGATACCTGAAGGTCAGGTCATGGTCGCACAAGACATAGCAGTTAAAGCTCACGTTAACGACCAGTTTGGCAACCCGGTGACGCATCAACCCGCGACATTCAGTGCAGCGCCATCCTCGCAAATGATCATCAGCCAGAATACGGTCTCTACTAATACGCAGGGAGTAGCCGAGGTCACCATGACGCCTGAAAGAAACGGCTCGTATACTGTAAAAGCATCCCTAGCGAATGGAGCTTCACTTGAGAAACAACTGGAGGCTATTGATGAAAAACTGACACTCACGTCCAGTCCGCTTATCGGTGTCAATGCTCCTAAAGGCGCTACTCTGACGGCAACGCTAACCTCTGCAAATGGCACTCCAGTGGAGGGTCAGGTCATCAACTTTAGCGTAACGCTAGAAGGTGCGACGTTAAGTGGCGGAAAAGTGAGAACCAACTCTTCAGGTCAGGCTCCAGTCGTTCTGACCAGCAATAAAGTCGGTACATATACGGTGACTGCATCGTTCCATAACGGCGTCACAATACAGACACAGACAACCGTGAAGGTTACTGGCAACCCAAGCACCGCACATGTTGCTAGCTTCATCGCTGATCCGTCGACTATCGCCGCCACCAACAGTGATTTAAGTACCTTAAAGGCAACGGTTGAGGATGGCAGTGGTAACCTGATCGAAGGTCTCACTGTGTACTTCGCCTTAAAAAGCGGCTCCACCACATTAACGTCATTAACAGCGGTGACCGATCAAAACGGAATCGCGACAACAAGCGTGAAAGGTGAGATAACGGGGAGCGTCACTGTAAGCGCAGTCACAAGCGCAGGTGGAATGCAAACAGTAGATATATCGCTAGTGGCAGGCCCAGCAGACGCCTCGCAGTCCATCCTTAAGAACAACCAGTCATCACTGAAAGGGGACTTTACCGATAGTGCTGAGCTACATCTTGTTCTGCACGATATATCAGGCAATCCGATCAAAGTTTCTTAAGGGATAGAATTTGTGCAATCAGGTACAAACGTGCCCTATATGAAAATTAGCGCAATTGATTACAGTCAAAATATCAACGGTGATTACAAAGCTACTGTTACAGGAGGCGGAGAGGGTATCGCAACGCTGATCCCCGTATTGAATGGTGTTCATCAGGCGGGTCTGAGTACCACGATAGAATTCATTAGCGCGGAAACCAGACCAATGACGGGTACAGTGTCAGTGAATAGTGCAAACCTACCGACAGCTTCATTCCCTTCGCAGGGATTTACCGGGGCGTATTATCAGTTGAATAATGACAACTTTGCACTAGGAAAAACGGCGGCTGATTATTCGTTTTCAAGCTCGGCCTCCTGGGTAGGCGTTGATGCTACTGGTAAAGTGACATTCAAAAATGGCGGTGATAGCAATACTGTAATAATCACAGCGCCCCCAAGATCCGGTGGTGCTATTTACCAAACAGTTCCTCCTGAATCGCGTTCGGTGTGACTATGATCATTTTCGGTGAGTATTGCTTTGATCCAAAGGCTGGTTTTCTGTGATGATTGACCAGCCTCAGAGTATTGATGACACCACCGTTCATAACAGATCGGCATTACTATGCATAAGTACTGCCTCAAATTCTCGCCAAAACACTTTTTAATGCCTTTGCGAATTCATCCAGACTTATATTGTCAATTTTTTGCCCAACGACGACTGACTCCGAAACATCGGCCATTGCGGGCCATCGCGTTTTGTAATCAGCATAAATTGCAACAACAGGGGTATTATAGGCACTTGCCATATGTAATATTGAGGTGTCAGGAGTTATTGCAATATAAGCATCTTTTATGATTGCTGCTGAACGTTTAATCGAGGGTGATAAGGATAAACGGTAGACATTATTATAACAATCCACTAATGCCCTGGCTTTATCTTCCCCTTTGGGTCCATAAACGATCACTATTGGAATATCTGTTTCATTTTGAATTTTTGCTATTAGATTTTCTGCAATCGATAATGAAAATGTACGTTCCTGCGAGCTACCGTCTAAATTGAGCGCAATGTAAGATCCTAACGATCGCATTTCCTCGCGTACCTCATCGAGTACATCATCGCTTAATGGCAATTCATATATTGACCTGACTGCCGGAAAACCCGCCTCACGCATCATAAATGCCCATGTCATGGGTACAGGAGTCCGGAGATTCTGATCCATCCGGGACGCGTTCTTACACAAAGGGGAATAGCACTTCATGGTTAAACCGACGACCTGGAAATTCGTTTTTGCTTTCAACTGACTGATAAATATCATCGTTTTCAGGTTCTTTTTACGCATCGCCTCTATACAAAGATCCGGCGTACCGTATTGCAGTGTTATGTTCTTCGCTAAATCTTTTATTTCTTTTAATGTTGCGTGATCCTGCATAGTCATTGTGACTAATGTTAATTTAGTCTGTTCAAGTTTGAGCGCATTAAAGACTTCTAAATTAATTGTCGACGTAACAATTAAAAGATGCTTAATTTTATGCAATTCAAGCGCCCGAATAACAGGAAAGATGGCCATAGCATCGCCAATCTGATCGGGAATATGGATGACAACAAAGTCTGTTTTTTCAATATTGAAATTATAAGCTTTATAATCGTAGTAACTAAATGCAATACGTCTCAACAATGATGCTAAAAACATACCTAACCTCGCCTCCCTACTGGTTATAATGCAATGCAGTCTATCAGACTCATCAGGGTGCCATTTTGTGCATATGCGGACTTTTATGTTTCATATCTCTAACCTGTGGGTCCTCTGCTTAATCCTTAAACAACACCAGCAACTCCTGCGCTTTCATCTTCCATCGAATTTTTCATGTTGCCGCTAATCAGCCATAAAATCATTTGCAGATGCGCTCTGTCGAGGTAGTCTCATAAGGTTCGTTTATAGATCGACGGCAATGTGAGTTACCTTTTCCATACTAATTATAAAAAGACAGTACAAACAGGATCATTATGGACTCCACGCTCATCTCCACTCGTCCCGATGAAGGGACGCTTTCGTTAAGTCGCGCCCGACGAGCTGCGTTAGGCAGCTTCGCTGGTGCCGTCGTCGACTGGTATGATTTTTTACTCTATGGCATCACCGCCGCACTGGTGTTTAATCGCGAGTTTTTCCCGCAAGTAAGCCCGGCGATGGGAACGCTCGCCGCATTTGCCACCTTTGGCGTCGGATTCCTTTTCCGTCCGCTCGGCGGTGTCATTTTCGGTCACTTTGGCGACCGACTGGGACGTAAGCGCATGTTAATGCTGACCGTCTGGATGATGGGCATCGCGACAGCCTTGATTGGTATTCTTCCTTCATTCTCGACCATTGGGTGGTGGGCACCTATTTTACTGGTGACGCTGCGTGCCATTCAGGGATTTGCCGTCGGCGGCGAATGGGGAGGCGCGGCGTTGCTTTCCGTTGAAAGTGCACCAAAAAATAAAAAAGCCTTTTACAGTAGCGGTGTACAAGTTGGCTACGGTGTAGGTTTACTGCTTTCAACTGGACTGGTTTCATTGATCAGTATGATGACGACTGACGAACAGTTTTTAAGCTGGGGCTGGCGCATTCCTTTCCTGTTTAGCATCGTACTGGTACTGGGAGCATTGTGGGTGCGTAATGGCATGGAGGAGTCCGCGGAATTTGAACAACAGCAACATAATCAAGCGGCCGCGAAAAAACGCATTCCGGTTATCGAAGCACTATTACGGCATCCTGGTGCTTTCCTGAAGATTATTGCGCTACGACTGTGCGAGTTGCTGACGATGTACATCGTTACCGCCTTCGCACTTAATTATTCAACCCAGAATATGGGGTTACCGCGCGAACTTTTCCTCAATATTGGTTTGCTGGTAGGTGGATTAAGCTGCCTGACAATTCCCTGTTTTGCCTGGCTTGCCGATCGTTTTGGTCGCCGCAGGGTTTATATCACAGGCGCGTTAATCGGAACGTTGAGCGCATTTCCTTTCTTTATGGCGCTTGAAGCACAATCCATTTTCTGGATAGTTTTCTTCTCCATAATGCTGGCAAACATTGCGCATGACATGGTGGTGTGTGTGCAACAACCGATGTTTACCGAAATGTTTGGTGCCAGTTATCGCTATAGTGGTGCTGGAGTCGGTTATCAGGTTGCCAGTGTGGTTGGCGGTGGATTTACACCTTTTATTGCCGCTGCGCTCATCACTTACTTTGCCGGGAACTGGCATAGCGTCGCCATTTATTTGCTGGCTGGATGTCTGATTTCCGCAATGACCGCTTTGTTGATGAAAGACAGTCAACGCGCTTGATAGCCTGGCGAAGATCATCCGATCTTCGCCTTACACTTTTGTTTCACATTTCTGTGACATACTATCGGATGTGCGGTAATTGTATGGAACAGGAGACACACATGAATAATAAGGGCTCCGGTCTGACCCCAGCTCAGGCACTGGATAAACTCGACGCGCTGTATGAGCAATCTGTAGTCGCATTACGCAACGCCATTGGCAACTATATTACAAGTGGCGAATTACCTGATGAAAACGCCCGCAAACAAGGTCTTTTTGTCTATCCATCACTGACCGTAACCTGGGACGGTAGCACAACCAATCCCCCCAAAACGCGCGCATTTGGTCGCTTTACCCACGCAGGCAGCTACACCACCACGATTACTCGCCCTACTCTCTTTCGTTCGTATCTTAATGAACAACTTACGTTGCTGTATCAGGATTATGGTGCGCATATCTCAGTGCAACCCTCGCAGCATGAAATCCCTTATCCTTATGTCATCGATGGCTCTGAATTGACACTTGATCGCTCAATGAGCGCTGGGTTAACTCGCTACTTCCCGACAACAGAACTGGCGCAAATTGGCGATGAAACTGCAGACGGCATTTATCATCCAACTGAATTCTCCCCGCTATCGCATTTTGATGCGCGCCGCGTCGATTTTTCCCTCGCACGGTTGCGCCATTATACCGGTACGCCGGTTGAACATTTTCAGCCGTTCGTCTTGTTTACCAACTACACACGTTATGTGGATGAATTCGTTCGTTGGGGATGCAGCCAGATCCTCGATCCTGATAGTCCCTACATTGCCCTTTCTTGTGCTGGCGGGAACTGGATCACCGCCGAAACCGAAGCGCCAGAAGAAGCCATTTCCGACCTTGCATGGAAAAAACATCAGATGCCAGCATGGCATTTAATTACCGCCGATGGTCAGGGTATTACTCTGGTGAATATTGGCGTGGGACCGTCAAATGCTAAAACCATCTGCGATCATCTGGCAGTGCTACGCCCGGATGTCTGGTTGATGATTGGTCACTGTGGCGGATTACGTGAAAGTCAGGCCATTGGCGATTATGTACTTGCACACGCTTATTTACGCGATGACCACGTTCTTGATGCGGTTCTGCCGCCCGATATTCCTATTCCGAGCATTGCTGAAGTGCAACGTGCGCTTTATGACGCCACCAAGCTGGTGAGCGGCAGGCCCGGTGAGGAAGTCAAACAGCGGCTACGTACTGGTACTGTGGTAACCACAGATGACAGGAACTGGGAATTACGTTACTCAGCTTCTGCACTTCGTTTTAACTTAAGCCGGGCCGTAGCAATTGATATGGAAAGTGCAACCATTGCCGCGCAAGGATATCGTTTCCGCGTGCCATACGGGACACTACTGTGTGTTTCAGATAAACCGTTGCATGGCGAGATTAAACTTCCCGGCCAGGCTAACCGTTTTTATGAAGGCGCTATTTCCGAACATCTGCAAATTGGCATTCGGGCGATCGATTTGCTGCGCGCAGAAGGCGACCGACTGCATTCGCGTAAATTACGAACCTTTAATGAGCCGCCGTTCCGATAATAAGTTCTGAACCTTCTTATCAGAAATAGATGTGAAGGAGTAAGTAAGACACCTGGCAAATAGCCTGCAATAATCGTGGGCTGTTTGCTTCCTTGGGCGGATACGAGTTTTATTATCGTCTTAATGATTTCCGCATATTAAAAGCAAGTATGCTTTCAAAACACAATTATAAAAAATCCCGCCAACAATATAAGTTTTTATAAAATTAAATATAAGATTATGGCTTTAGAATATTTTTATTTCTAATAGACGAGATTTTTCCTGTTATGATATAATATGCCGAATTAACACATGTTAACGATTTACCAGTAATGTAAATAAATTTTCGAGGAGATCATTCCAGTGGGACGTAAATGGGCCAATATTGTTGCTAAAAAAACGGCTAAAGACGGTGCAACGTCTAAAATTTATGCAAAATTCGGTGTAGAAATCTATGCTGCTGCTAAACAAGGTGAACCCGATCCAGAATTAAACACATCTTTAAAATTCGTTATTGAACGTGCAAAGCAGGCACAAGTTCCAAAGCACGTTATTGATAAAGCAATTGATAAAGCCAAAGGCGGCGGAGATGAAACGTTCGTGCAGGGACGTTATGAAGGCTTTGGTCCTAATGGCTCAATGATTATCGCCGAGACATTGACTTCAAATGTTAACCGTACGATTGCTAACGTTCGCACAATTTTCAATAAAAAAGGCGGCAATATCGGAGCGGCAGGTTCTGTCAGCTATATGTTTGACAATACTGGTGTGATTGTATTTAAAGGATCAGACCCTGACCATATTTTTGAAATTTTACTTGAAGCTGAAGTTGATGTTCGTGATGTGACTGAAGAAGAAGGTAACATTGTTATTTATACCGAACCTACTGACCTTCATAAAGGAATCGCGGCTCTAAAAGCAGCTGGAATCACTGAGTTCTCAACAACAGAATTAGAAATGATTGCTCAATCTGAAGTTGAGCTTTCCCCAGAAGATTTAGAAATCTTTGAAGGGCTTGTTGATGCCCTTGAAGATGACGACGATGTACAAAAAGTTTATCATAACGTCGCAAATCTCTAATTATATTTTAAAGAAATCTGTCTTTACGGCAGATTTCTTTAATCTCATATAATCCTTATAAAAAATATAATGTTCAACTCGTCATATTGATTATAAAAATCCCCGTTCCCCGAGAAATAATATTTATTAAAATTCCAGTTCTTCTTTTTCTGATTACAGAAGGCAAAGGGCTTTGTTGAATAAATCAGATTTCGGGTAAGTCTCCCCCGTAGCGGGTTGTGTT
>OASD01000140.1_pt1 | contig 40878 bp, 39 predicted proteins | sample 1475531 | NCBI WGS metagenome assembly OASD01 (sample SAMEA3360668, study PRJEB22359) | human gut metagenome | biome: ENVO:urban biome; feature: ENVO:human-associated habitat; material: ENVO:feces | place: Bangladesh | collected 2011
TCGATACACCGCCAGCCGCATTCGCGTTGTCGTAGCCGCGATAGACCACACGGGACTGTGCACCGCTGAACCAGTATTTGTCAGAGTAATAACTCGAGGACGAGCCCACCACGTTGCCCACCGGTATCACATCCATATACTTCCCGTGAGCCACCGCCGTTATCCAGTAGTCGCTGTTCGACGTTCCTTTCACCCAGCGCACACTGCCGTCTGGTAGCCATATCCGCCACTTGGCATAGCTCCCGCTGTCGTTCGGTACGTCCACGCTGTCCATCATATCCCACTTGTTCCCGTAGATATCCTCATAGCCCATACAGCAGATATTGTTCACCTGTGTCACGGCTGCACCGCCATACTCGTCTACGCTCCTGTACCAGGCATATTGGTGCACGCCATAGTCCACGATACTATTCGTAACGCCACTGCTGACGCCGCTCGCCTCCGTATAGCCGATAGTGTCCTGCATGCCACGCTCTGCCGTGCCACCCGTCGTGCGGTTGTTCGTGTGCTGTCCGGCTCCGCACTGTTCCTGAGCGTTCCTACGCCCGTAACAGGCGAAGAATAGGTTGGCAATGCGTGAGTGCATCAGCGCATCTATCTGTTGCATGCCACGCTGAACACTGTAATAATGGAAGTCCGTCCAAGTCATGCTTGCCGTCGTGCTGCCACCGGTAATGGCCGCACGTAGTTTGGAACCGATAACCGTAGAGCCGACTACGGCACAGAGATGCTCGTCGTTGGCCACCCACTCCGGCTCCATGTCCTCTATCCGCGTACTGTTACTTAGGACTACGCTGTCGAACTCCGCCGTGTTCAGGATGGTGAAGTGCAGGTTCACGGCAGTCGCCGGCACGTCGGCTATCAGGTACATGCCCGCCTCGAACTTGTTGCCAATGGTCGGAACGACAACCGACTTCACGACCTTGCCCTCCGCGTCCACGAACACCGAACCGATGAGGTTCGTGCCGGGAACGCTTGGAAAGCGGACACGCTTGAAACCTTCCACACCTACCTTGCACACGCTGTAAGTTGTATCGTTCGTATAGGAGTTCTGCAGCGTCTCCTTGCCGCTCATGATTTTCTTGCCCGGCAATACGCCGCCCTGCGTCCTCCTGATGTCCTCCAGCGTCAGCACGGTTGCCTTGGGACTGTCCGGCTTGTGTGCGGCATCGTTGCTACTGTAGCAGCTGTAGTGCTTTCCCTTCAGATAATCGTTGATACCCTTGCTCCAGAAAAACGGCTCGTACATCATCCAGTTGCCTTCCGTACCGTCCAGCTTCGCCTCCGTGCCGTCTGCGTACTTGTTGCTGTTGGCATCGTCAAGGGGGTAGTAGGTCATCTCGCCGTCGAGATTGTTCACCGTCGTATCCTGCCCGGCCATGTTCACGTTGCGCGTGGTGGCTTTCTTGGTGACCTTTGCCAGCACGCGGTGCCGTTGTTTCAGAATGGCCGTAACATGGCCGCTGGGTATGTAGGCCGTTCCGTTTCTGTAGCCCGTGCCGTTGTCAAGGTTCGTCACGTTGGCGTCGTCGGCCACTGCGTCGTCGAACTCTATCACCGTGTAGTCCGGCTGTCTGATGTTGAGCTCCGGGAATTTTTCGTGCATGGCAGCGTATTCACCGTCTTCCATATATGCCGTAAGGCGCACGGTACCCACAAGTGCGCAGTAGTCCACGGCATTACCTTCCGCATCCACGCCCTTGAGTGCCTTGTACTTGGCGAGCAGCGTACCGTCATCTTTCATGTCAATGCCCTCGATGCGTACGCGCTCCACATTTATACACCTGCCGATGATGGTTTGCCAGTCCAGATTCGGACAGCCGGCAAAGCGCAGCGTCTTCACCGTGCGCCAGTTCTGCAGTGTCAGTCCGCTGTCCTTCAGTTCCGGCAGATACTCCAGCTGGAGCGTCTGTATGTTGCCACCCAGCTTGAGTGTCTTTGCCGGCGCGCCCGGTGCAATCAGCACGGCCTGTACGTCCACGCCCCGTGCGTCCAGCGTCTTCAGTCTTGTCTGCGGCGTGAAGTCCAATTCCTGGCTTGACAGCGTACCCGTCCTGGCGTTCGTCTGTCCGTAGAGATTGATGTCCGTCAGCTGGCGGCATTGGTCAATTACCATGCACCAGCCCGTCGAGCCGCTGCCGGCCGTCTGCATGTTGAGTTTCCTGAGAGCCTTGCACTTGTTCAGGTTCACATCGCCCGTCAGGTTGTCCGCAGCCCCGCGCATGTCCAGCTCCGCAATGCGGCTTGCGCCGTAGATGCGGATAGGGTCGTTTACGGTAAAGGCATTCGCAAAGGTCAGCGTCACCTTGCCGCCTTTCTCCGCACGACGGCTTGCCTGCAGGTGCGGGGCATTGTTCGTGCCGTAGCCGAAGTAGTATAGGTCGCCAGCCGTCACCGTTATGGTGTTGGCCGGAGCGTCAGCCTTACGGCTCATATACATATCGATGTTGTCAGAAAGGAAGTTGCCCGTCTCGTATTTCGCGTCGAGCAGGGAAAAACGGTTTTTGATGAACCAGTGCCGGAACGCCTGCTTGTCGCCCTTGAGCGCATAGATGTAGGGGTACTTCACCAGCTGTCCTTTCACGATCACGCCTTCCGTCTGCGGCTTGATATACTTCTGTGCGCCGCTCTTGTTGTAGATACGGCCACACCAGTTGCCCTGCTGCTCCTTATCAAACACCTCACTCGCACGCTCCTCTGTCAGGTAGGCACGAATCTTCCCGGCCATCCTGACAATATCGTCCTTCAGGTTGGCCAGTACCAGGCACCACAGCCAGGAGTCGTATCCCTCAAAGGCATACTTCGACTTCTCCGCGTCCCAGGTCTCACGCATCACGTCATAGAGGTATGCCAGCATGGAGTCGTTGCGGTCACCCTGCTGCGTGTCGCCGTCGTAGTAGAGGATATACCACACCAACAGGTTCCATGTCGCCCATATCATGTTCTTTGCCCGCTGGTCCACATTGGCGAAGAAGTCCGTGAAGAGCCACCAGCACAGCAGGAAGTCCTTGTTGATGTACTGTCCAAGCTCGCTTTTGAACTTCTGCGAGACGAAGGTGCTGATGTCATCCGGTGTCGCGCCAGACGGCACGCAGTCCCTTATCCAGCCCCACAGACGCTTGAAGGCACCCTTCTGCGCCTCCGTCGCAGTTGCCCATGTTATGTCTTTCGGGTAGTTGAACTCCAGCGCATTGTCGAACTCTGCGACCGCCTGCGCATCAAGGTCTGCCTTCCCCTGGAACAGGCACAGGGGCTGCGTATTGTTCAGGAACTCGAAGGCGACCGCTTTCTTCGGGTCAAGCCCCTCGACGCCCTTCATCCCGATGATCTCCTGCCAGTCGCTCTTGTCATGATTGAGGTTGTACTGTCCGTAATAGGCAGGCGTGTCTTCCATGCTTTCCGCGGAGAACACGTCGATGGGGAAGCCGTCGATGGCCGTGCGCACGCTGCTGTCCGTCTGCTGCGCCGGCGTGAGGAAGCCCAGTGCCTTCATCATGTCGTTCCACAGCTTCGCACCGCCGGTGTTCTGCACCATCGAATTGTCAGAGTAGTCCGCCTTGGCGCACAGCACCTTCACTTTCTTCTGTCCGGGTCGCAGGGCTACCTTCAGCTCCTCCTGCTTCACACCGTCCACATACATCTCCGGAGTCTCGCCCTTGGCACAGTAGATGCGGTAGTTCTTCGTCGGGTACTTCGTCGAACTCGTGCCCTGAATGCGGACATAGACATTCTTCAGGTAGACATGCCGACCGTCGGGCAGCCATAGGTGCACATCGGAGAGGAAGTCCGCCTTCTTGTTATTCTCGGCGTTCACAGGGTCAAGTCCTCCCTTGCGCACCACCAGCATGATGCCCTTGCCCTTTTTGCGTAGTTTCTCGAACTCGATGCTCCGGCCATCATCGCCCAGCACGTCATTCTCCTCGAAGAGTGCGGCCATCTCGTCCAGTGTCCGGCGGTCTATGATATGGTTGTCCATCTCCTCATCGTCGGTCAGAGCGCGGTCATAGACCCTGACGGTGCGTACCTCCACGTCCGCGCCGGAACTGTCGATGGTGATGCCCTCCGGGCTGTCCTGCATGAAGTTGTCGCTCTCACCGTAGATGTCCGCCGCGCTCCGCGTGCCGTTCACATACAGTTCCATCAGCCTGCCCTCGGAGCGTTTGCCGATGACGAAGGCTATCTTCACCCACATGTCTGATCCGTACTGTCTGCCCACGCCGACCTGCTGGGTGGTCTTCCCGCCGTCCTCGTCGGCTACTTCCTTGGTGGAGCCCGTGTACATCATCGCCTTGTCGGCCGTTATCCGGAAGCCTTTCGTGCCGCTCATGCACGACACCACGCCCGCGTCCTTGTCCGTGATGTTGGACACTTTCATTTCCACCTCCACCGTGCAGCCTGCGGTGGCCGCATCGGAGGTGAACGGCATAAAGGCTATCTCTGCCTTCGCGCCATTGAGCAGCTTCAGCGCATCGCCCGTCCAGCCGCTCGTGTTCCAGTCCACGCCGTCGAATGCCGTCTTCACGCTGCCGTATTCCCAGTGTGCCGGATCTGCCTCGCCGTTGCTGCGTCCTGCCGCGCTGAGCTTCAGCTTCAGCCCAAGCGTCGCTTCGCCGATGTCAATACCACTCTTCTCCACCTCGATGTCAAGGGGATATTCCGTCGCACCGCATACGAGCCTCATTTTCTGTGTGCCCTGTGCCGTGAAGCGGTTGGTGTAGGTCTGCACCGTCCTCGGAACGCTCACGTTCTGTGTGGGAGTACCGTTTATAAAAACGGTCATGCCGGCAGGTGTGCCGCCTGCATCATAGACGGCATACTCGAAAGAGAGCTGCTCGTACTGCCCGGTCTTCAGCAGCGGGGTCAGGTGGTTGTCAGTAAGGATGCGGCCGTCCCGGAAGACATGTTTCGTGCCGATCAGCGGCCGGCTGCTCCCAGCCTTGAAAATATCCATGTAGATACTCTCGCTGCGCAGCGTCAGACCGCCCCCGGCTTCCATTTCCGCCACCAGCTGCACCGTATGGCGGCCTACCGCCAGAGGGCGCATCGGAATGGAGAAGCTGCCGTTGGTGGTACCGCTGCGCGTTACCGCGCGGTTCTCGTGCTGCTTGCCGTCCACGTAGAGGAACACGGTCTTCGTGCCCGTTCCCTGCACGGTATAGGGTATTACTGCACTGTCGCCTGTATCATAGCCGCCTCCGGCTGTTCCGTCCGAGAGGGCATAGTCGCTTCTCAGCGTCAGGCTCACTGCCTTCACGTTCACATAGGCCTGCTTCGCCTGAGGCTTTCCCGTGTCGGGGTCTGTCGCCGTGGCTTTTACATAGATGTCGGTCGTACCCACCTGAAGGTATTTGCTAACATTTAAGGTGTAGGTGCCCCGGCTTACATTCTCAATGGTCTGTCCGTACACAAGGATAGAGCCGCGCAGGACGCGTATCTCGATGGTAGCTTTCTGTCCGGTGGTCTGCCCGGCATCCTCGCCTCCCACATATAGGTGGTCGTAGCTGTAGGTCAGCACGCAGTCACCGCCTTCCTTGATGACATTGTGGTCTACACCGGCACCCAGCACGATCTTGGCGGAAGACGTTTCCCCACCGCCACCTCCTCCGGCAGCCAGCGTGAACTGGGTAATGGCCACGCCGCTCTTGTTCTTCAGTGTAACGGTCTGCTTCCCGTCTTCCTCGGTCACATCGCTGTCGAAGAGGGTGCCGGCTTCTATCTCGCCGATTTTGCCGGTAATGGCACGGTTCTGCACGGGGTTCGTGCTGCCGGCATCGAGCGTCTCGTCCACCTCGGTCTCGTTGACCGTGAGGCTGATGTTGCCCTGGCTGTCGGGAGTGCCCTTTTGCCCGTTCAGCGTTACGCTTTTCACTGTTCCGCCACCGCCGAAGTCGTCCCAGCTGCTCTCGCTCTCCCAGGTCGCCAGGTTGGTTCCGGCAAACTGCTTGGTTTGGTATTTCCCTTGAGACACTTCAAAGGTAACGCACCGCCCCTTGGCGCGCAGTTTGTCCTCAACAGTCTTGATAGCCGTAGCCAAAGTGTAGTAACCCTCTGTCAGCGGGTATTTCTCGCTCACATTGATGGTGTTGCCGCCACCCGTGCCACAGGCTTCGGCAAGCGTTCCGTCCTGTTCGTTCCATGCGTAGAGCACGGAGCCAAGCAGGTAGAGTTTATCCTTCTGTATCTCCTTTCTGTCCTCGGTGAGGTAGAGGTCAGCGCCCTGCCAGTTGCCGTAATACTTCCCCTCACGCTTTCCGGCAAACACCCCCTTGGAGGCTATGAAGTACACACTGGCTACCGCCGAGGCACTCTGCTGCTCAATGGTGGCGTCTGCCAGTATGCCGTCAAAGCGCGCCGTGGCTCCGTTCAGGGCTTGTACTGCCACATCTTCGTACCGGTCGATGACCCGTTGGGCGGAGTCTTTTACCGCAGCAAGGTCTTCCGCAGCCTTGTTCGCAACCTGCGCAGCCGTCTGTGCCTCCTGTGCCTTTTTACCTGCGTTGGAGCCTGCCGCCTCGGCATTCGCTGCCGCCGTTTCTGCCGCCTTCTTGGCTGCCTGCGCCTGTGCTGCCGCATCGGTTGCAGGCTTGCCCAGCAGACTTATCGGAGCGGTCACCAGTTCCTCGCCGCGCATCGCCGGCAAGGTCTTCACCCCGTCGAGGCTCTGCACCTCCTGCAGCTCGGTTACACTCTGGCTCTCGCTCTTGATTTGCGAGAGTATGTCCTGCTTCAAATCCTGTCTTTCCTGTTCTGTCAGTGCCATGTCGTTATGATTTATATTGGTTGAACTTCTTTCTTGTCTTCAGATAATCTGGCTCCGCCTGATGAGCGTATGCCTCGCACTCAAAACTGATATGTCTGTAAGCCTCGTGCCGCTTCGGGTATCTTGGCAGAAGCCACAGCCATTCCAGCACATACAGCACATAGAACGGCACATACAGCAGCTCGCGCATCTGTGCCGTGTGGATAGCCTCGTGGTTCAGGTCAGTGTCCGTCATACGGTACCCTTTCCTGACCATCACCACGCCGAAAAGATTGATGGCCTTGAACCCCTTCGGGGGCAGCAGCCGGTTGTAAACAGTCTTCATGCTTATATCTTTTTAATTTTGCCTGTTGATGATTCTCGCCGTATATTGGGTGGTGAAACCGTCTATCTGCACAGTGCGCTCCGGATCATACACCAGCAGCAACTCCACAGTGTCTCCTTGTCCCATTGTCATATCTCCCCACTGTTCGCCATTCCAAGTGGTAAGCAGCGGATAGTCCTCTTTGTTCCAGGGTGTCTCCTGCTTGCTGTTCTTGGTCTTGTTCCGGCCGAATATCACGAAGTCTCCTGCTCCCAAGTCAGAAGAAACAGTCAGTCGGAAGGCAAACGGCGTGTTCGGGCCTATGCCCAGAGTAGAACGCATTGCAGGAAGACGAGGAAGTGCTATGCCGGAGTTGCCTGCTGTACACGCCACAATCAGGCGGTTGCTGTCCTTTATCTCCACATCATAGATGGTATTGGCTTTGTCTACCTTCACCTTATCAAAGCGGAATCCATCCACGAAGCCATTCAGTGCACCGCTTCCTTTCCCTGCGAAGGCGAAGTTGCCGCTCATGGAATTCTCTATGTCGAAGATGATGCCATATTTAGGTAGAAAACCCCATTTCTTGCCGTTGCTGTCAGTATAGTCTGTTGCCGTGTCAACAAGCCTTGCGAGCATAGGCTGTCCAAGACTATGCCACGTTCCGAAAATCGCCTGTCGGTCTTTGGCGTTGAAGCCTATCATCGTGTCATACAGGAATAAACCATACCTGTCATCCACAACTTTGTAGCTACCGTCCGGCTGCAATACACGGCTTGACACACCGATATGGTTCTCGCTGATGGCAAAGCCGCCAATGTATCCTGTCTCAGCATTGACCTCGCCGCCGAACTTTCCTTTCTTTGCCTCAATACTGCCGTCGGGGAGTATCCTGAAATTCCTGTTTGCCGTTACCAGTCCTTCCAACTTGATATTGTCGGCAAGCAGCTTGATGACGGTCCTCGTGTGTCCTTCGGCATCGGTCTCTTCCACCGCTACACCGATGAGTGCCAGTTTCCCGTCGGGACCTTGTGCATAGACACCGCTACCCTCAGCCTTTACCATAATGCCACTCTCGGCAAGCACACGACCGTCCTTATCGAAGTTCTGTGCTGCGATTTTCACAAGTTTCTCGCTTTGCTCGAACAGTGTCCTGTACTTGTAGGTCAGGCTCTCTATCTTATCCGTGCTCAAGATGAGCATGTAGAGGTAGATGTCGCCTGTGAAGCTCAGTTTGAAATCTCCCGTACCGTTCCAAAGCCCGTTGCAGGTGTACTGCTTGTAGCCGTTGGTAGGTGCAAGCACTTCTTCGACCTCCAGCGAGTTGAAGTTCTCAAAGCCGGTCTTATCGACATTCTCGAATCTCACTTTCAATGTGCCCTCGCTGGCGCAGCGGTAGAAGAAGCTCAGGTACACCGGCAGGGCTTCTTTCTTACCGTTGCTATTCGTGTTCATAGGTGGCACGCTCTTCAGGCTCGCGTTCTTCTGTGTGATGTACTTGTTCCTGATGCGCACCACGACACGCCCGTCATCTTTCGTAACGCTGGCACCGTCGCCTTTCTTCGTGACCACCTTGTCGTTGGCCCATATCCATTTGTTGCCCACCAGCCAGAACACCGTCTCGTTCTCGGTCAGCCACTTGGACAGCCCCTCATCAAAGCTCGGATTGTTCAGATAGCCCTTGTCGGTGGCAAAGTCCTGACGCAGCGCGCTCACGCTGCTTGCTATCTTGCCCTCGGTTATCTCGAACTTTGTCTTGATGTCCTCACCCGTAACAAGCAGGAAGGTTCCGCGCAGATAGGCATTGTCGCTGTACAGACCGTTCCCATGGGGTTGGTTGTCTGACGGAAACCTGTCATCCTTTATACCGTCCAGATTGCCCAGTCTTGCACGCAGGCTTCCCTTGAAGTTCTTGCCCTTCACGCCGTCCATCACGTCCACCCTCGGCTGGCCGTCCTCGGTCGCCGATATGAGTATCAGGTTTTGGCGCAGCGCGTTCTCGGTGTTGCCCATCTGCACGCACTCATCGGCAGCCTCCGGCAAGGAAGCGTCGAACTCGCTTTCCTCCACCAGTACGGAGTTTCCTTCCACGGCAGCCACTTCCACCCAGTAGCTCTTCTGCCGTCCGCCGCTGAAGGTGGCACAGCGCATCAGGTCGTGAGCCTCGAAGGTATTCTCCTGCTCGAAGGTGATACGCCAGTAGCCGTCCGTCTTCTCCACGCTCTTTATCTTACCGTTGGCGGCACTCACCACCAACTGTCCGCCTACGCTGCGCACGCGTTCTATCAGCATTTCAAGGACAACCATTATCTGACGCACGGTCAGCTTGTCGAGCGTCAGGTTCGCCAACCCGTCCTTGTCTATCCACAGCTGCCAGCCCTCACCGGCCATACCGTCCCTGAACCTGGCACTGCGCAGCAGCTCGCGCACCACCAGTGTCAACAGTTCCGCGTTGCCCTTGCCGTCAAGGCGACCGCCATGCGTGCCCGCCTCGAAGTCGCCGAGGTCCAGTCCCTCGTCAAAGATGATTTTCTTCTTGGCGCGGTCCTCGCTGTTCTTGCTCAGGAACTCCTTGTGCGTCCGCCTGGCACTGTACAGGTTGGTATCTGTCGGCTGTGTCGTATCCCAGCTGCGGATAACGTCGGGGACATTGATACCGCCGACAAGCGTTCCTGCATAGTTCTTCGCGTCCGCGATGGCACTGTCCACCCTGGCCATCGTACCCGTCGAGAGGGCATCGCTTATCTCGAGGTCCATCTGCCCCGGCTCATTGACCTTCCGAATGATTTTCGTAATACGGCTCGACCGGTAGCCTTGCCCGGGGAAATACTCGCTGCTCTCCAGCCGTATGCGCCGCCCTATGAAGAGTTCCGTGCCGGTCTCCTCAATCCAGACATGATCCGTCGGCGCCTTGTACCGGCTCACATCCAGGGCGTGCTTACTGTTGTACTCGTCAACCGCGGTACGGAATTCTTTCTCCGCCAGCCCGTAGTACTCGTCCGGCATGCGGATGTTCCACAGGATATACTTGTCCCCTGGTTTCGGCACCAGCGTGCCGCCGGGCAGCTGCGTATCGTCGTTGTAAGGCCATATCGTGATGATTTCAAACTCCTGCGTCTTGCTGTCATAGTTCACCTCGAAGTAATGGTCATTGTCGGCGCCCAACCCGGCAAGCTCGCTGCCCTCCTGAAAGGACACATGTTTCACCAGCCCCCCAATCTCATAGTCGTTGGGGTCGAAAGTCAGGTCATTGTCCTTGAAGTAGTAAATCGTAAAGGGCTTGCCGTCCTTGTCCTTGACCTCTTTCGAGCGCACGCCGGCCACGACACCGACACGCCGGGGATAGATGTCCGCAAAGGCCTTCTGCTCGTAGTGGTGGATAATGCCATACCGCTCCACGTTGACATCAACGTACTTAACACCGTCGGGCAGCATCAGCCGGCTGTGTCCGTATTTCGCCGCATCAATGTTGCGCGAGCTGCCTATGGGGAACAGGCGTGTATAGAACTTCGCATTGTCGGCCTTGTCGCGGTCAAGGGCCGTCAGTCCCTTGTCATACCCGAGCGTGATTTCCTCACCGTGCTCGCAGCGGCACAGGTTTACAGTCTCTCCCTCTATCCACCATTCCACGCCTACGGCTTCCGCCAGCTCCTTCAGCCCGTCATTGCAGTACTTGCCGGTATAGTCGATGATCACGTTGTCTGTGCCCTCCACGGTGCCGGCCTTGAAGTTGGTCGTGCCGTCCATGCCGTCATTGATGTTCTTCACGATCAGACGCACATGGTCTATTGGACGGGCAGTCAGCGTGAACACGGCCTCGTTTCCGCCATCGGTATTGTTCAGGATGAGGAAACGCTTGATAAGGCTCTCAATCCCGTACAGGCGGAGGCTGTATTCCCACTCGACGGTACTCTTCTCTGCGGGTACGTACTTCTCCACTGCCCGGTAACGCTCGCCGCCATAGTCGATGTAGTCGTTAACGTCGACGGGAATGAACTCATAGAGCGTGAAAGAGAGATTCAGCAGGTTATCCCCCTGTATCTCCTTTTCCTGTGTGCTGCTGCCATCAGGCTCTATGCGCGCCTTTACATTGCCGTAGCTGTCATATAGCGTCAGTATCATTTTTATATCGTTTGAATGGTGTTTGAACAATCGTGCAAATGAGCGCAAACAAGCTCGCTTGATTTGTCGAATGCAGCCGATTATCAGTTTACTAATGATGTTATATTATCGGTTCGGGCTCACGGAACTTGACCTTGTAGCGGCTGGCCTGTACGCCCTCCTTCCACAGGTAGGTCAGCGTTCTGTATGAACTGCAGTCCAAATAGAAGACCCTGAGCGTAAGGTTCAGTTCCGTAAAGGTTATCGTCAGCCAGCCGTCCTTGCCTGTTTTCAGGAAGCGGATAAAGGCCATGTAGCTGGCCAGCCACTGTTCCCGTGTCCGGGCATACTGGGCGAAATGAAGCGTCACGTCGCGCTCGGCATTGGCGGGCAACAGTGTCCGGGAGTATTTCTTTCCGTCATGCTCCCGTATGTCCACGCCCACATGTTCCTTTGCCTTACTCGGTGTCAGAATGGCGTTCAGGTTTTCCCTGCCGCCTTTCTTCTCCTCGGTGAGGAACACGCCGTACTCCTTCCAGATGTCCGTGCCGTTGATCAGTACAAGTCCGCCTAATATCTTATCCATACTATTTCACTTTTACGCCATCGCGAGTTATTTTTTTCATTTCTTCCTTTATATCTTTCAGAGATTGGGCACTGCTGCCCGTATTGTCCTCGATTTTCTTCAGGTGTCCCTGGGCGTCACTCATCCTGACGGCTATGTCCTCCACGCGGTCATCGATGCTTGCCCAGTGCATCTGACCGCTGACGAACAGTCCCTCCAGCTTTGTTCCCTGGTCCTGGCTCATCGTCATGAAGGCACCGCTCCTGCCGGACTGTGTCGTGCCTCCGGTCTTGTCGGTCTCCTTGATGATACCCTCGTTCCTCAGCTGCTCGATGTCGTTCCTGGCACTCTTCACATAGTCCTCGTACTCCTGCTTCAGTATGTCAAGCCATTTCCGGTACTCGGCATCGGTTATCTCACCGCTTGTCCTCGCCTTGTTCAGTTTGGCAAGATTTTCGTACCATGTTTCCAGATTCTTCTGGAACTTCGCGCCGACGAGGTTGTTCACCGCCATCTTGTTAACCATCTCCTGCCAATTCTCGGCTATTTCATCGAAAACCTTCTCTGAGCCGTTGGCAAGTCCATAGAGGGAATTTAAGAAGCTGTCAAAGACATTGTCCTTGGTCGTGGTGGTCAGGTTCTCATAGAGGGCGTCCGTAATCTCCTTCAGCTTGCCGGCCTGCTCGATATACTTGTCCAGCTTCTCGGCCACCCGACCGCCGTAGCCGCCCTTGCCGGTATCCTGCAGCAGCTTCCACATGTCCACATTGGAGCGCAGCATCTTCATCTCCTCCGGGCTAAGGTTCCAGATGTCCCCGTTCCACTTCCTGCCCATCTGGGCACTCAGGCGGTCTATCTGTTCCTGGCTGTAACCGCGCCAGTAGTAGTTGAAACTGTGGTGCGCGGAATGGTAACCGGCCTGTTCCTGGGCAATGCCCTTGTAGTTGTCGTTTGTCTCGCGTTGCAGCTTCTCCGCATCATCAGATATGCGGATGGCGATGGCTCCCCGGGCAGTCTTCATCTCATCAGTCAGGTCTTCGATGGCCTGCTCCAGCTGCTCGTTCCGCTTGGTCAGCCGGTCGATGGCCTCCGCGACTTCCTCCTCGTTGGAATTGGTGAACCAGTCGCTCGGCCCCTTGATACTCAAGGCTCCAAAGGATAGGATATTGCCGATACGCCCCAGTACAGTGTCAAGCAGACCGCCTATGCCGTTCACTACAATGCTTTCCAATACCTTGAACAGATTCTCCGGCAGGTCGAAAATGGCATCTATCAGGTTGCCGATGGCGTCCAGTATGCCCACCACGAGGTCATCAATCCATCTGAGGGAGATAATTTCCGTAATGGCGTCAAGGATGCCCGTCACGAAGTTCTTGATGCCGTGTACCAGGTCGAGTATCAGTTTGGGTATCTGGGCCACGATACCGATGATACCGCCAAGCCCGCTTGACAATACGCCCGACAGGCTTCCGCCGATACTCCCCAGCGCACTGCCCATCGTGCCCGACAGCGTGGTGCCTATCGTCTTCGCCATGCCTTCCCCCATCTGCGGGAGTATGGAATCCAGCGTTCCTTTCAGCTGGTCTATCTGCCCCACGGACTGCTGAATGCCGCCAAAGCCCTCCACGCCCTGCCAGCCCTTGGCATTGCTTAATGCTGTTGTCAGTCCGCTCGTGAAATTCGCCACCTCATCGGAGGTCCGGTTCAGGGCCGCACCGAAATCCTCCATACTCTCATGTGCCTTGGCTGTGGCATCGCCCAGTTCCTGCGCCTTGGTCTCAAGTTCACTGTACTGCTCTTCCGTAATCTCTCCTGAGGCGAGTTTCTTCTTGCCTTCGTCTCTTGTCTTCACGGCGGCTTCCTCAGCCTTCACGGAGCGGTCGTAGGCGGCCACGCTGTCCGTGAACTGCTTGATGGCCTCGTCCAGCTTCTGCCATGTCACGCTCTGGTCTGTACCGACATACCGACGCATCTCCTGTATCAGGTCCGTCACCTTCTGCTGGGTCTCCGCATCGGCGTTCCTGTAGTCGTCCGTCTCGACGTACGCGCGCAGCTGCTCCATCATCGGCGTCATCATCTCCTTGGTCAGGTTGCCCACGCCGCTGAAGAGAGCGCTCCAGTCTATGCCACGGCTGATCTCCTCGAACGACATGCCGGCCTCGCGTTGCTGCTGTTCCTTGCGGAGTTGGGCTTTCTTCCACTTCTTCGTACTGTCGCTCACTTCGGAAGCGTCCACCTCGGCTATCTTCTGCGCTGTCTCCTTGGCGATGGCCAGCTTCTTCTGCTGGAACGAACCGTATTCCCTCAGGTATTCGCTCATCGCCTGAATCTCCTCCCTGCGCTGTTCCAGCTGCTTCTTCGCCTCTTCCCTGGCAATCTCTTTCTCGCCGTCCTTTTTCTTCATGGAGGCAAGGGCACGGGCTGAGGCAAGTGCTTCGGTCTGTTCCCCGGAGAGATGCCCCTTTTGTACATTGCGCCATTTCTTTTCCTGGGCGGCGAGTTCCTCCATTTCCTTCTTGTAGTTTTCCTGGATTTGTCGGCGTTTCTTTTCCGAGCCTTCCTTCAGCAGGTCTATCTCCGCCTGGCGGTTCTTCTGCTGCAGGGCAAGGAGTTCCTTTGCGTTACGCTCTTCCTCGTTCCTGGTGTCCTTCGCGGTCTTGGTCTTGCCTGTGGTTTTCTTCGGTTTGTCTGGGGCGGAGTGCCCACCGATATTTGCACTCTTGCCAATGGATGCAGCCTGTTTTTCCAAATTGGCAGCCTGTTTGAGATAGCTGTCGCGTTCTGCCTCCAGTTCCTTGGTTCGCTTGTTGTATGCTTCCTTGTTGTACCGCTCTACGGCCGCATGACCATCGTACATGCCGTTGCTCTCTGACTGCATCAAGTAATGTCCCATACGGGCAAACCAGCCCATATCGCTTTCCGCATTGCCCGGTTTGGTCGCCTTGTGCTTGTTTACCTTCTCATCGGCTTCCACGGCCTTGTTCACGAGTGCCTGCGCCTTGGCCTGGAGGAAAAGCATCTGTATGTACTGCTCGGCTTTCTGGGTAAGTACATCGTACCATTGGGCAACGGTGTCATAATAGCCGAAAGCCTCGCCGTACTTGCGGTTCATCTCCTCACACTTCTTCTTCTCCTCTTCCTTGGAGCCGGTGAAGTTCTTCAGGCTCTCCCGGGTGGCGTCTATCTCAAAGCGGGTCTTGATCATCTCTGCCCGTCCCTGTGATTCAATCTCTACACGTTCCTGCGCCTTCCTTGCCGCTTCTTCCTGTGCGTCGGAGTATTTGTTCCAAGCCACGATGAGTCCTGTAATGACAACGGACAGGCCGAGTGTCAGCGTGGCCATGAGTGCCGTTGCCGCGGCATTGGAAATACCCAGTGAGGTGGCAAGGCGGTAGTTGGCAGCCGTCAGCAGGTTCTTGACCTTCGTGACGGTTACCAGCCGGAATGCGCTGTCCTTGTTCAGGGCATTGAATACCTGTTGCAGCCCCATGGTGATGGCCATTACACTTTGTACCCGTGCCTGCACTTTCATCAGGTTTTCATTCTCGGAAGCGAAAAGGGACATCACGCCCGTGGCGGTGGTGAATGCGCCCGACAAACCGTTCACGCCGGATATGAAGCCCTGAAGGTTCGCATCGTCATTGGCGAGGATACTGGTCTGCTGGCGCAGGTCTCCGAGAGTGTCTGAAAGTAGGGCAGCTTTCTCTGCCATCTGTCGGTACTCCTCGGTATTCTGCTCACCGTTCAGACGCATTTTTGCCATGTCGTTCTGAAGCTCGCGCAACTGACGCGACAGGCGTTTGTTGCTTTCCCTGTTCTGTTCCTGTGTCTCTGTCAGGCTGTTGAGGATTACCTTTTCTTCCTCAAGGGCTTTCTTGGCAGCGTTCAATTCTGCCAGGGCTGCACCCTGCGCATTGCCCGGGGCTGCGTTGTCGTAGGCTTTCTGAAGGGAACGGACATCGGCTTCGACCTGTTTAATGACCGCCTTCTGTTCCGTTATCTTCTCTGTCAGGCTTTTATTTGCCGCAGCCGCCTGTTCCTCAGAAATGGTTATCTTGCGGTATTCCTGCTCCAGTTGCGCCACGCCCTGCTTGGCCTGCTGGTGCTCCTGCTCCAATTGCTGCAGTGCCCCGGTTTCCTCTGCAAGCACTTTCTTGCACGCGCTGATTTCTGCGAGCAGTTCCTGCTGGCCGGTTCCTGGCTTCATGGTCTGTAGCTTGCGCTGCATCTTGTCCAGGTCAGAGTTCACGCCGTCAATGACCTTGCGCTGCTCATCAATCTTGGTATTGATGATCAGCGAGGCACGGCGGGCGGCACCAAGCAGCTGCTCGACGCTCATTTTGCTTTTGTCGAGCCCCGCCGTCAGGTTGTCCCGCATCAGGAATTCTATCTCTACTGGCTTCATCGTTCTATTGTTTTAGATTGCTTTGGAAGAACCCTACTATGTCCTCGGCTTCTTCCTCTTCCGTCTGGTCCGCTTTCTTCTGCTCCTTGCTGTCGACGTAGCGTGGTGCGTCGCTCAGCATCATGATTAGTGTCTGGAAGTTCACGCCGTTCAGGATATAGTCCACGCTCCATCCTGTGGCACTCGCTATCTGCCATATAAACCCAAAGGGGCTATGGGAGCCTTCCCAACGGCTCTTTAACTCCCCCTCTTTCCTTGGCTCAGTCTCAGCTTCATCGGATTCGTCATCTCTGCTGATCTGATAATAGGTATAAAAGACTGCGTGCCCATCAGCAATACGAATTGGCTGAAGGCTGCCTTCTGGTACTCCCACTTCATCGAGTGCCGCACGAGCCATGACAGCAGCCATACCGGCAGCCAACAGCGTTCCATCGTCAGGGCGATGATACGGCTCAAAGTCTTGCCATGCCGGGCAAGGAACTGCATCTGTTCCTTATGGTCCATCGCTTCCAGTTCGGCCGCCGTCGTGTCCATAGACAGGTAGGCATGCGCAATCTTTATCTGTCGGGCCAGCGTCGGACGCTTCATCGTCAGCCGGAATCGCAGCGGCTCTTTTCTGAAAGGTATCCTTAAATCCTTGAGAGGGAGGGAAACGCCCGCATCAAGCAAGGCTTCCGCTCCCTCTCTCTGGATTTTCCTGATTACTTGCTCGTCCATCAGCCTTCACCCAGAGTGTCATTGATTTCGTAAGGAGCACCGCCATCCTCGGGCTTGTTCACCTTCAGCTGGCATTCTACCTTCGAAACTTCGGTCAACGTCAGCTTACCGCCGAGGTTGGCCAGGATGGTTCCGTTGGGAATGGTCATCGTCTGACCACTCACGAAGTCGATGGTCCACTTGTCCCTCAATTCCACAAGGGAGGAAGGAGCCTTCCAGCCTGTAACTTTCTCATTTCCGCTGCCGCCAGTCTTCACCAGCTCACCACCGAGAATGTTCTTCAAGTTCTCGTAATCCAACTGGATAAGGTTGAAAGTCGGACTGACCTGTCCGTTCTTTTGGAGCAGGGTCAGCACAGGCGCATCGGGAACCTGTTCGGCTTCCACGTCCACACTCTCCGGCTTAGCGCCGCCCCAGTCCCAGCTGCCTTTTTCTATGTAACCTATCAGCGTGGTTCCTTTCTTCACGGCTGCGATGCCGTAGATGAATTTCTTGTTCTTGCTCATTTTCTAAGTTTTATAAAAGAGAATACTATTCCGATTATCCCGGACAGAAGCCCGGCACAAAAATACTTGAGTCGCATGAGGAAGCCGTTACCGGTACTTTCCTTCGCCTCCTCCTTATGCTCAGCCTTGCTGTCGCTCGCAATTTTGAGTTGCCGTTTCAGCGTGCTGATGGTCTTGGAATATCCGGCACACACCAGTTCCAGGCTGTCGCATCCGGCTTCAATCACTATCCGTTCCGGCTCATCAGCCGTCGGCGCCTTGTGGCTCACCTTCACGCTCGCCTGACCTTTCCTCGCCGTGTAGCCCGCCCCTTGGGGCAACAGGCGAAGACTGTCCAGGTTCAGTGTCAGGCTTACCGTCGACATCAGCACCTTCACGGGCATCTGGCTCGTTTCGGTGATGCTCACCGCCTCGCTGTCCCTTGCCTCGAGAGTACTTTGCACGACTTGGCTTTCCCTCGTCAGCCTCTTCGTCGAGCGACAGCTCGCCATTGACAGGACAATTAGCGCGATGAGGGCAAACCTGAATAGCCTCGATAGCGCGGGAGAGGCGGTTGAGCGCACGCCGTGTTCGGCTGTTCTCGACCCCCAGAGCCTCAATCTGTTCTTTGGTCTCTTCATATTTCTTCTGTGTTTCAACCAGCAGCGTCGAGATGTCCTCGTACATCGTCTTGTAGGTGTCGTGCACCTCCTTGGCGGTCTTGGCCTCCCGCGCCTTGCGGTTCGCAATCCACGCAATGGCGGCACCGATACCGCCAGACGGGATTGCCCATTGCAGAATCTGTAATATCGTGTCTGCCATTGCTTGTATATTGTGAATTGTAAATTATGAATTATGAACTCCTATCTCGCACAGCCACTTGCTAACGTCAAACGAAGGGCACGCCTTGCCCGGATTCAGGTCGTGGTGCCCCACAATGCGTATCTGCGGAAAACGCTCGTGGAAGTCACGCACATAGCGTTTCAGGGCTTCCTTCTGCGCCGCCGTCCGCGTGTCCTCTGGCTTCATGGCTTTGTCGCAGCCGCCCACATACACGATGTGCCGGCTCACGCTGTTGTAGCCCGCCGCGCCGTTGGTAACCTCCCACGGATCCACCTGAGCGTCCTCGTTGTTGTCCACCAGCCGCTCCACGCTGCCGTCAAGGTGGAAGAGGTCCGTGTAGCCCACCTGCTTCCAGCCACGCCCACCCTTGCTTACCGGGTCGGTATGCCAGTGGCGTATCTCCTTGGAACTTACCTCACGGCCTTCAGGTGTGGCGGTGCAGTGGATGACGAGATATTGCATTGGCTTGCTCATTATCCTATGGGTTCTGAGTATTCTGCCAAGCCACGGCTAACAACATCTGCAGCACGCTCAGTCTCAAATTCCAATACGGTACCGGCTTCGTAGCGGATAGTGGTGTCAAACTTGTCAAGGAAGTCCTGGACTACCTTGATAGATACCTTTTTCTCTTCATTCTTTTCGTTCTTTTCCTTTTCCATTTTTATTCTATTTTATGGTTTATACTAAATCTCTGCTGTCCACATGGTTATCCGTGTGCAAGGAACTTTGGTGAGGAACGCTTGTCCAGCACGATGAATTCCTCACCGAAGGCAATGTTAGTGTCTGCCTTCATAAGCATCTTGAAGAAGTACAATTCACTCATATTGCTCACAGGACCAATCTTGATGACATGTTCGTCGTCTTGGAGGTTCACGGCCGCAAACAGGTTGCTCGTCATTGCGTCGGGGCTGCACAGCGTGGCCACGATAAGGTCATCAGGCCATGCCGCGAGGGTCTCAATCTTGATGTCCTTGTACATCTTCAGGTTGCGCGTGGTTTCGTCACGGTTCTTGTACTCGCGGGCCGTCAGCTCGTCATCGTACTTGTTGAAGTCCGTAGGGCTCATCAGGAAGCGGAGGTTCGGGTTTTCAATCATCGCTACAGGAATTTTTGCACGCACTGCCTTCAGGCGGCCAACCATTGTCGTTTCATTCGAACTTACGACGACAACGTCCTGGTCCTTTGCAGCCTGTGTCAGGATGCCGTTGAAGAGATGGTCGTCGTCATCACCTTGTACGCCGTTGATGTAGTGGTTCCCTAACTCGAACTGTACCTGTTTTGACAGGGCGTCGAGAAGCTGGTTCTGTACGGCAGGTGGAAGCTCTGCAAAAACGAGGTCGCCCTTAGGCTGGAACTGACGCCATACGCTCTCGAATGTGCGCGGGTTGAAAACCGTGAACGCCATGAAGTCCACAGGGTTCAGGCTCTGCTCCGAATAATCGAAGCCACCCTTCGAGTCGCTTACCTGGGGATCTTCCTTCTGCTGCTGCAACATCTTGCTTGTGCGCAGACGGGGAATGGATACTTTCTTCGACACATTCGGGATAATGTGGATAAGTCCCTTGCCCACAATCTCGTTGTTGGTCGTCGCAACGGTAAGGAGCTGCTCCAGCACCTCGCCATTGTAGTTGGTGTTTTTAATATTGATTGCCATTGTTTATGAAATAATTATTTACAGGTTTTACTTTCCGTGATATTTGTCGCGGATCTCACGCTGGCGCTTCTCCCAGGGACTCTCATCACCAGGATTGCCACCCTGCAGGGTGTCCATTACCATTTTCTTTGTTGGCAAGGCTGCCAAAGCCTTCTTGCCGTCATCGGGGTGCTCTTTCAGCAGGTTCTCATAGACGGGGCGTGTCTCCGCATTGATGCGACCGTCTTTCTCTGCGGCATCGAGCAGGGCCTTGCGCGCTGCTGCCGCCGCTGCCTCTGCCGCATCCTCAAAGTCCTTCAATTTTGCCTTCAGCGTGTCATTCTCCTTACCGATACTGTCAGCGCGCCCAGCAGTGGTTTCCAACTGGTCGAGGCGTGCCAGCACGTCGGCCTCCGTCGCGCAGTCCTTGAACTGCGGACGTTTTTTCAATTCTTCAAAGTTCATGTCCGAAATGTTTAGTGGCTCATTGAGCCGGTTATTAAATATTGCATATATCTGTTCTGGCGTACTGTCCTCCGGCACAGGGTCTGCATCGTAAATGCCGTCAATCAGCCCAAGGCTAAGGGCTTCGTCTGCCGTCAGCCAATGGTCAGTACCGTCGAAATAGGCAGCCTTTACCGCCGCCGTATCCTTGCCCAGTCGCTCGGCATACATCTGGCACAGCGTGTCTTCCAGACTCTCCATCTGCTCAAGCACCTCCTTCAGGTCTTTCTTGTTGCCGTAGCAACCGCCACTCACGCTATGAAGCATCAGCCGGGCATAGCGGCTCATATATACCGGCTTTCCGCAAAGGGCTATGACGCTCGCCATAGATGCTGCCACACCATCTACATAGAGGGTGATGTTCGCCTTGCTTGCACACAGGGCGTTGAAAATGGCTATGCCAGTATAGACCTCGCCGCCGACACTGTTGATACGGATATCAATATTCTTGTATGCCGATTCCGCTGCCATTAGTTCACGGGTAATCTGTCCGCTCGTCACCGCTCCATAGTTGTCGCCTATGTCTCCATACAGCAGGATGCAGCAGGTGTCTTCGCCGGGGATGATGTTGAAAAATCTATTCATTTGTCGTTGTCGTATTATTGTGGGTTCGCTTTACGATGCAATGATTGTGCAAGCGAGAGCAGAGCGGAACCACTTCCAGCTTTGCCGAGCGCAGCCAATTATCGCTTTTCAATGCAAAGGTGGGGGATTTTTCACAAGTTTGCAAATCGCCTTTTTATCATACAATACTTATAATCAACTTATTACGATACAAAGTTTTATCATACGGACACGATTTGCAAACACCACAAAAACAAGCCACCTTTGCATTATATTTTTCAAATATGGCAAAGGAATTAAGCAACACACAGAAGAAGGAATGGGCAAAAACGCTCTATCTCAAGGAGAATCTCACACAGCAGGAGATAGCCGACCGCGTGGGGGTGTCCCGCGCTACCGTCAATCGTTGGATAGCCGATGGAAAATGGGAGGAACAGAAGGTCGGACTCACGCTCACCCGTGAGGAGCAAGTAGCAAATCTCTATCGGCAGGTAGCCGAGATAAACCGGAAGATAGCTGAGAAGCCGGAGGGAGCGCGCTTCGCAAGTAATGCCGAGGCGGACATCCTCGGCAAGTTGTCTGCCGCTATCCGGAAGATGGAGACCGATGTCGGCATTGCTGATGTCATCAGCGTGCAGACAAAGTTTATCGAATTCCTGCGCCCCATAGACCTCGACAAGGCAAAGGAACTCACACAATTATCAGACGCATTTATTAAGTCGCTCCTGTAAACATTAACATTCAACCCACCCATATATATGAAGCAAGCTGACAGAAACGCGCTGCTCGACTGGGAAAAGTACCGCCAGGACATCATGCGTGCCACACCTGTTGATAAGGAGATGAGCGTTGCCGAGCGTGAACGCCACCGCCTTTATCTGGAGGCGCATCCCATAGAGTGGATAGAATACTTCTTCCCCAACTATGCCAAGTATGAGTTTGCCGACTTTCAGAAACGCGCTATCCGCCGTATGATTGCGAACGATGAATGGTACGAGGTTCTCTCGTGGTCACGAGAGTTGGCAAAGTCCACCATTGCGATGTTCGTCGTCATGTACCTCATACTCACGCGACGCAAGCAGAATGTTATCCTTACCTCCAACAGCAAGGACAACGCCATCCGGTTACTGGCACCGTACAGGGGAAACCTTGAAGCCAACGGGCGCATCATTGCCTATTATGGCAGACAGCAGTCCATAGGGGCGTGGACCGAGGACGAGTTCATTACCATGCAAGGGGGGGCATTCCGGGCAATCGGTGCCGGGCAATCGCCTCGTGGCTCCCGTAACGAGGCCATACGCCCCGATGTGCTGCTCGTTGATGACTTCGATACTGATGAGGACACTAAGAACCCCGACGTCATTCAGAAGCGGTGGGAATGGTGGGAACAGGCACTTTATCCTACACGCTCCACCTCCGAGCCTACGCTCATAGTCTTTTGTGGTAACATTATCGCAAGGGACTGCTGCATAACCCGCGCTGGGGAGATTGCCGACCATTGGGACATCATCAACATACGCGACAGGAACGGCAAGAGTACATGGCCGCAAAAGAACACGGAGGAGCACATCGACCGTACCCTCTCAAAGATTTCCACGCTGTCGCAGCAGCATGAGTATTTCAACAATCCTATCTCGGAGGGGGAGATATTCAAGCAGGTGGTATATGGCAAGGTGCCGCCGCTCTCCAAGTTCAAGTTCCTCGTCATTTACGGCGACCCTGCACCGGGAGAATCGAAAGGAAAGAAGGGCAAGTCCTTCAAGGCGGTCATGCTCCTTGGAAAGAGAGACAGCAAACTCTATGTCATCAAGGCACGCCTCGCACAGGCACTCAATGCCGAGTTTATCGACTGGTATGTGCAGCTGCTCGAATATGTGGCAGGGCGCAGTACCGTATATTGCTGGATGGAGAACAATAAACTTCAGGATCCGTTCTTCCAGCAAGTGTTCCGCCCGCTCGTCCGAAAGGTGCGTAAGGAGAAAAACATCACGCTCTATATTCAAGGTGATGAGGAGAAAAAGACAGACAAGGCAACGCGTATCGAGGCAAACCTTGAACCAATGAACCGCGAGGGAAACCTGATTCTCAACGAGGCTGAACGCGACAATCCGCACATGAAGGAACTGGAGGACCAGTTCAAGCTCTTCACACTCTCACTCAAATACCCTGCCGATGGCCCTGATGCCGTTGAGGGCGGAAACCGTAAGATTGACCAGACGGCACAGCGGGCTGACCGCCCACTCACACAGTCGCGAAGAAGTGTAAGAAACAGAAACAAATATAGATTATGAGCCAGTTTGTTGATATAAAGGACTATGACGCAAGCGTACACCGCGAAATCCTCGATGCGCTTGTAAGGGACGATGAGACACTCGTTGAGATTTGCGAGGACAGGGCCATCGCTGAGATGCGGGGCTACCTCTCCAAACGTTACGACTGCAACGCCATCTTCTCAGCAGCGGGCGAAGAGCGCAACCAGCTTATACTGATGATGGTCATTGACATTGCCGTGTACCACATATTCTGCATACACAACCCTCAGAAACTCTCACAGGTACGCAAGGACCGCTATGAGAGGGCGGTGGAATGGATGAAGGCTGTGGCAAACGAGGAGGTTTCCATCGACAGCGCACCGCTACTGCCGGAGGAGGACAGGGCGAGAAAATCGGCACTGATGTTCAAGAGCAATCCAAAACGAATAAACAGATTATAATATGAGCAGAAAGAATAAAGAACAAAATGCAAAAGGGCGTATCACCGTCAGTGGAAACGTGCCACGTCCGGGACAGCGGCAGCCCGCCATCATCCGTATCACGCAGCCCAAGCGGTTCAATATCGACACGGGCGACTTTATGAGTGCGGTCAAGGCTGCCGAGAATGTTGATTACGCACAGCGCTCAAAACTCTATGACCTCTACACGGACATTCTGCTCGACACCCACCTGTCGAGCGTCATGGAAAAACGCAAGAACGCCGTGCTGTGCTCTCCCATAGAGTTTCAGCGAAACGGAAAGCCCGATGACCATATCAATGAACAAATACTATCACCATGGTTTTATCGTTGCGTGGCCGACATTCTCGACGCGCGCTTCTGGGGCTTCTCGCTGATGCAGTTCTTCAAGAATGGGGAATGGATAGACTACGACCTCATTCCAAGAAAGCATGTGGAGCCGGTGCGGAAACTGATTCTAAAATACCAGACCGACATTCAGGGCACCTCATGGGACGAGTTTACCGACCTGCTCTTCGTCGGGAGAGGTACCGATCTCGGACTGCTTGCCAAGGCTGCGCCATGGGTTATCTATAAGCGTAACACCACCGCCGACTGGGCACAGTTCTCCGAGGTGTTCGGCATGCCTATTCAGGAGTACATCTATGACACCGACGACGAGGAGTCAAGAACCCGCGCATTGCAGGATGCCAACTCTATCGGCTCCCTCGCCACTTTCATTCATGGCAAGGATACCGAGCTGCAACTGCGTGAGGCCGGCAACAAGACAGGCTCTGCCGATGTGTATGAGCGGCTCGTAGAACGGTGCAACAGTGAGATTTCAAAACTGATTCTCGGAAACACCCTCACCACGGAATCGTCAGAGAAGGGTACACAGGCGCTTGGCACGGTGCACAAGAAGGTGGAGGACAATGTGGCGAAGGCTGACCGCGAATATGTCCTCAGCGTGCTCAACTATGATATGACCGACATCTTCTTCCACATGGGCATTGACACCTCAGGGGGTAAGTTCTGCTTCCCTGAAAAGAAAGACATTGATCCCAATACCGAGATGAGCGTCCTTACACAGCTGCATACGACATTCTCGCTCCCTATCGATGACGATTACCTCTATGAGAAATTCAGCATAGAAAAACCAAAGGACTACGACCGGCAGAAACAGCGTCAGGAGGAAGATAGAAAAGTCAGGCAACAGGCAATGATGCAGCCAAATAAAGAAGATGAGGGGGGCACGGATGAGAGTCAAAGTTCAAATCACAAATCTCAAAGTTCAAAGTTAAAGGACCTCCTCCGCTCTTTTTTCGCGAAAGCCCCGCAGGACGGGGCTCGTTTAGACTGGTAGTCAATCATATATACTTCGATGCGGACAACGCACCGGCTTCCAGTCTGCAATTCGATGAAGAATTGCTGGTAAAGGCACTCGGTAATATCTACCGCAAGAAGTTCAATATAAAGACGGAGATAGAGCCGCTGCTATATGGAGCCGTGAGCGGCATATTCCATCAGGCTGCCGATGAGGGTTTCCAGCCACGCACGGTGACCGACCCCGATCATGACTTCTACGAGCAACTGCGGCACTCCGGAGATGTGTTCTCGGCTTTCAAGGTACATCGGGCACAGAACGATATGGCGGCGCGACTGCTCGACTCGAACGGTGTTCTAAAACCGTTCAACCAGTGGCTGAAGGAGGTCATGCCCATTGCCTCGCACCAGTGTGGGGCATGGCTCAAGACAGAATACGATACGGCTGTCATAAGGGCGCATCAGGCTGCCGACTGGCAGCAGTTCCGCCGTGAGGCCGAAGTGCTGCCAAATCTCAAATGGATGCCTTCCACAAGCGTTCACCCCGGCGAGGACCATCGGCACTACTGGGGTACCGTCCGCCCCATTGACGATGATTTCTGGAACCACCATCGCCCCGGCGACCGTTGGAACTGCAAGTGCAGCCTCTCCAACACCGACGAGCCCATTACGCCTGTACCTGATAGTGATAATGCTTCACAGCCCCAGCTTGGACTGGCTGGGAATCCGGGGACAACAGCCGAGACTTTCTCTGATGACCACCCGTATTTCCCAAAGTCATGCAAGAGCTGCGACTTCTACAAGTCCAATCTAAAAGACAGGCTGAAAGGAATTTTTACGAATAGAGTGAAAGATTGCTATGACTGCCCATACATCAGAGCGTGCATAGCGAGAATAGGTACTGACGGCTTCAAACTTGAGCGGAAATACAAAAACGGAGGGGCACTGTATATACATTCCGAAGTAGAGAAGAACAAAGAAGACTACAATTCTATACTTACCATGGCAAGGCTGTTTGCCAAGGAGGGACATAAGGCAAGGATAACGCCACGTCTGCATGTCAAGTCAGAGGAATATAAGACTGTATATGCTCCGCTCATCGGAACTATATACGAAGGGAAGTGTCCAGACTTTGAAGTGGACGGCGTATTCTATGAGTATGAGGGGTTCAGTAAACCATGGAAGAAGAGGAAAGTAAAGAATATGCTTACACATGGAATGAAGCAAAGCCCCAATGTCGTAATCGACAACACAAAGGGCTGCTCTGACAGATTCATAAGGAGTACGATCATCAAAAAGCTGCAAGCCAACAATGGTGTGCTGAATGAGGTGTGGATTTATGAAAAAGGAAAAGTACGGCTGTTCTTCAAAAAAGGAAAATTCATATAACAAACAACGGGAGAGCAAAGCCCTCCCGCGAACGCCGAAGCCGTGGCATCGGCAAGGATTCTATTCAAATCCACTGCAAATATACAATTTATTTTTGAATAAACAAACAAATGGACGCAAAAGATTTCGTAAAACTCATAGAACAGCATCAAAAGGAACTGGGAGAACTCATGCGCAGGAAACTTCCTGTCATTGTCGGGCGTATGGCAAAGGATCATTATCAGGACAATTTCCGCAAGGGAGGTTTTGTCAATAATGGGTTGAAAAAGTGGCCCGTTACCAAGCGACAACGCTCTGGCTCCAGCTCGGCCTCCGCCTCATACGGGCCACTGCTCTCAGGGCGTAACCACCTCTTCGGCTCTATCAAGTATGTACCCGCAGACTACCGCGTGAAGGTAGCCAACGAGGTACCATACGCGCCCATACACAATGAAGGTGGAACGGTCAATCCAACCGTAACCCCTAAGATGCGGCGTTTTGCATGGGCGATGTATTACAAAGCGACTGGAAAGAAAAAAGGAAAGAAGAAAGCCAATAGCTGTGGCACGGCTGAAAATGCTGCAGGTGGCTTCTGGAAGGCACTCGCACTTACCAAGAAGCCGAAGCTCACGGTAAAGATACCACAGCGCAGGTTCCTCGGAGAAAGCAAGGAACTCTCTAAGCGCATCAATGACAGGACAGAAGAGGAAATCACGAAAATTCTAAAATTATAATCAGTATGGAACAGATTTTTATTTCAATCCTTGAACTCATCAGCTGTGAGATGCCAGAACTCTCGCTCGTCGATGAAGACTACGGACAACTGGAAACCGATGAGGACACTTACCCCGTAACATTTCCGTGCGCACTCGTGGGCAATATGGAGGCAGAATGGGACGATATAGGCATGGGTACGCAGAAAGGCATCGTAACCCTCACTGCACGCCTCGCCATCGACTGCTATGACGACACCCACATCGGGTCAACCACCACCGAGAAGGCTGCCGAGCGGCTCCACATGGCAAACCGACTCTATGCCGTGCTTCAAGACTCTCTCCACTCGCAAGAAATGGGACCGATGTATCGCACCAAGAGCCGGTGTTATTCCCTCCCGGGAATGATTAAAGTCTATGAGTATGTTTTTCAGTTTGAGTTGCATGATGACTCAGCTGCGGAGGATTAGACGGCTGTGTCCTGGAACAGTTCAAGCTGGCGGGAGGTCAGCCGTGGTTTGCGCACTTTCGGAACAGGCCGCACGTCTATGTCCTTCAACTCGGAGCACTTCTTCCGGATAATGGCCATAATGCGTTCCTCGCTGATGAAGAACTCCCGGGTAGAGAGCAGACGCAGCGCATCATCGAAACGGAGGCGTTGTACCTCCGTCCAATAGTAGTAACGACGGCATAAAGCCTCGTCTCGCAATGCGATTAAATTACTGTTCCTACCTTTTTTCATACTCCACACACACAACTGACAGGCAAATATAACAAATTTAATTGATATTAAACGCAAAAAGTCGCTAAACCTTTCATTTAGCGATTTTTACGTTAATCCTATAAACAGATTTCAGGCTACATCCGGCAGAAACTCGGCTCAATCCGGCTCCACACGTTGGTCTCTGGGTTACGCTTCTGGAAGTAGTAGTTCACGGCGTTCTTCTGCACCACATTGGCCTCCTTGAACAGGGCCATAATCTCGCCATACTCCGAGTCGAACTTGTCCTCCAGCTCGTAGAGCTTCGATATGCTCTTGTAGTCCAGGTCGCCAGCCTTGTTGCGCTCCAGTAGTGTCATTGCCATCTGATACATCGGGTCGTCGGCTCCCTTCTCGCTCTGCTGCATGTAACGCTTCAGATAGTCTATCAGTCGCTCAGCGGCAAGGTCCGCACGTTCGTCAAAGCCCTTCACCTTGTTGCTCGCTATCTCCAGGCGGAAGTTGCCGTCCGTAATGGTGTAGCTGCGCTGGTCGCTCTTTCGCACCTGCCCGTAGTCCTTCATGATTGCTACGAATCCCTCAACCTCTTGCGCAAGCCATTCCTTAAAAAGCCCTACTGCGTTCGTGATTTCCACCACATTCTCCTCCACTTCCTTCATAAAGGAAGCACGTAGACCCTCGTAGGTCTCGCGCCGCTCGATGCGGTTCTGCTTCTCCTCGTTCTGCAACTCGGCGAGCAGCTTTGCCCGCTCCTCCTTGCTCAAATCCTTGATGTTTACTTTTGTTTCCATTGTTCGTTGTTTTATTGGTTTGACTTCTTTCTGATTATCATTCTCAATTTTGTATTCAGGGCGTTCAGTTCCTCCGTGTCCAGTTCCCTGAACTGCTTGCCGGCTATCCGCTTATCCTGGCAGAAGGCATTCACACGATTCCAGTCAGTAGTATCAATGCCATATAACTGCATCTGATGCAGTGCTCCGCTCCGTGCCTTACGCAAGCCTTCCCGCAGACTGCGCCGACGCTCGTCATAGCCTGCAACATCTTCCAGCTGACGGCACATTGCGTCATATTCCGTGGAAGCCATCAGATGCAGGTGTTTTGTACGCCCATTTGTGAATTGCTCCACAAGCGTTTCCTTATCTGCGCCGGGCAGTTTTTTCAGCAGGGTATAAAACCGTGCGTAATTAAAACCTTTTTCCATAATTCCTATTTTTGATCTGCATTGAGCAAGAAATCACATGGCAGCGATGTAAGTTTAATATCCTTTCTTACCTGCTCTGGGTCAATATCGTATTTTTTGAAGTTTATCTGCGGTTTGAGAAACTCCCAACATTTCTTTTTGATTTCAGAGAGAGTATATGCCCCTTTTCTATAAAGAAAAATTCCCTCTAATAATATCTTATTAAATCCTTCAGGTTTAATGATGACAGTAACACGATAATACCGTGGCCCAATATTTACCTTTCCCATAGCTTCTCCTCCTTCCAGTCTTTATATGTACGGCGGCCACAGGCTACTACCTCGGCCACACTCTCCTTGAAGATGTCGATGTCGAACAGTGGTTTGCCGTTCACGCAGATGTACAGCCTGCCGTTAAACTCCATTACCTGCACGGCCTCCCGCGCCTCCGCGTCCAGCTGCGCCTGACGTACTGCCTCAATACGCTCCGCACGCTGCTCGTGCCACACTTGCAGTCTCTTCTTGATTTCTTCTAAAAAATTACTCATAATCGTTGATATTAAATTGATGTGAAACTCATACCCATTGATATTGCCCTGCGCTCCATCACTTCCGAACGATGGGTAGCCGCTGTTATGAATGCCTCATTGGAAGCACGGGCTATCTCATAGCCTTTCTTGCGCAAACCATTACGGAGGCATATTTTCTCTTTCGGTGCCTGCACTACACGGAGCTTTGTCTTTTGCTCCAGACCGAATAATACCCTGCGTTTCTCTGCCTTGATGGTATTCTTTCGCTGTTCACCGATGCGACGGTGCATGGCGTCAAAGGCTTCTGCCGACATTTTGTCCTTCTGCCGCTCGCCTTCTTAAAACGGTAAGCCTTGCCGTAAATCAACAGGTTCTTCGTTCCAGCATTGCCACCATTGGCTTTGTTCCTTTTGGCAGCGTGTTCGGAAGCATTTCGTTGCATGGCTTTTGTAAAATCCGGATGTTTCACCAATCCCATATCCCGCGCAATCCTCACTACTGTTCTGTGCGAGATACCAAGGTGTTCTGCCACTTCCGCGTTTTTGGTCTTACAGAAGTTATTGCGCATCCATTGTTGTTCTGCCTCAGATAGGATTATCTTGCTGTATTTATTTCTTTCCATTGCTATTCTTCTGCTTTCCACTCGACGGTTATCACGGCGTCGAGCCTGCCGCTGCCCTTGCATATCGGGCACTCCTTCTTATAGCGTTCCTGCCACTCGTCCTCCTGCCAGTGGTAGCCGTTCCCTTGACAGTAAGGACAACTGTGTCCACGGCTCTCGATGCGGTCTGTCATACGCCCACCCGGACTCATACGCCCCGGAGTGATTTCAATCATCCGTCTTTCCTTGCTCATAGCGATCTTGTTTTGATAGTCTTATTCTTTCGGGCAGTACCACGGTATAGTTGCAATATCGGCAGCACCGTCCTTCCGTTCTCACAGGATAGGGATTATTACCTATCCCCTCTATCTCTTTGCCGCAGATGCAGCAGGTTTTCCTTTCCTCTTCCTCAAAGACTGGCTGTATGCCGCAGCTCGTCGCCACGTCCAGTTCCAATTTCGCACCCTTACTCACCCACCAGTCCTTCAGCATGTAGATGTAATCGCATTGCAGCAGCAGTCCGATGTCCACTTTCATGTGCTTGCGCCAGTCGCCCGGTTGAGGCAGACCGTTGTTGAACGGGTTGATGGGGTGATAGCCCTTTGCTTTCAGGCGCTCCTCGGCTGCCTTGAAGGCTGCCTTGCGCTCGTCCATGTCATAGTGCGCTATCGCACCACTGATGTAAATTTTCTTATTCATTTTTATAGTCCTCCATTTCTTCAATTTCATATTCCCAATTACAGGCATCTCCTTCATTGATGTTGTCCCCAAGCCACTCAAACGCTGTGTCCACTTGCTCGTCCTGTCCTACAAGGTTACAATGTACGCATCCTCTATCTGCCAAGGCATTTAGAGCGTTAAAGACCTTCTCGCTGACTTCAACATCACATAAACCTACTGTATAGGTTACAGTTACTGTTAAATCCTTTATCTTTTTCATAATATGTTTTTTATATTTCTAATTGTACATTAAAATGATACTCTTTGCACAATCGCCGTATCTGTATGATTGTGAAAGGCATGCCGTCGTGCGCAAAGTATATCGTGCGTTCTCGCGTCTGTACCCTCACACCTTTCTTTCTCAACCTGTACAGTAGGTTGTCCCTGACATTTGCCATAACTGCCTCCTTTTATATGTTGCCCTCGCCCCAATACGCTTTTGCCCGTTCCTCCCAAATGGTATAGTACCCCTTATTGCCGAAGTACCGTCCTTTGCTGATGGCCCGGTAGCCTTCCACCCATATCTTCAGAGTCGCATCATACATCACGCTCACTGCCGTGCGGCCGGCCGGCTTGTTACCGTCAGCCTGGCTGATGAAGATGAGCAGTTTGTCCCTATGTCGGCCTTTGAAGTCCTGGTAGTCCTTGAAACTCATCTGTGTGTATTGGAAACTGTCTATCACTACAATATCGGGGCTCTTGCGCCTGCTCAGTCGTGTGTCCAGTTCCTCCATGCCCTCACAGAGCAGTACGAACCGTCTCGCCACATCCTGCATGCCGGCTTTCACGAGGGCGTTCTTCATCGTCAGCGAGAAGCCCTCCTCCAGACTGTCATAGGCGACCTTGCCGAACTTGGCCAGTTCCTTGCATAACTTCATCGTAAAACTCGTCTTTCCACTGCCGCTGCGCCCCCAGATAAACCATACTCCGTTCTTCTCCGGCTCACCGAAGGCTTCTGCCCATACTCCATCAAAGGGGTAGGTCTCTTTCTTCATTCTTAACATATCGGTTACACTCATCGCCCTGTTCATTATTTCACTGTTTTATCACCGTTCAAATGCTGCCTGGCTGCTGTTTGGATAGCCATCAGCTTCACCCTGTGTATGCTTTTTTTTACCCTGCGAAGGTCGAACTCGTATGCTTCCGAGTCTCTCACCACCTCCGAAATTCTGCCCTTATCCGTTACGCCGTTGGCCACGCAGACGGCGTGCACATCGTGTGCATCTGTCCGCTCCAGTTCAAAGAACTTGCGCCCGATACGGCTATGTATCTCGTTGTAGCCGCACTTGTTATAACGAAGCCCCATAGCCATGCGGCGCTTGATGTAGCTCGTTGAGAGGAACACCATACCGCATTTGTCCTCCAGCCGGTTGTACAGGTCAATGAAGTAGTGGAACACCCGTTCCGGCAGTTTGTCCGCCTCGTCGAAGAGCAGCAGCGGAGCCTCCATCTGTATGAGGTCATCGATGATGCGGTCCAGCAATTCACGCACGCTGTAGCCCTCGGTCCTCTGCCCGATACGCCGGGCAATCTCACGAATGAAGTCGCTCTTCTTCATGTCCTCCGAGCAGAGAATATAAAAGACTTCACTGTGTTCCGTGGCGTAGAGTTTCGCCGTGGTGGTCTTCCCACATCCGGCTTCGCCTACCACCCATGTTACATTCTTCACCGTCTGCGCATCCTGCATCGCGAACACCATCTCCTGATAGGCTTTGGTTTCCACCACCTGCCAATCTTTGCTGGTGCCGGTACCCAGCTGCGTGCCGAGGTTGCGCCACATATCGTCGCTGATGTTCTCCCACTTGCCCTGCAGCACGCTGCTCACCGTGGCGCTGCTCGTGCCCGTCAGGCTCTGCGCTGCCTTGTTCTGACTTGGAAACTTGGCCACATACTGCCGCAGCCCTTCCTGTATCCGCTTTTTCTCAATCGTTGTTAATTTGCTCATAATATTGTCATTTAATCAGTTTGACTTTTATAATTTCCCCGCCATCTGTTTGAAATCCACTACGACAGTCTCCGTTTCTGTCCAATCTTCAAGGCTCAGCTGTTTGGTCTTTCTGCCCAGCTTGTACTCCTCTGGCTGTCGGCTGTAGATGCCCGTGCGCCGTTCTATCTGCCTGCGCTCGGCGGCCGTCATGCCTTTTGGCTTCGGACTGCGCAGTCCGTGTTGCTCAGGCAGTACGCCGTGGTTTTTCTCTATTTCCCGTCCTGCCACCGTGCGCTCTATGCGGTCCGCGGTGTTGGCTGCCTGTTCCTGACGAATGAAGGCGGCCTCGCCCTCTGTCTGCTCCTGTATGGCACGGTGTACCACCAGGTAAGGCTCTGCCACACGCTCGAAGCGCAGGCTGCCGTCGGTTTCTTTCTTATAGAGCCGTATACTGCCGAAATCGTAAGGGTCGTATTTCACCACGAAACGCTCGTAGGTGTGCCGTCTGCGCCACTCGTGGTCGGGCACGCCCGGTGCACCCATCACCTCGTACTGCCGCTTCTTTCCCTTGATCGTTACCACGACACCTTGGTCGGTGAAGGTGCTCATGCGCTTGGCTGTTACCCAGAACATGTCCACCATATCGTGTGCCGTAACCTCCTGCGTTTCCTCGTTCACGCTGCCTTCATAGGCTTCTATCCGGCTCGTGCCGTAGGCGGGGTGCCGCATCTCGTTCCATTCCTTCGTGGCAAGGGTGTAGGCGTCCTTCAGTTCAGCAAGCGTGTAGAGGCTGTCCTTGTTTTCCTCTATGAACTCAAGGTTCGGACGGCTGCTCATCTTCTTGGCCGTGATATTCTGCCCGGTGAAGCGCCAATCCTTGTGCAGCACTTGCTGCTGGAACCTGCCGAACACGGCCTCAATGGTCTTCGACTCGCCGTTGTAAGGCTGTGTGGTTCTGTGTACATGGCAGAGCTTTTTGAATAGTCCGTCTGCGTCCAGCTTCTTGTGCCCGCCCTGGTTGTCGTGCACTATCTCGTAAGGCTTGTGCCCGGCCGTCTGTATCGCCATGCGGTAGGCATGATATTGCGCCTCGTAGTCCTCCAAGTCGCTGATATGCCAGCCCAGCATCACCTCACTCATGGCATCTATCACCACATACACTTGCGTAGTCCTTACCTTGCCGTCCTCGTCCCGGTAATACAGGTTCAGTTTCGTGCCGTCGCCGTACCACAGAGCGTCGCGCTTTGTCGGCAATGCCGTGCGGTGCTTGCGTCCGAACTTCTGCCTTGCAGCCTGTTCGCCATATACGGCATCATACCACAGAGGCATGATTGCCGCCGAGTTAAACCACTTCTTCATGCCGCTTAGGCTTTTTAGTGGCTTCCAGCCGTTAGCCTCGGCACGCCTGTTCGCTTCTTCAAAGAGTTGCGTGTCGGTATAGACGGGCACCCTGCAACGCTTCAGCGCTATCAGCAACTGCCCGAACTCGTCGGTAATCTTCTGCGTGTTCCTGTTGCCTATCTTGCCGCTGATAAGGCTCGGATAACCGCCAGCTTTGAATGCCTTGATTTTTGCCTTCAGCCTCGCAGCATTCTGTGGCAGCGTATGCCCGTACTCCTCACGCATGGCCTCCGAACTTTGGTAGATAACCTCCCAGGCTCCGGTCATGCTTCCGTTCAGGCTCTGGCGTATGGCCCTGCGCTGCGACATCATACGCAGCAGTTCCTTCAGCACGCTGGCATTGATGGTGTACTCCTCGATCAGCTTCTCCGTCAGGTGTTCCGCCACACCGTTCTTTTCGTAGGTGAACGCCTCATACCACTTGCGTGCCTCGCCGTCAAGCCGTATGCGGTCTTTCGTCATCGCTTCCTTCATCTTCTCTTCCGGATCGCCGTACTTCGCCACGAACCGCTCCTTGTATTTTGCAGGGAGGGAGCTCCATGCGTAGAGTGCCTGACCGCCCTCGCCACCTCCACGGTGAACGCTGGCAATGTTGCCGCGCCAGACATTGGAGAGCAAGGTAGAAGGCTTGATGACAGCCTCCTTCCCTCCTGTCAGTTCCGCGTAGGTTACGCACAGTATTTTGTTGAAGTACTCCATCCCGATTTCCATTTACAGGCTCATCGCCATCTGTTCAACCTCGTCGGTCAGTGCCATAAACTCCGGTATGCCCAAGCCCTGCTCGCATCGGCGCTCCAAACCGTCCACCAGCACATGGCTGCTGCCGTCCTTGCGGTCATACACCAACTGCACGCGCTTGCCGAAGTGCAATGTCATCGTCCGTGCCGCTTCCTCATGCGTCGTTTCCACCTCTTCGGGCTTCCAATTGGCCACGCCACCCAACTGCTGCAAGGCCGTGAAGCGTATCTTTCGCGCCAGGTCGCTGTCGCTTTTGAAGTTCAGCGCCTTCCATACCATAGGGTTCGTGCACTTGAACACCTTCCTGAGGTGTGCCTTTGCTTTCTCGCTTACAAAAATCTTCTTTTCCATATTTTTGTTTTTATAATTGTTGTTTTATAGTGCGGACACAGGGAGTCGAACCCTGCGGGAGCGACCCAGCAGTCCGTGCTGCCCGCTTTGGTGTCCTACAACTTGCTACTTTCTGATTTCATAGCATGTCGCCTAAGGGAGGCGAAAATCATGTTCCGTACGGAAAAGCAGGTCCAATACGATTCGTCACGGAAGCAGGCGTCAGAAGTCCCTCCCGCACTCCTCATCTCTTTTATTACCTCGCCTAATGCATCAACCAGCATGTCTAACTTTTCAGTACTCACTTTGTCTAAAAGATTCTCGTTCATATTCTTTAATCCTTAAAATTTGCAAACCACACCCTTTTTTATTACCTTTGGACGCTGTTTATATCATTAACACGCTGCAAAGATAAGGTTAAAATTTCAACCAACAAAATAAAATGGATAAAATTTCCACTATAAAAGAAAGAATTTTGTCTTTTCTTGAATATAACGGTATCAAGAAGGTAGACTTTTATCAAGCCACTGGCGTGTCAGATAGTAATTTTAAGGGCAAAAACTTATATAGCCAACCTGGAGGTGATGTACTGGTTAAAGTTTTAACTTCATATCCTAACATATCAGCCGAATGGTTGCTTACTGGCGAAGGTGATATGCTAAAATCTAAGCATGCGGAGGATCCACAGATTGAGGTAAAGCCAATACATCAGCCCAGAAGTACAGAAAAGAAAGAGGAAACACAGGTAGTCTACCTGTATGACTTCGAGGCGTCAGCAGGGCTACGGGCTCTTTTCGATAATAACCGGCAGAATATAATAGACATAATAAAAATACCCAACCTGCCTAAATGTGATGGCGCAATCCATATCGTCGGAGATTCTATGTATCCGCTTCTCAAATCTGGCGACATCATTTTATATAAGCAGATGCCACTCGACATCAACAACCTGCTGTATGGCGAAATGTACCTCCTTTCGTATGATATTGACGGCGACGACTACATTGTGGTAAAGTATATCCGCAAGTCCGAAAAAGGTGAACCATTTATCACACTCGGATCAGAGAACCCCGCACATGCACCGCGCGATATAGACTTTCGGCGAATTACAGCCCTTGCACTCGTCAAAGCCTCTGTGCGCATCAATTGCATGATATAGCAAATCCTTTTAATTATACAAGTATGAAAAAACTCTTTCTCCTGTTTGCTATTATTGCAACACTGACATCTTGCCAAAAGACAAAAGATGATTTAGCAGTAGATTTTATAAAAAAAGGTCTTAGGCTTATGAACAACGCTGGAGAAGAAGCAACTATCGTTTCATACGGTCCTTTGGTACCTGCACAATTGAAATTTGAAGAAACCGAGAAGGGGATGCAGTTGAAAGATGAAATAGACAAGATAAATAAGGAAGTGAGCGAGGATCTTAAATTCTTAAAGCAGTGGGCAGGTATTGCCAATATAGAAACCGATTTAGACAAAGTGCAAAGTAAAATAAAATTAGCACACCAACTTGAGGATTCTTTACAAGCAGAAAGTTTACATTTCACTTATGATACTTCAATGGTTATGAAACCGGTTGTCATAAAAAGGAATGAAGGAGGAATACAGATTACAGATACTGCCTATTATTTCTTTGATAAAACAGTCACACAACTTAAAGGCATAAAAGGAAAGAAAAATGGCACATACCAATATTTCGATTTCAAAACAACATATCAAAGATTGACAGCACCTAAATGAGCAAATAACAATAGACGAATCACCCTTATAATAGCATGATATGCCCTTAAAATAGACCGCACGCACACTTTTTATGGGAGGACTTAGCTAAACACGCCCCGAAAGCCTTGTAAATACAAGGTTTACCTAATTATTTGTGCGTTCCAATACTGGTATTATACCCCCTGTAATGTGGAATAGATGGGGGGGGCAAACGACAAAAATCGGTGTCAATCCGTTTTTTCTCACCATTATTAGGGGGGTAAATGTGGGCAAAACTATATAAAAAGTGCAAACCCAAACGCAAACCCTATCGACACATTTCGTTTTACACTGCAAACCCTATCGCAAACCCAAGTGTAAACCCAAAGCCATTTTTACTCATAAAATCACCCTATATTCAACCTCTTGAAACATAAAAACGGTTTCCGACTGTTCAAATAGCAGTCGGAAACCGTTCAACCATTGTTCGATCAGCGTTTTAGCCGTTCAAACTTATCTCTTTTTTATCGCTTTTGACCGTATAAGTTCACCCGCCATAATACACGCCTTTTTATTCAAGACAACGCCGCCTTTGCTCAGTCCGGCACGCTCCAGAGAGCACTGCTTTATCCCTATCTCATCTGCTGTCAGAACACTGTATATGGCCGGAATTGAGCCGAAGTAATAGTTCTTCCGCCCCTGTATCAAATGCACGTGTATAACCTTTGTCATTTTTCTATCCTTTAAGTATTGTTTTCGGCTGTAAATATACAAAATAATTACTATATACGATATTTTAAAGCATATAAAAATAAAATCTACTCACAAAAAAGAGGTTTCCGCCCCCATGTCATTTTAGGTTACCGTTATCATTTTCCCGACGTCAGGAAGATGATAGTACCCCATTTTAGCCCTCTTTTTTGCGCTCTGTGCCCTTGCAAACTTGCTGTGCCAAATCTATCCTTTTATGCTCGAAAAAGCCCTCAAATCGCCCTCTTTTGTGTTCCGTGTAACATTATCCCTTCAAACACTGTTCAAACAGCCCCCCGAATGTAACGCAAATGTAAAGCCGATGTAACATTTCGTTTTGTCGCCGCACATCATCATCTGTCAACCTAACCATCTGATTTACAAAGTATATCACGCATTTTCGCTTCATCTCGTTTTCTCACATTTCGTTTTACCCCCCTTACCAGCAAAGTACTATTTGGACTTGATTGCCTTTTGTAGAAAGTATTCTTAGAGAGCGTTCATAAAATAATGTGGTATTATCTATGCTTATTGATACATTGCCTTTTAGCGTACACTTCAAGATTTTATCCTTGTGATGAGATAAAACAAAAGCATAAGCACTCTGTTCGATTTCCTCTATTCTATTATGTACAGGGTTATTTCCACAATAAAAAATAGAATATAGTTCTAAGCGATCTTTATGTTCTTTTAAGGATTGATGTATAGACATCAGTCCTTGAGATACCCATATGGCGCGCTTCGAGATAACATCCAATATACACCCTAAAACAAAGTCAGAGGTGGTCATAGATTTTATTCCCCAGATAGCACCAGCAAGAGTGAACTGCTCTGAAAGATCCATATTATTTTCAATAGAAAAGAAATCTTCCTCATTAATATAAATAGACCAATTAACCATAATATAGTGATGTAAATTGTAGAAAATGAAACATTTTAAATCAAAAATATTGGGATTTTATTATCCTCTATGCAAAATTATACTTTTTCTATTAATGTTCCAAGAATTTATAATGAAATGTTACGCAGAAAAAGGAACACTCTTTTATTGCACTTCATTTTGGAACTTGCAACAGAGCCTAACAATAAAGGTTAACTCACTCTTTTGAAAAATCTTTTTTGTGTTGGGTTTTGAATTGAAAATACAACTTCGTTAGATAAAATCAAGTTAATTGTACTTACATCGAGCTTATATTTAATAGAGGTGCACTTCTAATAAAAACACATTTTTTGAAATCTTCAGATTGGTAATATTCCCACAAATATACAATATAAACTTCCTTTTTTTTCTATATACTTCCTTCTTTATACCAACCTTTCAATTGGTATCTTTCATTGCTATAACTTTGCTGTTAAACAAAGATTTATTTATCATTTAAATGTGATTTTATGGAATCAAACAACAATGACAACTATGTGCTGGTCTTGGAAGACCGCACGGAAGTAAAGAACGAAAAGGAAACGGGAAAACTCTCCGTAGTATCTGGTATCGACGACAAGGGCAACCTCAAAACCACCGAAGCCACCGCAGCCAACCAAGCGGCATTCCTGAAGTTCAACAGCAAGGAGGGACTCTTGGAGAATTTTATGAAGAATTTCCTCCGTCAGTTCAACGAGCCGACCCGTTTCGGGCTGTACAAGGTCGTGGCAAGCAATGTGGAACAGGGCATGGACAACCTGCGTACCCTGCTCCAAAGTCGTGAGAAGCCCGATAGCAAGCTGCAGCTGGCAGAGATTGGCGTACCCTTTGAGGACTATCTGCCACAGCAGAAGAACACCACAGCCATTGACCCGGAAGAAGTGGATTGGAAGCAGCTTGACCGTCTCGGTCTTTCCCGTGAACAGTTGGAGCAGATCGGAGAACTCACAAACATGCTCAACTGGCAGAAGAGCAATCTTATGACAATTGCCATCCCGATGGGCGACACCACCATCTACACCGATGCCCGCCTTGCTTTCCGCACGGACGGTGAGGGCAACATCGGGCTGGCTATCCATCCTTTGAGGAAAGAGCCACAACTCGATTTTCCCTATATGGGGTATAAGTTCTCACCCGAAGAGAAGGAGACACTCCTTGCCACGGGCAACCTTGGCAAGACCATTGAGGTAACACCCAAGAACGGTGAGCCTTTTGCCGCCTATGTTTCCATTGACTCGCAGACCAACGAACTTATCGCCCTGCGTGCCGACCGGGTGAACATCCCCAAGGAAATCAAGGGCGTTACGCTTTCCGACGAGCAGTACAAAGATCTCGTGGAGGGCAAAGCCGTGAAGGTGGAGGGTATGACTGCCAAGAGCGGCAAGTCCTTCAACGCCACCCTGCAGGTCAATGCCGAGCGAAAGGGCATTGAGTTCATCTTCGACAACAACCGTGGTTTCAAGGAACGCCGTCAGCAGACACAGCAGCAGGGCGTACCCCATAAGCTCTGCGGCTTGGAACTTTCCGAGAAACAACGCGAGGCACTCAACGGTGGCAAGACACTCTACTTGAAGAACATGGTGGACAAGCAAGGGCAGTCCTTCAATGCCTATGTTCGCATAGACAAGGAGCAGAACCGCCCACGTTTTTACAAGTGGAATCCTGACAAGAAGCAGGATGCTGGCAAGGAAAAGGTGGTTGCTGTAGCCGAAGAACACAAAACGCAGGTAGCCGTGAACAACCACGGCAAGACGAACGAAGCCACCAAGAATGTGAAAGAACCGCTGAAAACGGGACAGACACAGCCTACTGCCGAGCAGAAGCAAAAGCAGGACGAGAACAAGCAGAAAAAGTCCCGTGGACGTAGAATGTAACCTTAAAACCATTCAGCACTATGATTACCTGTATTATCGCCGAGAAACCCTCGGTAGCCAGAGATATAGCCCGCATTGTTGGGGCAACAAACAAGCAGGATGGATATATGGAAGGAAGTGGGTATCTCGTTACATGGGCAATGGGACACCTTATTACCCTTGCCATGCCTGAAGCCTACGGTTTTGCAGCCTATAAAGCCGAAGACCTGCCCATCCGTCCCAATCCTTTCCAGTTAATCGTCCGTCAAGTGCGCAGGGACAAGGAATTTGTATCAGATCCTGCTGCATTAAAGCAACTTAAGGTCATCCGTTCCTGCTTTGACAAAGCAGACCGCATCATTGTAGCCACCGATGCAGGGCGTGAAGGTGAGTTGATCTTTCGCTATATTTATCAACATCTTGGTTGTAGGAAACCTTTCGACCGTCTTTGGATTTCATCACTGACGGACAAAGCTATCCGTGAAGGACTTTCCAATCTTAAATCAGGAA
>OASD01000141.1_pt1 | contig 40858 bp, 38 predicted proteins | sample 1475531 | NCBI WGS metagenome assembly OASD01 (sample SAMEA3360668, study PRJEB22359) | human gut metagenome | biome: ENVO:urban biome; feature: ENVO:human-associated habitat; material: ENVO:feces | place: Bangladesh | collected 2011
GGACTTCGGGGGAAAAACGAGTATTTTTAGTCATCCTGTTTACCTCTTTCTCAGGGAGTTTAGTCTCCAGGATTTCCGGGGCGGTTCAACTCCGTTGCCTCATCAGTTGTGGTCTACAGCAACATCCACCATTAAACCGCCAACACAGACTGTTCCGCGTTAAACGAGTGCGGCGGTACTTTCAGCCCGGAAACCTGGGGAGCGCGCTCGCAGGCATCAGTCTGTTATTTGTTGAAGGGGTTATTTCCTGCTCTTGTGAATGGAGTTACCGAGATAATGATTGGGTCGAAAGACTCGGCACGCCCTTTTTTTTATGTAAATTCCATAGGCTTAAGCGATGTAAAACGTTTACATTTGCTGGAGTCTTTTTATTGACAGATAGTTAACATCTTTGTGATAAACATCACATATGCAAATTTTCATAATAACGAAAACAAAATACAGAATAACACTTCCTCCCTCGATATATTACGTTACCCTAACGATAAAATCGGGCGAGTAACAAATATGAAAGTTTATAATTTTGATAAAGTTATTTCACGCGACGGAACCTATAGCGCTAAATATAATAACAAGGGGCGTGACATCATTCCTCTGTCTGTAGCTGATATGGATATTCCTGTAGCTGATTTTATAGTTTCTGAATTATCTGTCGCAAATCAGAAAGGTATCTACGGTTATACATTATTAAGTGATGACTGGCAGCAAGTGGCAGCACAGTGGTATCAACGCCATTACTCGTGGAAGGTCAACCCTGAACACATTGTTTTTTGCCCACGGGTAGTACAGGCCGTCTCATTATTTATCCAGAACTTTACCCAACCGGGAGATGCTATTGTCAGCCTGACACCAGCCTATCATCCTATTAGTCATGCAGTTAAAGTCAACCATCGAGTATTGCTGGAAAGTGCGTTACTTTATCGTGACCACCACTATGAAATAGACTTTGCGGATCTCGAAGATAAGTTTAAAATGGCTTGTTGTTTCATTCTAATATCGCCGCATAATCCAACAGGAACAATCTGGTCAGAAGACAATCTAAGGAAAATAGCTTCATTAGCAGAAAAATATAATATTTTTATTGTTTCTGATGATGTTCATGCAGACTTCAACTTCACCCAAAAACAACATCAAACAATTTCTTCTATAAGCTCATACGTTGCACAAAACTCGTTTATTTGTACATCTCCAGCAAAAACTTTTAATATGGCCGGACTTGAAATCGCAAATATTGTTATTGCTAACGATAAATATCGTGAACAGTTTAAATTAGCTCTTATTGCAGCAGGTATCCATAATCCTGGTTATTTCTCTGTTCCTGCATTTCTCTGTGCTTACCGCCATGGCGATTCTTGGTTAGCAGCATTAAAAGATTATTTGGTCGAAAACAGGAGCTGGGTTCAATCATTCTGCCAAGCTCATTTTCCAGACTGGTTTGTCGCCTCTGGTGGCGGAACTTACATGTTGTGGATCGACTACCGGGCAATGAACATCAGCGAAGAACAACTACGCCATTGGTTTGTCTCGCTCGCAGGTGTTGAGATGAGCTGGGGATCAGATTTTGGCGATGAAGGACTTGGTTTTTTCCGTGTGAACATAGCCACGCCGAGAAGCAATCTTACACAAGCATTTGAACGGATTTATCAGAGCATCCCCTTCACTACAGGAGTTTCCCTTCATGAATAATAACAATACTCCAAGATCCCCAACTCTGGTGGAATCATTATTACCAATACTAGCTATGATACTATTGCTGGGATTTGGTTATGCGGCATTCGATCTGCCACCTGAGCCATTAATGGTTCTTTCAACCGTCATTGCTGCACTGTTAGTTAAGCGGTTGGGGTATGGCTACAATGCAATCCTTGAATCAATATCGCAGAAAATCGCTAAAACAATGCCTGCTCTGCTAATTTTGATCAGCGTGGGCCTCCTGATTGGGACATGGATGATAGGCGGTACTATTCCGCTGATGATTTATTACGGCCTTAATCTGATAAATCCTTCCATGATCTATGTGACGGCCCTGCTCGTTACTGCCATCGTTTCTGTATGCACAGGGACATCCTGGGGATCCGCAGGCACCGTCGGTGTTGCGTTTATGGGTGTGGCTATCGGAATGGAGGCTAATCTGGCAGCAACTGCAGGCGCTATTGTGGCAGGGGCTTACTTTGGGGACAAACTGTCTCCCCTTTCTGGTGATACTAACTTAGCCGCAATGGCAGCCCAGATAGATCTCTATGAACACATCGCTCATTTACTTTATACAACCCTTCCTTCATTGATACTGTCAGCCTTTGTTATGACGCTCTATGGGATGAATGGCGAGCTCGGCGGCTCAAACATTCCCGAAAAAATTCAGCTAATCACTGAAGGATTAAAAGGAATTTATCATTTTAATTTATTGTTATTGCTACCCATTGCCATTGTCCTGTACGGTTCGATTACCAAGAAACCAACCATTCCAATTATGCTTGTTTCGGCACTGGTAGCCATGATCAACGCCAGCGTTATTCAGGGGTTCGCACTACACGACATTGTTAAAAGTGCAGTAGACGGATTTAACGTTTCAATGCTTACCGATAAAGATGTTAATCCGCTATTAGGTAATTTGTTAAACCGCGGTGGCATGAACTCGATGATGAGTACGTTGCTTATTTGTTTCTGCGCCCTTTCATTTGCGGGAACATTAGCCTTGAGCGGCGCTTTAGAAGTCATCGTCCATAATCTGCTCAAATTAGTTCATTCCACAGGAACCATGATTCTTGCGACTATTGCCTGTGGTTTAACAATGATTAGCGTGACCTGTAATGGTCAGATATCAATCCTGATTCCGATTGAAATGCTACGAAGTGCTTATATTGAGCGCGGCCTACATCCAAAAAATCTGGCAAGGACTGTAGAAGACTCTGCCACCATATTTGAACCAATTCTGCCCTGGACTGCCGCGGGTGCCTACATGGCAGGTACACTTGGCGTTGCTACATTAAGCTATCTTCCGTGGGCTATTCTCTGCTGGAGTGGCATTTTCTTTGCGACGCTGTGGGGGTTCACAGGCTTTGGTATCGCTCGATTGTCCAAAGAAAAGCAGCAACAGCTCATGATGGAAACCATAAATGAAAGCAAATAGAATCGGCCTGATTAATATATTTGATAGTAATTAACCACGTCTACACGCCGCCCCCGATTGCGGCGTGATGTCTGTTACTCTCGCTTCAGCCGTTTGGAATTGCACAGCCACAGGGTGCTCACCAGTAGCAGGAACGCCGCAGTACATCCATAGACGCTTTATGATCGACGATGATTAATCACACAACCGTGGTGATCCCGATATAGATGTCACGAACAGTGCAAAAGTGGCTCTTCCACAACTTGGGTGGAGATTTTCATGCCAGTGGACTCATTACCCTCTGCCTGAGTAGTTCAAATCCTGCTCGACCATACATCTGGCGTTTCAGCATCTTCAGGCGATTTACATGACCTTCGACAACACCATTACTCCAGCGACTACTGATTGCCTCACATATAGCTGCAGCATCAGCTTCCATCCCCGCCGCCACGCGCCGAAATTCTGCTGAACCGCTTTCGTGGACTCGAGTGAACCAACTGCTTAGCTGTGATTTATTTTGGGTTTTCAGAATACGGTAGAACTCGAGTGCCAGTTGCTGCGCTATTTTCAGCTCAGGTTCTTTTTCACACATCAGACTAATAAATCGGGAAGCATAATTTTCTTCATCCCTGGTTATTCTCCAGGGCATCAACCAGCGGCTTACCCGGGACACTGAAGGAAGTCTGACGGCAGTAGTAACCGGTGGGTTCCAGCCTTTACGCCATTTGGCAACCGCATCCCTGACGATGGTTTCACTGCCTGTAAATCCCCGGGCCACCATTTCCCGCCATATCCGGCTGGCGTTATAATTACCACTTTCTCGTTGCTCTTTTAACCACTCCCTCCATGGGTCCAGAAGCCCTCGCTTTGGAGGTCGGGTTGACATTTCAGGGAATGTTCCTGAACGCACCCAGCGACTGACTGTCACACGCGACAGGCCTGTAATACGGGATATTTCCCTGAAACTACATCCCTTGTTATGCAGGGCCATAACCTCTGTCCAACGCTGATGCCGTTTTTTGCGGGTTTGTTGTTTTAGGCGTTCCGGACGACGGAGCGATGCTGCAGGCACAGATGGTTCTGGATCAGGTGATTTCTTTGGTGACAACTCACTGGCAACAAGACGTATCAGAGGTATATGTCTGTACATCATTCGTTCAGGCGCATCGCCAATATTTTTTAGCAGATGCCATCGATCGGCCACCTGTCTGGCCTGAGGTGCACCTTCACGTGCTGCTGTCGCATAGACTCCACTGCGATCACGCGAGACAATCTGTATTTCCGGATATTTTCTGAACCAGGTCGCCAGCGTACGCTGATCACGGCCGGGAAGCAGGACGAGGGGACGGTGAGTATCAAGATTGACGATTAACGTACCGTAACGGTGGCCCCGATGCCACGCCCACTCATCAATACCGACATGAGGCGCGCCTGACTGTTTCGTCTCCGGGGTATTGATAACCCTGCGAAGGAGAGTATCAGCACTGCAACGGAGACCCACTGCCGTTGCTGCCCGTTTCCCGGCCTCACCTCCGGCGATTAATCCCAGTTGACGTTGTAAATTTTGTAACGCCTGTGAAGACTGTTGGTGTGAACCGGCGAAGGGAGCAAGCGACTCGGCAAAAATTTTACGTGAACAAGCTGGGTTACGGCAGTACCAGTGGCGGACGGAAAATACAAGCCATAGCGTATGTCCTGAGCAGGGTGGATGCTGTATCCGGCGCCGACGACAACTATGAACAGAGTCGCTACGCTTAAAGCATTCAGGACATTGTGCTGTTTTGCGTTTTCCGTGGAGATGGAGGGTTATACCGTCAGAGCTAATAATTTGTCGACTGCATCGCCATCCGCAAGGTAACTGTAGAAGTGTCTTAAGAGAGTGCATTGAGTTGCCCATGACTTAAAACAGCTTAGATCTTTGTTCACCAGAAAGTTTCATCCATTTTCTTCCACCCAAGTTGCGGAAGAACCACTTTTCATCCGTCGTTGACATGACGGGTTTGAGTTCCGCTGTGATAACGGAGAAAAACTGCGGGTCACGTTCGCGCTGGACTGCTGTGACCGTGAGGCACTGCACGGTCACAACGGGTGGCTTCGACAGTGAAACAGTACAGGACGTCATGCTGGGAGCAGTGGAACGCCGCTTTGGCAGCGAGCTTCCGGCGTCTCCAGTGGAGTGGCTGACGGATAATGGTTCATGCTACCGGGCGAATGAAACACGTCAGTTCGCCAGGATGTTGGGACTTGAACCGAAGAACACGGCAGTGCGGAGTCCGGAGAGTAACGGAATAGCAGAGAGCTTCGTGAAAACGATAAAGCGTGACTACATAAGTATCATGCCCAAACCAGACGGGTTAACAGCAGCAAAGAACCTTGCAGAGGCGTTCGAGCATTATAACGAATGGCATCCGCATAGTGCGTTGGGTTATCGCTCGCCACGGGAATATCTGCGGCAGCGGTCCAGTAATGGGTTAAGTGATAACAGGTGTCTGGAAATATAGGGGCAAATCCAATATCCAAGCCTATCTCTTATTTTAAGATACATCTACTGTCTGGTATTTCAGGGGGCCAGCTCAGGCGGATTTAATGGCAAAGCCGTGAAGGTAGCAAAAGAAGCCGGATTTCACCTAGCGGTGACGACCATGAAAGGCAAAGTAAAACCGGGGGATAATCCGTTGTTACTAAAACGACTTTATATCTTAAGAATGGATTCGCTGGAGACGATGTCGCGGCTGGTGAGTAACCAGCCGCAGGGATCACAATCAGGCAACCTGTACCGGAATCGCTTTCGCGGTACGTTTCATTTCGTTGTCGCCTTCAAAATAGGCGACGTTGGGTCGCCAGGTGCGAGCTTCTTCATCTGGTATGGTAACGAAGCTGGCGATGATGACAATATCGCCGACGCTGGCGCAGTGGGCCGCCGCACCGTTAACAGAAATAATTCTCGAACCACGTTCTGCTGCGATTGCATAGGTGGAGAAACGCTTGCCGTTGGTTACATTCCAGATATCAATGGCCTCGTTTTCGAGAATACCGGCTGCGTCAAGAAAATCCTGGTCAATGGCGCAAGAACCTTCATAGTGCAGGTCCGCATGAGTCACTTTCACGCGGTGGAGTTTGCCCTGCAGCATCGTGCGAATCATAACTTCTACCTTTCTACCTGTCGTTAACGAAGCAGGCGATGCCTACTTTGAGGAAATTCTCACGCAGTATTGCCCGATTTTTGTTTAGTGTCTACTCATCTGACGGCATTTGCATCAGCAGTTTGCGTACCGTGCCGAAGCGTGCCATATAACGCCTGTAACCAATTGAAATTTATCTGAACGCTGCTCGGTAAACACTAAAGAGGCGGCTGACGACGGCACACCATGACTGGATACTGCCTTCACGCAAGACAACACGGAAGGCAGGGAAGATGAATGCACCGAGTACCACACCGCATGATGCGGTGTTTAAACAATTTTTAATGCATGCGGAAACGGCTCATGACTTTCTGGATATCCATTTGCCAGCGGAGCTACGCGAACTGTGTGGATTTAGCTCGCTAGGAGCGAGGTAACAGACAACGTTAGCTTTGCGCTTACAACTTATGAGTGATCTCTATCACGATTTTACTTCCATTAAATGGTTTGTCTACGCGAGTAGATTTATTTATATGTAATAAAATACAATATCTACCTGTGATGTATATCTGACGGATAATATCAAGGAGTTCTTATGAACACGCATTCATCCACTGTTTCCCTGACAGATTACCAACAGGCAGCTCAGGAGCGGCTGGAAACCTCCGAGGGACGCCGCGAGTTTTGGCGAGCAACAGTTTCCTGCTGGTTAGGCACTACGATGGAATATGCCGATTTTGCCCTGTACGGCCTTGCCGCAGGTATTATCTTTGGCGATGTCTTTTTTCCGGAGGCGACACCCGTCATGGCATTACTTTCCAGCTTTGCCGCCTATTCTGTTGGGTTTATTGCCCGCCCTATTGGTGCATTACTATTCGGCTGGATAGGCGATAAACATGGTCGGAAAATTGTCATGGTTATCACTATTGGATTGATGGGCATGTCGACCATGCTAATAGGATTAATCCCCAGTTACGCCCAGATAGGCGTCTGGGCACCGATATGTCTGGTTATCCTTCGATTTTCTCAGGGGCTGGGAGCTGGAGCGGAACTTTCAGGCGGTACTGTGATGCTTGGTGAATATGCTCCCGTTAAACGACGTGGACTGGTTTCATCTGTTATTGGTCTGGGTTCGAACAGCGGAACATTACTGGCTTCGCTGGTTTGGCTCATCGTCCTGCAAATGGACAAGGATGACTTATTAAGCTGGGGATGGCGTATTCCTTTTCTTTGCAGCATTCTTATTGCTGCTACAGCTCTATTAATTCGTCGTCATATACGTGAAACACCAGTCTTTGAACGTCAAAAAGCCCTTCTGCAGGCTGAACGAGAAAAGGTTATTCGTGAGGAAAAAGCACAGCAACAACATAACAGTCGTAGCTTCTGGAAACGGACCCGTGCCTTCTGGACCATGGTCGGATTACGCATAGGAGAGAATGGTCCTTCTTATCTCGCTCAGGGATTTATCATTGGCTATGTCGCGAAAGTACTGATGGTGGATAAGTCCGTACCCACGGCAGCTGTACTTATTGCATCCGTTCTGGGATTTGCCATTATTCCTCTGGCGGGTTGGCTGTCCGATAGATTCGGTAGACGTATCATCTATCGTTGGTTCTGCTTGTTACTGATCCTGTATGCCTTTCCGGCATTTATGCTGCTGGATTCTCGTGAGCCGTGGATTGTTATCCCGACGATCATTACCGGGATGGGGCTGGCTTCACTGGGTATTTTTGGTGTTCAGGCTGCGTGGGGCGTTGAGCTTTTCGGTGTCACTAATCGTTATACCAAAATGGCATTTGCAAAAGAGCTCGGTTCCATTCTGTCTGGCGGGACTGCACCACTTATCGCCTCTGCGCTACTCTCGTATTACGGGCACTGGTGGCCAATCGCTATCTATTTCGCCTTTATGGCTGCGATTGGACTGGTGACCACTTTCTTTGCACCAGAGACTCGCGGACGGGATCTCAACTTACCCGAGGATGCAATTTAAGGCCAGAGAACGCGAGATGCGCGTTCTTTACCAAAGATTTTTGGGTCATAACGCCTTATGCTGTCTGGAAAAAATCACTCTGAACGCAAATCAGGTAGGTGCTTCGTGAGTCAATCACATTCACAACGCGTAACACGTTCTGACGTGGCAAAAGAAGCAGGGACATCCGTCGCTGTCGTTAGTTACGTTATTAATAATGGCCCGCGCCCCGTTGCCGAAGCGACCCGACAACGTGTACTACAGGCCATTAAGAAAACCGGTTATCGACCCAATGGCATCGCGCGTGCGCTGGCTTCAGGGAGTACGCAAACTTATGGGCTAGTCGCTCCGGACATCTCGAACCCGTTTATCGCCTCTATGGCTCATGCCCTGCAACACGAAGCCTTTGCTGATGGCAAAGTACTCCTGCTGGGCGACGCAGGCGATAGTAGCTGCCGTGAACGTGAACTAATTAATAATATGCTACACCGCCAGGTTGACGGGCTGATCTACACCAGTGTTGATCGCCATCCTTATATCAATTTGATTCAGGAGAGCGGTACCCCCTGCGTCATGCTCGATCGTGTGGATCCTGGGCTTAACGTCAGCGTTATCCAGGTTGATGAACAACTGGCGGCGATGCAGGTAACACAACATCTTATTGATCACGGATACCGCGACATCGGCATCATCTGCGGCCCGCGTGAAATGCTGAATACTCAGGATCGTATCCGGGGCTGGCAGCAGGCGCTGGAAGCCTCATCGTTAGTGGTCAATCCCTCATGGATTTTTTCGACCAACTATACCCGCGCCGGCGGTTACGAGGCGACAAAACGCATGCTTGAGCACCAACTGCCACGCGCCCTGTTCGCGACAAATGAACAACAGGCTCTCGGCTGTTTACGCGCTCTGGCAGAACATGGGCTGCGCGTTCCTGAAGATGTTGCGCTGGTCTGCTTTAACGCAACACAAGAATCGGCTTATAACGTCCCTTCTTTAACCGCCGTTCGACAACCTGTCGATAAGATGGCCCGTGCGGCAATTGACATGCTGAAAAATTGGGATGGAGAAGTTCGCCGTGTTGAATTTGAGTTTTATTTACGAACAGGAGAGTCGTGTGGCTGCCAAGGGCATGAAATACAACCCGAGAAAAAGTGAAAATGAATCGATGCGTATCATTATTGACTGCGATCCGGGGAACGGCATTCCCGGCGCTAATATCGACGATGGTCTGGCGCTGGCGCTGGCCATTGCCGCACCGCAAATCGCGCTGGAAATGATCACCACTGTTGCCGGAAATACGCCGGTAGACGTGGGATATGCGGTCGCTAGAGATCTCATTACACAATTGGATATTCCTGTTGCGGTCTACCGTGGTGCCTCGCGTGCGCTCTTGGAAGATCCGCAACCTTGGCGTGAAAAACTGGATCATGGTGTCGATCAGTTTGGTTTACGGCAACTCTGGTCGAATGTTCCTGCTCCAGCATTGTGCCAGCAGGTAGAACCCCATGCGCCTGAAGCAATAGGTGAACTCATCTGTCGTAATCCAGGCGAAATAACGTTGGTTGCTACCGGCCCCCTCACCAATGTAGCTATCGCCCTGCAGCTTTACCCGCAGATTGTTCACGCGGTCAAAAATATCGTCGTTATGGGTGGTGTGTTCAATGTTCCAGGCTACCTGAAAGATACAAATTTTGGTCTAGACCCTGAGGCGGCTCATGCGGTGCTCACCAGCGGTGCGCCAGTCACGCTGGTCCCGATGGATGTGACAACGCAAACCCAAATGCTTCACGCCGATTTGGATCGTCTAGCAAAAACAGAAAACGGGCTTAGCCGTTATTTGGCACAAACCATTCGACCATGGATTACATACTCTATGCAAACCCGCAATCTGCCTGGGTGTTGGATCCACGATGTGTTAACCATTGCCTGGTTACTGGATCCCTCTCTTGCAACAACGGCTGAAGATTATCTGGATGTCTCTCTGGAAGGTATTACACGCGGAATGACTTGTTGCTATGGACGTGACACATTACGCCTCAATATTGGGATCCCTGAACCAAAAGGTGCACAGGTCACAATTCTGCAGAGCATCGATAACCCGCGGCTTATTTCGCTGATAGAGCACTATATCCAGAACTACGGCGCGTAGCCTCATGGGGCAGAAAAGGAGACCTTCGTACACAGTTTGGGGTGATTTTTTTCCGGAGGAAATATGAATACGTTATCCTTCTTATTATTCAGTGAAGAAGAATCTCTCTTTATTACACTAGGCAAAATTTGCGTCGCGTTTATCCTTGGTGGCATTATTGGCCTTGAAAGAGAATCGAAAGGGAAGCCTGTTGGATTTAAAACGTGCGTCATTATTTCAGTCGCCAGTTGTGTTCTGACAATTGTATCGATTCAGTCTGCAGAATATTACGCTGAAATCTCGATGAATATACGTAGCGATCCGATGCGACTGGCAGCACAGATTATCAGTGGTGTAGGTTTTCTCGGCGCAGGTGTTATCCTTCATCGCCATGACGATGCTATATCTGGACTAACAACTGCAGCTATCGTTTGGGCTTCGGCTGGGGTGGGCATTACATGTGGTGCTGGGTTTTATATGCATGCTTTGGTTACCACTGCTTTGTTCATGATTGCAATAAAACTCAGCTATTTTGTGCTCTTTTTGCAAGCTAAGAATCAATTTCCGGGTAAAGTAAAAGTTCATGTTACTCTTGACGAAAGATCAGGGCTACAAGCCCTGATAGAGTGTATTAATCAACAAAAAAATATTATTGAAGCGTTCACTATTCGCGATGTTAAAAAGGGAAGAATAGAAATTAACCTTAAGGTCGTGATTAGAAAAAAAATGACATTACCAGAACTATACCATTCACTCTCTAAGCTTGAACATGTTTGCGCTATCGCGCTGGAACACTGAAAGCATCGATTAGAGGCTAAAACAGCAATAAAAACATTCACAATAACAATTAGTCAAGTCTGGATATCATATGTTCACAGAGGCAGAAGGCTCTGTGTTAATTGGTACTACAGGAATTAAATAATGGTACCCCCTACTGTACTAGCTGTCTCTTGATCAGAGCTCCTGATCAAGAGACTTCATCACCAGGTAACCCTCAACCATATCCTGAAGTCTGAACCAGCCATCCCACATGACTACACAACCGGGGCGACCTGTGCGTTTGCTGTCATGCCATCGACCCAGTTTCGCCAGTTTCAGACAGGCCCATTTCAGTGTCGGCGTCAGTGATGGAAGCGGTTTTCCTTCCAGCTTAACCCACAGCAGTTTCCACTTTGTCGGCGACAGTATTTTCTGGGGTCACGAAAATTATTGTACTATAAGGGCTTCCCCGACATGTCAACGCCGGTTTTTTCGGTTTCTGTCTGCTCGTCAGTAAAAATAAAGGGGAGAGACTGCGGTACTATAAACGGTCATGAGGAATCGTTATCGATTCGGACCCTGATGAAAGACGCTCGTGAGATTCTTGTTCGTTTAACGGATACGTATATCCTGTACAATAGTCAGATATGTCTCACGGAGTCTAACCCTTTATCATCAACGAGTTGCAGTTAAGATGGTTAATCAGTTTCGTGTGCTTTAGCTCACTGAGTACAACCTGAAATCATCACCATAATGTAGCGATGCCCAGTACAGTCTTGCATTTTTGGCCGCTATGGCCACAACGGCACGCCAGTATCCTCTGCGCTCAACTAGCGAGCAAACCCAACGACTGAATGAGTCTGTCTTTTTCTCGGCGCCAATCAGAACTGAAAGAGCGCCCTGGACCAACAGCGTTCGTAGATACGAATCGCCCGCCTTCGTTATCCTGCCAAGCTTTGATTTTCCGCCGCTACTATATTGCGATGGCGTTAGCCCCAGCCAGGCTGCCAGTTGTCGTCCATTTTTAGAATCGTGTGCATTACCGATACTGGCGACCAGAGCACAGGCTGTTGTGGGGCCAATCCCTTTCAGTTCCATCAGCCGCTGGCTGCGGTGATCCGCTTTTGCCATGCGGGACAGGATCCGGTCATATTCAGTAACGTTATTTTCAATGCGATCAATGTGTTCCAGCAGGTCATCAACACATTGCTGAACCTGAAGTGGCAAAGATTTCTTCTGTTCAGATACCATGTGGCGCAGGGCATCTGTACTTTGTGGAGCAATGACGCCGAATTCAGAGATCAACCCTCTCAGGCGATTATATGTTGCTGTTTTCTCTTCGATGAAACCTTGCCGGGTACGATGTAAACACTGCATGGCCTGCTGGCTTTCGTCTTTCACTGGTACGAACCGCATATGCGGACGACGGACAGATTCACAGATAGCCTGAGCATCAGCAGCATCATTTTTCCCTGATTTACCAGCCATACAGTAAGGCGATACAAACTTAGCAGCCATCAGGCGCGGCTCATGACCATACTGCCGAAACAACCTTGCCCAGTAGTGAGCCCCGGAGCATGCCTCCATCCCGATAACACAGGGAGGTAAACTGGCAATCAGCTCAGGAAGGGCAGCTCGAGGTACTTTGGGTTTAACCAGAACAGTTTTACCGTGTTGATCAACGCAGTGAACAGCGAACACATTTTTAGCAAGATCGATACCGACAGTAGTGATGGTCATAACGAATCCCTCCGGGGCTATGTTTACCCCATGATTGCACAATAGTTAATCAGGTGCATATCCAGGGGAAGTCCCTTCCATTCGTTTAACGCATCATCATTAATGCTAATGTATGCATACATTAGCATTAATGATGAAGGAAAAGAATAACAATTGCAGTCAACCCACTTCTTTTTTGGATTTCTTAATTTTCGTCTGATAAAGCCGCTTTACCCGTTCAATTTCTGCCAGCGTTGCGGACCAGTGTAGTTCGGCGGCATGGCGATATCTGGCAGCCATTTTTTCCACCATCTCCGGATTGCTGTCCGCGCTGCGGTGCTGACGCCCCTTCTCCCCAAAAACTTCAACAACCAGCCACTGGCTTCCGGTTCTGCCGAACAATGCCTTGCACAAACGTCTCACAGTCAGCGGGGTTAAATCTGGATCGGGATCGTAGGCAATGGTAGCAAAAATAAAGCGCAGCATTTCTGATGTCTTGTAACGCTTTACGCTGGCAGCCAGACGTGAGGCACGTTGCGGTGCTTCCCAGCGGTCGTTACTGTAATTAGCCACTTCAGCCAGATAATCCTTTTCAAGTTTTTCAGCCGTGTAGCACCTGCCGCCTAAAAAAAGCCGCATGGCCTCCCTGGTTTTGTCTCTCACATATCATCCCTCATTAATGCTAATGTACGCATACATTAGCATTAACATGCTGACAGCAACAAGCGGTGGATTTACGTCTGGATAACGTAAATGATTGCGGTATACAGGCCAGGCGGTCAGATTTTCAGCCGTGCCTGTTCCTGCAGCAGTTCCAGATGATATGCAGCAATAGCGTTTACCACCCCTGCCGTCATCCGTGCGTCGGCGATCGCTGAGTGTGCCAGCCCTTCCCAGGTCAGTCCGGCTTGGCTGGCAGCACTGGCCAGTGAAATCGTGCCATAGCGGTTGGTGGCCCTATAATATCCTGCAGCCAGCTCCATCGCACAATATACCGTCATTTCTTCCAGCCAGTCAGTCGGATCGCTATGTGCGGCAGCAGTCTGTTTCAGAATGCGGATGTCGAACCGGGCATTAAAGATAATTACTGGTCGATCTCCGATCGCATGCCGCAGTTGCCGCGCCACATCTGTCCATGATGGTGCGCCGCAGAGAGCCTGCTCACTGATACCATGCACGGCGGCGGCCTGCACCCCGATGGCGACCGTGGGCTTCAGCCTGGTTTCAAATACGGCCACATCGGTCAGGCCGATTTCCAGGGCTTCCGCAGTATTATCCAGTCCTGTCGTTTCAGTATCCAGAAAGAGTGGTGCCAGACTCAGCCAGTCATATGCCTGCCGTGCCATCCGGCCACTGGTGCTGTTAAGTCTGGATAAAACGGAAAGTCGTTGGCCAGCCAGAAGTTGTTTACTCGTCAGTGGGCGTTTCTCACGCATCGGAACACAATCTGCAATTCGGTATACAGCGAACCTGCCACCATAAGTATTTTTATACCACTTAACCGGCTCAGCACCGGGGGCTGGCTTCATTCTGAATTCATCGCGCAGACGTCCTTTTGAGAAACATCTGTCTTCGGCAATCGCCTGCGCACGTCTGGTGGCCAGCTCATCATTATTCATGGTTCTTGCATCTCCGTCAGACGTTTTTATATCCGGACAGCCCCTCTATGGCCACTTCTGTGTAGTATGCAATACACGCAGGATATACACTTTTCCCCACTGGCTATCGACCTCATAAACCAGAACAAAATGCGGGTGAATAACCAGTTCCCGGGCACCTTCCACACGACCGTTGCGGCCTTTATACGGCTGCCCGGCCAGGCTGCTGGCTGAATAACCAATCCGTTCGTCCAGTTCAATGGCGGCTATCAGGTTCTGCTCCGCAATGTACTCACGAATGCGCTTCCTGTCCTGGCTGGCCAGCATGGTCCAGAATATCTCCATCATTTACCGGCGACCTTCCTGCTCATTTCATCCCGCCATGCAGCAGCGGAAGATTCGACCATGTCATGGGGAAGCACATCGCCGCGTTCGAGTTGCTGACGTCCTGCCTCAACCTGGTCACGGAACCAGGTATTATGCTGCCGTTCCACGGTCTGGCGCATAAAATCCCGGATTAACTGAGAGCCATTACGGTCCATGCTTTTTGCAGCGGCCATAAAAGCATCCTTCAGTTCAGCGTCAATTCTTAAACTCATATTAACCTGTGCCATTTATCACCCCCGTCACTACTACGTATATACACAGTATAAAACGATTCAGATATCGTCACCAGGATATGCCGTGCCAGCGGCATGTAAGGCGGCACGCTGTGGTTACATGTGATACCGGAGTAAAACCGCCGAAGCCCGGCGTAAGCCGGTACGGATTGATAGATTTCACCTTACCCATCCCCGGCTCTGCTAAGCTATACCCGCTTTTAGCCATGAAAGAGCTTCTGTGCGCGGTCGGAGTGGTCCCGACGAGGGTTTACCCGAAGTCGGGGCGTATCTCCGCGTTAGCGGGCCGTGAGGGCCGCTTACGAGCGTGTATTCAGTACGTCCAGCCAGAAGACTGACAGCGATGACGGAGTATAGTTACAACATTCATAATTAAAAGCGACTCTGTTCCGGCCCTTGGGGCCGGGGCGGGGCCGCTTTTCAGTTATGAGGGAGGGGCTTTGTGGCTTCAGTTCTGCGCTGGTCCGGGGTTTTTCCGAGGTTTATAATTGTATGTTGTAACTAATGTGGCTCCGGTCGGGGCCCGCCGCTTGCGGTGGGAGGTGCATATCTGTCTGTCCACAGGACAAGCAGTGAATAGGTTTTCTTTTTAAATGAATGTAATTAAGTAGTTTAAAGGAGATATAAACAGGTGTTTAAAAGATACATTGCACCCTGTAGGGCTGACGGCTGGCGCTTTATGACATTAACGATTGTAACCTTATGGGGAAGTCCCTTGCAGTTTAATGTGGATAAGCAAAATTACCCGTCTGTGAGGCGTGTTTTGTATCAAAAACAAGGGGGACCGGATGCACCTGAAGGTGGATGATGAGGTTGTTTTTTTGTATGTGGTGCTGATTTTTTGTGCACTGGCGGGCTTCAGGCGTGCGAATGCCTCCGGCGCGTGCCGGATTATTCAGAGGAGGTCACTTTCAGGGGGAAGCTGTGGCCAGGCGGCTGTAATTGCGGTTACGTGACAGAATCATGCGCTCCTTCACACGACGCTCCACTTCGCGTTTTACCGCCTCACGATTGGCAGTGAAGCGCCCTTCCGAGATTTCACGCGTCAGCTGTCGTTTCACCAGGGTGACGATATCCTGACGTTCCCTGTTCGCATCACGACGCGCACGGGCACGCTTTATTCCCCGGGACTTAAGCTCTGTTTGGTAACTGCGGAAACGCTCACGCACAAAACGCCAGGCTTTCGCTATCAGTTCATCCATAACCAGGGTATCCAGCCCCTGCTTTTTGCGCTGTTTGTTTTCCCATACCACACGGCTGCGGCGCGCAGCTGCCACTGCATCCTCAGACACATCAAGGGCGGCAAACAGCGCCAGTGTGAACGTGATATCGGTCGGAATGTAGCACCCGATAAGCGGGTCATATTCCGTCTGGTAGGTAATCAGTCCCAGCTCTGACAGGAACGTCAGGGCCCGGGTGGCCCGGGTGATGGAGAGTTTTCCTGCACCGGACTCTGTCGCCAGTCCGCACTCAATGGCCAGCGTGGTGATGGAACACTGGACGCGGTTGGCCAGCGGGTCATAATGGAAACACAGCCCCTGCAGCAGCGCATCAATAGCCCGTCGACGCAGCACCGGTGGCATGCGTCGACGCAGACCACGCGAACGGGCATGCGCCACATGAATAGCGAAATCAAAACGGGAGCTGAAGCCCACCGCTTTTTCCATCAGTTTTTCGCAGAACTTCAACGTTCCGGCACCTTCACGGGGTGTGAACACCGGATTCGGGTTCTTTACCTGGCGGTAATACGTTTGGTGAAGATCAGTCACACCATCCTGCACTTATGTTGCACAGAAGGAGTGAGCACAGAAAGAAGTCTTGAACTTTTCCGGTCATATAACTATACTCCCCGCATAGAGCAACAGCTTCTATGCAGTTTCTTGTTAGCCCCGGTAATCTTCTCTTAGTCGCCAAACCTGGTGAAGATTATCGGGTTTTTTGCTTTTCTGGCTCCTGTAGATCCACATCAGAACCAGTTCCCTGCCACCTTACGGCGTGGCCAGCCACAAAATTCCTTAAACGATCAGTAATCTAGCACTAATCTTCTGAACACTCAGAATGTAAGCCCATCATCACATGCATCGTTTTTGCGCTTCACTTTTTATCAGTGCGGTCAGAACTTCAGCCTGGGTCAGGCCATCTTCATTACACATTTGCATGAGCATGGCCTTATACTTTGGTTCGAGAAATACTTTTACTTCCTTGAACGAAGCTCTTTTACGGGCCACTGATAATCTTTGTTTCTCTGCATCAGAAAGCGGATTCCCCTTTCTGTATGCTCGTTTTGCGCCAGATGAGGAAGTCACTGTATTTTCTGTCTGCGACATCTCGCCTCCTCAATACTTAAACAGGGATCGTTTCGCAGAGAATACTACAGTTTTTTGAAATCAGCGACTTGAAAGTTGTGACGATGATCTGTGTTGGCGCACAAATCATGTCTGATTACGACCGTTTAATGTAATTTTGATAATAAAATGACTGAAAAGTAGGAAATGCTTTAACCAGGGTACCGGCCCCGGGCGGGACCGGCAGTTTCTAGCATTTCGGGTGTCTGCCCCTGAAATACCTCACACTTCCGGAAAGCGGGGACTTCCGTGCTTCAGGCCAGAGTTACCTGCACCACTGTATTTCCCCTGTGAATATTCAGTTCACATAACTGTTCCCTGAATATCAGTGAAAAACACAACACCGTGGCGCACACGGCAAGCAACCCGATAAGGGTATATTTCGTCATAAACTTTGACATCTTTGCAAAGAAGAGGCTACAATCAGTAGTGCTAAGTGCATCATGCAGACCTCACGAGTTAATGGATTAACGAGTGGGGTCTTCGCATTTCTGAAACCTGCGTCTTATTCAGCCATTCTTCGGTCATCTGCAGCAGTTTTCTTGCATCGTGACTTCTGAGCAACGGAATGCCAGCCTGCCTCAGAACCTCTTCCAGAAGAGTATCCCAGCATCTGCGTTCCGAACGTAAATGACTGTCATCAGCCAGCTATACTGCTGCAACAATACTGAACGAACGCCGTTCAACGATAACCACATCGACATGCACTGAGATACCATCCTGAATAACAGCCACCACTGGCGCGATCAGATATTAGTTGTCTGGAGATTCAGGGGACAACCTAACTTGAGCCCGCTATAGCGCGAAGCCGAAAATTATTGTTCGTATGCTCCCGCTGGTCCAGAATGGGAATTTCCTCTGGCTGATGTTGAACTGTCATGGAGAATTGAAACTTGTTTAAGACTTTGGCAGCCTACTGTTTTTAATACACCCAATAAGGTATGAAGATGAAACTAGGGAAGTTAATACCGCCATGAAAAGATAAATAATACCCGTGGAATATATTTCCTCATGTTACTCTCCATATCAAATAAATGGCACCTGTATTTCAGACATCCTGAATATTACAGCACACATTGAACAACACCTTATTTTGTGAAATTAATCACAAAATATAAAATCACGACTTAATACGGAAAAAACTCTGTGCTACTCAGAACTGTCCGGTCATACTGCCCGACCGGATATTAAAAAAAGCAAATCTCATGCATTATTCAGCCTTCTGAATCCCTGGAGTAATGAAGGCTGCTTTTTTCGTTACACCCTTCCCCGGCTGCGCCGGTGGCAGTGTTCAGCCCTTTTTCGGGCAAACTGCTGCCAGTCTGTCCGGGGCGCAACACCGGCAGCCCGTCGCCATGCTTCTGCCGCTTCCATCCAGCGTCCACTGACCTCCAGAATAACGGCCCGGCTTCCGGCACGCTGCCAGCGCCAGACCTGACCGTTCCGTGAACTGTTTCTGAATCCATTCATCTTTATCACTCCTCTTTAACCCGTCAGTATTATGGTGTTAAATAATCTACTGAATTGGCTTCCTTTCGGGTACGGAAGTTATTTCCTTTTAAGCCTTATTTCCCTGCCTCCTCTCTGATGGAGGCTTTTTTTTATTTCTCATCAAGCACGGCCTGAAGTTCTGCCTTTATCCGGTTCTGGCGGCGGATTTTATCCAGACGCGCTGCCGCATACGCTTCCTCCTCCTGAGAAATATGCTCCGTCACATACCCTTCCGTGTCATACCGGCAGGCACCGGCTTTCATGGCACACAGATAGCTTTCTGAACGGGTGATGGCCTTCAGCGCCCTGCGCAGTTTTTTATGCGAGAGCGGGATATTCCGCTGCGCCACGTCTTCCAGTAACACGTCCCGGATACCGCAGGCCAGAAGCCGGGGCGTGTCACCGTCAAACAATCCCGGCCACCAGGGTTTCAGGGTATTCACGGCCTCATCCAGCGTGGGCAGGTTCAGATAAATGGACAGTGCCTGTCTGGCCTGCGCTTTTTTTGCCGCCAGCTCTGCTTCCCGGGCTGCTTTCTCGGCCAGCTTCTGCTTTTTCACCTTCCACTTTGGTGGCGTGGTGACATTGATGATGGTTTTCCGGCTGCGGACAGGCGTCTCCCCTTCCGTTTTCCGCTTCAGTGTCAGTACCGGTCGCTTCTGCTCTGTCATGCTGTGTTCTGCCTCTGACGAATCATCCTGTTACGGTCAAAGATACCACACCCGTCACAGCGCCAGAACGCCCAGCACAGCCAGATGACAGGCGTAGAATACCGGGAAAAAATCCCCGGACCAGAAACGGGGTAATGATTTTCCTGCACACGACACCAGACCAACGGTCAGCACCGTCATCACAAGACCAGCCACCGCCGCTGCATCACTGGTGGCAAGGTTAAGCGCCGGAATAACAGCCAGCAGGCAGGCGACCAGCGCCAGACGTTCCGCTCTGTCTTCCGCCCGGTACAGCCGGTGGCTGACTGCCAGCATCAGCAGCCCGGCAATGCCGTAACTGGTGCCGGACAAGGGCCCCCACAGGGCCATCAGAAGAATGGCCGCTGCTGTACGCCACCCACTGCGCGTTTCACACCACGTCAGCACCTGTGCCGCCACTGCAAAGGCAAACAGGATATTCCCCTCATACCAGGGAAAGCCGGCCAGATAATATGCGAACTGGGCAATAATCCCCCATCCCCACAGCCGGTTAATGGCCGGTTGCCGGATATTCGCATGACGGGACAGATTCAGCCCCCACACCAGGGCAAACAGCGGAAAGGCTCCTCGCCCGGCCAGAAACATCCATTCCTGCTTCAGCTGGAATATCAGATTGATGTGGTCCAGTACCATCAGCACCAGTGCCACCGTTTTGATGATATCCCGCTGTCCGGGTGACCAGACCAGAAATGACTGCAACCAGGTATCGGTCCGTGCAGCCAGTGAATCGTTACGTGTCGTGTTCGTGTTATCCGTTGTCATCAGTGTTTGTCTTCCTGTATCAGTCTCCGCCCAGGGTTTTCTCTTTCTGCAGGTCACGAACCATATCCCGCTCCATCTGCTGCAGACGCTCCTGCAGCAGATTTTCCCGGGCAACCTCCCTGACCGCTTCCTGCTCCCGTTGTGATTCACGCAGCACACTCTCCGGCAGCGCGGCTTCCCGTTCAGTTATGTCAGCCCGGTCACGCTCCTGCCCGGCAATTTCCCTGACAGCCTGCTCTGTTTTACCATCCGGCAGGTCAGGTTTGTTCTCTGCCATTTTTCTGACAATTTCATCTGCGCGGCGTTCCGTTTCACGGCGGATGGCCTCTTCAGCCTGCCGCTGTGCCAGCACCTCTGCCGTGACCGGTTCGCCATTTCCGGCTCCCGGCTGGACGCTGCTGTCCGGGATATCCCCCCACACGCGACCACCGGTGATGGCACCGGGATTCCACGGACGACCTTCACCGGCAATTCTTACCACCACACCGCTGTCAGGATTATCACGGGCAATCCGGACACCATCCTGCATATTATCAGCCAGCAGGCTCTCTCCGTTACGGCTGCCCTGCAGGGCCACGAACTGCGCATCCCCGCTGCCTTTCACCCGTCCTTCACCGCTGAATTCCCGCAGCCCGTTTCCGTCATCCGTGGTCAGTGGGTTCAGCCAGATACCGGCGGACCTGCCGTTACGGTCAAACGCCGGCAGTGCCACATACGGCTGCGGATATTTACGTCCCGGAGCAATAAACCGTGCAGGACTGTCTCCCCCGGCCAGCCCCGCTTGACGGAGAACGGCACGGCCTGCCGCCACGTCCCGCAGTTCCCGTGCCGTACTGAACAGCCGCTCTGCATTCATGACCTCCCGGTCCGGTTTCGGTTCAAACACATCGTGGGCCGTTCCTTTCTGTACGGCATTGTTGATGGCATCCGTCCAGCCCTGACGGTTATCGGTGTACACCTGCACATGCTGCTTCATACGCGACAGGGCCACGTAGGCTGACTCAAAGCCGGCCATCAGTTTCCGGTTACCTTCCGTGCCTTCAAGCGCGATGGCAAAGGTTTCACTCGCACCCTGCGCACCGTGGGCGGTGATGGCATAGGCCAGGTCAATATGTTGCTCTGCCCGCTCCTGTCCGGGGCGAATCACCCGGGTCTGCTGTCCGTCCGACAGCGTGACACTGTCACCGGAAACCGCTGTCACCGTCCAGACGCTGTTGGCCACATAACCGCGCTCCCGGTCACTCTTCGTGAAGCGCATCCGGTCACCGGTCCCCACCCGGATGGTGTCCGGGGTGTACAGTGTGACGCCTTCAGCCACCGCCTCCCGGGGCGAAATCAGCCGCGTGTTACCTTCAGCATCCTGCAGGGTTATCAGCCTGTCATCCTTGCTGATACCGGCAATCCGGTGATACACATTATCCACCAGGGCAAGGGCATCCGGGTTATTCTCCCAGGTGGAGAGACGACGCAGCTCCCCGTCACGTATATTCGCTGTGTTCAGGACAGGCACCATGACCTGCTCTTTCCCCAGCTCACCGGCCTTTTCCCGTGCATCATGAATCATGCTGTTCAGTACGCGCCGGTCCTCATTCAGGTGCGTGACAATCAGCGTCTGCTCCCGTGCTTCCGGCGTCCTGCCGGTATAGTCGCGGACAATGGCTTCATACAGTGTCATGGGGACATCCGGGAAAGCCTCGCCTTTCAGCATCGCCTTCTGCTGCGCTTCTGCCAGTTTCGCTTCCTGGCTGTGACTGAACTCCGTCACGGAGTGCTCCGGTGCCCATGCGCCCTCCAGACGTGGCACCTGAGACGGTTTCACACTCTCAAGCCCGGACAGTGCCCTTTCCACATTCCGGTTAATCAGGCTGTATACCGCCTCCCGCAGTTCCGGCGTCTGACGCACAATCTCCTTCATGATGACCACATCGGCAGCACTGCGCGTCTGCTGGAGACGGAAAGGCTGACCGGGCGCGATGGCCTGCAGCTGGTCCGTGTCACCGCTGGCCACAGCACGACCGCCACCGGCCGCAATCAGGGCGTATGCCCGTGCCATGTCGGTATTGCCCACCATTGAGCTCTCATCGAGCAGGAACAGCGTGTTGCTGAAATCCGGCGTTTCTCCGCTGCGCTGCTGCAGCTGCGTGTCATGCAGAAAGGACGCCAGTGTCTGTGCATCCACGCCGGCGCTGCGCATCTCACCGACCGCACGGTGCGTGGGCCCCAGCCCCACAACTCGGGGACGCTCACTCGCCGGCAGCATGTTCACGGCTGACATCACCGCCCGGAACTGTGTGGTCTTACCCACACCGGCATAACCCTGTACCACCGTGAAACGGTCGGACGTTTCCAGTATCATACGGGTGGCGGCACGCTGTCCCGACGTTAACGTCTCCATGAGTTCGCCGGGTACTCTCTCCATCAGCGGCGTGACCGCCTCCTTACCTTCGAGAATATGGCGAAGAATACTTTTTTCTGCCTCATACGACGCACGGGAAACCAGCAGGCCTGTGCCATAGCCTTTTGCCACATCCACATACAGTAAGTCACCGCGTTTTATCTGCGCATTGATTTCCCCTCCCAGTTCAGTAAAACCGGTTCCTTCTGCAGCAAACGACTTCGCCTCTGTCAGCAGGTCCACCATGCTGAAGGCCAGGTTTTTACTTTCCAGCACAGGAAGGGCCAGATGAATGGCCTGCTGTGCCGGCGTGTGCAGCCCGGCTTTCTGCAGACTGATAGCGGTTTCCAGCGATGTCTCACCGGCCCGCGCCTTTATCTGCTCAGAAACCACCGTAAAGGAGGGATGGCGGGCAAGTTTTTCCGCAGTACGGGTTTCATCCAGTGAGGAATACAGCCGGACATCACGACCGCTGCGGGCCAGACCGTTCAGGGTGGCGTTGTCCATTGCCATCTGTGTGACGGAGGCAAACACCGTCGCACTGTCACTGACGGAATGCCCGGGCGTTTCCACCCAGCCGTTCTCCAGCTTCAGTGCCGTGAACGGTGAATCAACCACAGGCAGGGTGGCCGGTTCAGCCCGCCCCGGCACAACAACCGTCATCGCCTCTTCACTGACGGATGCCACCTGCAGGCGGTCACCGCCGGAGACGCGGAGTCCGGGAATTTTCCCTGTCACCCTCAGTCGCTCGCCGTCTGCCACCGGCATTTTTTCCGGCCGGAACAGCGACCAGCTGCTGTCCAGGGAGGAAATACGCACCACCTGCGTTTCGCCCTGCGCATCCCGCAGGGTCAGGCTGTGACTCTGCGCTGTCACCCGGTCTATCACATAGCGGTCATGACTGCGTGTCTCCGGGTTCCACTGCTCCATCACCATCCCCGGACGGTACATATCCCGCAGATAACGGCTCCGGCTGTCCAGCCAGACCGGTGACAGTGCAGTCATGGTCACCTCAGGGTGTCCGAGCACGCCCTGCGTTTTCAGCTCACTGCGAATGGCCAGTGTCAGTATGGCCTGTTCCCGTACCCCGCTGACCTGTGCCACGCTCTCTTCTCCGGCTTTCACGCTGGCCGCAAAATCTCCGGCCAACCGGGCATAGCGGACATTACGGTCCGGTTCACTGATGATGGTGGCCGGTCGCTGTTCTCCGCCCTGCCAGCGATATGTGTTCACCCCGGCATCCTTCATGGACATCAGCGCACTGCCTGTACCGGTTCGCTGCCCGCTGTCGGTTATCAGGATCTGTACGTTATGACGTGCGGCACCGTCCAGCAGGGTTAACGTCTCTTTCAGGGAGAGTTTTTCGCCCTGGTCAACGATAACGGTACTGCCCGGAGTGAAGGTCATGCCATCCTGCAGCTGACGACGTCCGGTTATCAGTTCACCGGACAGCCGTTCATCCTGCTTCAGGTTCATCTGCGAGCGACGGTCAGCAGCGATAATCTGCACCTCCCGCCCCTGCTCCCGGGCCATCATGACCAGTTCAGCCACCCGCTCACGCTGCCCGGCTGCACCGCCCTGCCCGGACACAATGGCCAGCGACGGGCGATCCTGTGCCAGAACACTGACGGCATCGCTGTAACCGGCCGTCCGGGGGACACTTTTCTCCGGATGTACGGTCACCCGGTTCTGTTTCATGATGTCACGACTGAGTGCCCGGACTGACAGCTCATCGAGCACATGAATCCCGGACGTGAACAGCCCCTTCTCACGATCGAGGGGGATAAGCTGCTCACGGCTGATGGCCTCATCGATACCGGCGCGTGCCCGTTCAATCACACCATTTTCCGGCGGCAGTATGCCGACCGTCCTGGCCAGCACGTCCGTGTACGTGAACTGCACTTTTCGTTCACTTAATCCGGCAATGGCCTGTGTCACCGCCTGCTGCACATCCGGCCCGTCCTGTAAAACTGGCCCGGGCGCCTGCGTGCGGATCTCCGCACGCTGATCCGCCGCGTCACGATATGCCCGGATGTCGAACCCGGTTTCCTTCAGCGTCTTCATCCATTCAGCCATTCTGATTTCCGGATCGACGTGCTGTTTGGATTTACGCGTATCCAGTGCCGCCACATCCCGGGATTTCAGTGAGGCCCCTTCCCCGACGGCCTCTCTGATAGCCTGTGAACGACTGGAAAAGGCCTCCACCGGTACGCCCGGCATCTCCCACATACCGTGCTTACCGACCACTTCGGTTTCATAACCCAGCGCCTCAACGCGCTGACGTAACTCACTCTGATATATTTTCCCGAACGCAATCCGGTTCGCGAGCACGTTCTCGGAAAATCCGGTTTTCCCCACTTTGTCACTGCTCAGTGTCTTCCACTCGCCGTTATGCTGCGTGACATTAGCCACCACCACATGCGTGTGTAACTGTGGGTCCTGATCGCGACTGGTGTCATGGTTAAACAGTGCCATCACCAGATTACCGGTCAGCACCGTTTCTGACTGTCCGTCCGTCATCACCCGTGTGGAAGCCAGCGCCTCCACCTGACGGACAGCAAAATCCACGGCCTGGTTATGTGCATCAATAAGACGTTTATCCCCCCCGAGCATGGCCATCATGGAGACACTTTTGGGGGCGGAGAAGGTCAGGTCGTAGCCGGGACGATGCTTATTACTGCCATCCTGCATGCGGCTTAAATCCGCCCCGTCCGGCAGCCTGCCCTCCAGAAGACGGGTAAAAACATCCTTATCGACGCTGCCCTGCAGCCCAAGCTGTTCAGCCCCCTGACCGGCCCAGCGTTCTCCCATGCTGCCCAGCACATAGTAATTATCCTTGTCGGTGTAATAGTTTCCGGCACTGCCTGCCGATTTAACAACGCTGAAACTCAACATCAGAAATCATCTCCCGGCTCAACATCCTCCCCGCGCTCCCGGTGCACATTAATGTTCACCTCTTCACGACGCTGCATATGCTGCTGGATGTCCGGATGATTTTCCTGTTGCCATGCCTCATAAGCGGCCATATCCACCACTTCACCGGATTCACTGATCCCGGGTGGCAGTTGCTGTTCCATCTCTTCTTCCGGTTTCATTTTCAGCTCCTGCTCGATCCCCCCTGCCGGAACACTTACACCTGCATCTGACTTCTTATCATTGATGACAGAAGACACTGGCTGTTGTGGCTGTTGTGGCTGTTGTGGCTGTTGTGGCTGTTGTGGCTGTTGTGGCTGTTCAGCCTGAGTCACGCCTTCTCCGGAGGCAACCTCCGGTTCGAAGAGGCTGGCCATCTGGCGACCTTCTGCTTCCCTTGCAGCAAGTACGGCACTCAGACGGTTCTCCATTTCCGGGTTGATGTCACGAGGAATAAACTCCGGAGCGACCTTCGGTCGTGCCTGATATTTCAGAGAGAGTTTTACTGCCGGATACGGTCCGGGCAGAGTGACATAGCAGGTCAGATCCGGCAGAGACTGAATGTCGGAATAACTGACCAGCGTCTGACGCTCCATATCCTTACCGGTCGATACCCCGTCACGTACCGGGTCAGCACCGTAGGAATACTGCTCGCTGGCTTTCAGGTGCTCTTTCTCACCAATCTCACCGGCAGCGAACTCTGCAATCTTATGGCTCGGGGAACGGAAAAAAGCACGGGTGTTCATGACGTCAAACAGCGTGGCCGCCGCTTTCTCACCGTAGATATCTTCCAGCTGGGCATAGGACTGGATACCAAACACATAACAGCCACCGAACTTACGGGCTTCCGGCAGAATCTCCACCAGATCCGGCAGTTTGTGTAACGTGGGTAACTCATCACAGAAAAACCACACACGACGGTTACGGTTTTCTCCCATTGCCAGCAGACCACGAATGGCAATGGACAGCCACATGGAGATCACAGGCTTCAGGGAGGCATGGGTGTCGGCGTTCGACGAAATAAACAGCCAGCCGTTTTTCTGATCTTCCCGGACACCACGCATCCAGTCACGGATGGTGAAGGGCTCACCGTTATGCTCAATCCCCTGCAGGTAACGGATGGCTTTCACGTAGTTGGTCAGCACAGCACGGATGGAAATCGCCGTTTTCTCAATTTTCTCTTCCACCAGGTTGGCCGCCGGTGAATTACGCAGGAAGGTACGCAGTTTTTCAATTTTGATGGAAAGCAGTGTGTCCACCAGTTTGCTGTAGCTGCGGTTGGGGTCATTACGCATCAGGTACGCCGCTTCCGCAAAAATGGTACGTCCTGAACCCTGCCAGAACGGGTCCTCTTTTGTACCCATAGGGATCAGAGTATTTGCGGTATTATCAAAATCCGGCTGTGTCAGGCACTCCTTCCACAAATCCCAGGCGGCACAGCGGGCATCCAGCGGATTCAGGATTTTATCGATGGAGGGATCATAGTAACTTTTAACAAATTCCCCTGAACGGTCATAAATCACCACCATATCACCGCGCTGACGGGCATAGTTGGCCAGACGACGGATAACCTCCGACTTACCGGCCCCGACCGTGCCGTGCAGACAGAAGTTCTGGATTTCGGAATCCCGGATAATCGGCAGGTCGCCAATCCGGATATCGGAGTCCTTGCCGTCTTTTTTCAGCATCCGGGCAACGTCTTTCGGATTGTCTGTCAGTTGACGACCACCTGTGACTTCATTTTCGCTCTGTTGTTTACCCTGACGCCCCAGAATCCAGGAGACAACAAAGAAGGTGATCAGGCAAATAACCAGTGCCACAACTGTGGCCAGAACGAATGCGGACCATAGCTGCTCTCCGCACCAGATCATATATTTATCATGCAGTACCTGGGCAGCGTTCATCCGGAAGGTTTTGCCGTAATACTGGATCTCATATACTGGCTGGGACTTGATTAAATCCCGCATGCCTTCCAGCGTGGTACACCACCAGTAAATACAGCCGTTCACAAACGTCTGCCAGCTTATTTTTACCCATAAAACCAGACCAACGAGAATCCAGAAAAAAATAAACAGGCAGTAAAGCATGATATTGGCGATCTGGCTGAACATGCGGATACGCATGGACGCAATCTGACCGCCCTGGGTCATATCCTTTGCGTTAAAACTCATGATGATATTCCGAAGAAAAAAAGTCAGTCGGACTGATTATTAATGATGAAAAGATTAATAACCGTTAAATTCCGGCTTCGCCGGCAACACTTCACGGTCGCACAAAGAATTTGCACAACCGCTCAGTGTTTTCATATTTATTTCGAAAACGCCGGGGAGAAATAAAATTTATTTTATTTCTTTCCGGGGTTGGACAACGAGCAAAGCGAGGCGTCAGTCAGGAGGCCAGCAGGACTGGCCCGGATAATTTTCTTGATGTCATTAAAGTTAATAAATAAAGATCAGCTATTTACCGTCATAAGCATCCATATTTGATCAACACCTGATGAATCTTGATCAACAGCAACTGGCTCAATTGAAAGTGACCATATTTCTTTACCATTGACAATACAGGAAAAATCATCAAAGAAATAATCTTTATTTACATACTCATCCAGTTTTTCTGTTTGAAATCTATACGCAATCTTTTGTTTTTCAAAGCTCTGATAAGAATCCCTGAATGCTTCATATGCTCCGAAATGAGCATACAATCCCATATCACGAAAGGCTTTAGCAACTTTATAGCCGGATTCAATAAAAGTATCAGAGGTGAATTTCTTAATTCGTCTCTGCCCTCCACTTATAGCACATAAATTTTCCACATTCACTGATGGTGCCGCTACTTGTTTATCAACAAACAGAGCCGGAGTATATAGGAAATACGTATCAGAACCGCCAGTACGGGTAATATAGTTATAATTCTCATTATGAATGTTATACATTACCTGGTCGGACAAAAATTCTCTTATATGTTTATTCTTATATTTATATAAAGTTCCTTCAGATACTTGTGTACTTATGCATCCCTGAATGAGGAAACAAATTGATAACATTATGCATTTTCTGATTAACACGACTGCCCCCTTTATTCCATAATAGGGATTTTATATGAGACTGGTACAGCTTTATCCAGTCTCATCCTAAATTACAATATATTAGCAATTGATTTGGCCAGCTGGTCTTCGAGAACAGGCTTCGCCTCTTCAAATTTCAGGTTAACCTTGTTCGCATTTGAGACCACACGGGTCTGATATTTATGCTGGTTACCTGTTTCAGTACTGGTCTGAATTTTCGCACCTGATGTGCCCTGACGAAGAGCGGCAACATTATCCGTTGTCACCGTTGACTTAGTACGCTCTGCAATCTGCACATCCGTGATCATGGTATAGTTCACATCTTCCACCATCGCATCTGCAGCCATACCCACCAGACCAGCAGCAAGGCCCACACCGAGTGTGGCACCGGCAGAATTGGAGTTATATCCGGTGATACCAGCACCTAACGCGGCACCAACTGCTGCGCCTTCATAACCACGGTTCAGCCATCCCTGAGACTCCCGCAGATCCATCTTATCGGCCTTCAGCACATTCGCCTGAATCCAGTAGTAGGCTTTATCCGGAGAAGTCACCACCTGATACCCTTTTGCTTTCACAGCATCAGCAATTTTGCCCTGCAGCCCACTCATGTCTTTATCAGACGTGTTTTTGATTTGCAGAAATACCGTGCGTTCGCTGGCGGGTTCAAGCCAGATGGTCTCACTCATCTGAGTCTTCACCTCAAGATTACGCTTCTTGATTGCCGTGCTCATCGCACCACACCCTGAAAGGGCCAGAGTGGAACTGACCAGTGCAACCATCATCAATTTTTTCATTTTCATCAATGTTCCTTCATATTGAATAAAACGTCATAATATACAAATTAAGATTCACTCACCATATCGTTTTGAACTATAACCATATGAATTACCACCGATATCCACACCAATACCTGACATAGGTAACCCTGTTGCAGGATTAGTACGATGAAAATCCATATTATCAAAATCCAGATGCAAATCTTCATTAGTTTGTTCATTTACCTGAGATTGCATCCATTCTCTTACACTTACACAACCACTAACTCGCCTTAATTCGTATAGTGTACCAATGATAAAAACCATCAGGCTTAATAATGGAGAGAGTAAGGAAGATACTGGCATCGTTATATACCAAACGCCTTTACTAAACTTAAACTCATCCGACACATTCCGTTTTTTTCGTATTTGAGAGAACAACCATATAAACAGTCCCTGCCATAGTACTATGAAGAACAGCATAAAAATTGTTTCGGCATTCCCCCAACCAGCCAGATAACAGGCGATAAACTGTATCACCGTTACCAAAGCAATATGGGTTAAACATCTCATTATCATCTCCCAAACACAGCATTATTGCTTATACTTATCCTGATATTCCTTTGCCCTTTTCATAAGTTCCTGTGGACTGTCAGCCCCGGGCATTCTTTCCTGAGCCGACTTTTCTTCATTATATTTATTATTCTGAGATAATGCCTCTGTTTTATGGTGATTCTGCAGTTCAGAATACTGTCCTCTTACAATATTTTCCTCGCCACGTATGCTGTTCTGAGTATCACCTATATTCCCTTTATATTCTGTGACCATATTATCAACCTGATGTTTTACATCATTACGGATATTACTGTCCTGCGTTCTTTGCTCAATAATGGCCTGATGTCCCTGATGGTCAGCAATAATATCCTGACTGCCACCACCCGAAGGTACGCTCTCCATTCCTTTACCAATATCGCCACGGGATTCCCGCCAGGCATTATCAACACCAGGCTGTACCTGTTCCTGCACAAAAGACCAGGCCATCGCCCGACGACGTTCTGCAATCTCCGGTGAACTGGTGTTTGTCAGAATAGCTTCTGCATCCTGTGGCGCGTGTTTCATTACATACTGTGCAAACTGTTGCGACAAGTCTTCACTCATCTGCCCACTCATGCTTTCAGTACGGGATGCCATTTCAGCATATTCATGGCTGCGGGTCATATTCGTCGTGTACTGGTCGTAACTCTGCTTCGCTGAATTCAGGGCTGCAGACAACTGATCCACACGGGAATCAGCATTATTATCAGTATGGCTGCCGGACTCACTGACCTTGCGACTGGTAAAGTAATCGCTGGCCTCTTTAAAGTCTTGTGTAGCTCTGGCATCGATATCATGACGAGCATTATGGCTCGACTGAGTATTACTACTTGCCGTATGCGCATCATTATCTTCCCAATCAATACCAGCGCGACCACCACCTTTAACACCTAAGCCGCCACCAACACCAAGAATTTTAGGTTTAACCCCCCATTCAGCATGAGCATCTCCATACATCCCGGCAGAAACTCTCGTACTTCTGGATGCCAGCTCCTGAGTCGCCTGCTCATTACTGATATTATGCGCCTTCGCATAGCTTTCCACTGCACTGCGCATACGGCTGGCCATCATGGAGTCCTGTGCGCTCATCGTACTGTCAGCACCACCTGTGACAGAATCACTGCTCCCCCGGTTAGAACCAAACTGACTGAGCGAGTTCCAGGCACTGGCAATACTGCTGCTGAAACCATGCAGGGCACTTTCTGCTCTGTTCGACGCCTCCCGGGCCATTTCCTGTTGTGCCGCTGCAATCTGACGCGTTGCATTGATACCAACCGGTAACCGGGACATCGCTCCGCTTGCATCCATCACCATATTACCGTCACGGGTCTGTGTGGCAGTTGCGCCACTGCCGGTCTGGTACATCATCTGACCAAACGACGTGGTGCTGTTGGTGTTCCAGCTGAAGCCGTTCACGTTTTCCGTCTGCATGTTGCCGTAGGAGTAATTACCGTCAACCACACTGCCAGCTGCACTGGCCGTCGGACTGATAGAGGAAGAGGCGAAGTGGCTGTACACGCTGGAAAAACCTGCGCCAAGGCCTTTTACCATCATCCATGACAACGGGGGGATCATGGCTGAAAGATACCCGGCAGTAGAGGCCAGGTCAGAGTATTTCAGCTGTATCTGAGAGAGTTCAGACAGCACGACCGGCGCACCATTCATCTTCGCATAGAATGTCATGGCACTGTTCAGAATGGCATACAACAACGGCCAGGTCTGCAGCCACATCAGGGCAAACACATAGCCTTTCAGGACGGACAGTGTCAGTTTGTTGAAGACAGTTGCCAGTACCAGAAGCGGGAAAATACCAATGGCAATTCCCGTCAGGATAGTCTGTACCATTGGCAGGTTTCGCATTGTCACATGACCGATAGAGACATGCGCCAGACGTTGCTTCTCCATCGATGACGTGGTGGCCAGATTCACCAGGCTGGCGGTGTCACCATTACGGGCGGCATTACTGGTGATACCCTCTTTCAGGGCATTCATGGTGACGTTCTGGCGCATAATCTGGCTGGCAGACTGACTGGAGCCGTAGAAATAACTGTAACTGTCACTGACCAGTTGTCTGAATAACAGGTCCGGGTCCGGTCTGCCGCCAAATATCTGCTGCACATAATAATGCCAGGTCTTGCCTCCCGTCTTTGTATCGAGATTCAGCCTGTCTTTCAGCGTGACCGACGCATCCTTACAGGTTATGAAATTATTATTGTTGTCATAAACGCCCCGTAGCGGGCTGGGTCGGGAAAAAATCAGCGTGTAGGGGTCAGCGGAGGCCATCAGATCTTCCAGCGTGTATTTATGATTCAGGTAAATATCACCCAGCACGCAGTTCTGGACGTAGTCCTGGAACAGATTGATGATTTCCGGATTCCGGGACAGGAAATCGGTGCTTTTCACAATCAGATTCGCCCCGAACAGCATGCCTGTCTTGCTGTAGGTGACGCTGTCCGGTTGGGTGAATATCATCTCGTAGCTGACCACCATTGCATGCCCGATACGTGTCGTCAGTGAAAGTGGCATCGCCAGACCGACCGGCACATTATCCACCCGATGGACTTTGACCAGGTCACTGTTATCAATAATCTGCACCGATGTACGGACATTAACCAGCAGGCTGATAAGCACAAACACGGCCACCCAGCCCAGCAAATCCATCACGTTGTGCCGCTGTACCCACATCACGGCCACCGCGAGAACAGACAATGTGAGCGCAATTTTTTCGATGGAATCCCAGGTCCGCGTACTCATAAATGCCGCAATGGCGTTCAGGTTATTCCTCAACCACTCACCACCGGCAATCACATAAACTTCATTCACAGTGAATTCCCTCCGAAGTGATAGTTGTTCTGGTAACGGCTGAGCATACGGGCGGAAAGCTGCTGGCGCATGTAGCTCATCTGACGTTCGACAACCAGCAGCGCATCCTGCTGGACCTGTACCTGGCTCTGGAAAATGGCAATCTGTTGCTGTGCCTGATTCAGATTCTCCAGAACATTGTCCATCACAGCCTGCGGATAGTTCCCGGTGGCAATCATGGCCCGGGCCTGCTGAAGCAGTTCCTGAACGTACTGGAGCATGATGTCGTAGCCGATATAGTCCGTCAGCTGGTAAACGACGCTGCTGGACACACCGAGCATCTGCGGGTCAATCAGATATTTAAAAACGGGAATGGTGGTGCTGGAAATAAACCCCTGTTCCCGGGCGTCAAGCGGAGTGTCACTCACTGCTTTATTCTGAATACTGGTCAGCAGTTTTGTAATCTGCGATTTCAGGGCTTTATCCCGGGCGATGGTCACATTTGCATCCGCCACCACCTTCAGACACTTGTCCGAATCGTTGCAGTGGTAAATTTTTGCCGTTCCCCCCTCCATAATCGCCCGGAGGATATCGCGGTCAGTGGTACGCGCCGGCAGGGGGGTAATCTCGCTGTCTTCCCCAAAAATCAGCGTACCGGTGAGCGTCATGATAAATTCTTTCAACTCTTTGTTGCCGTCAAACATTCTGTTTTTTTTCAGCGCCTCCCATATGATATTCTGGTTTTTCAGCACCCGCTCCTTGTCCTTGTCGCTGGCTTTGTCACGAACAGATGAGGACTGCCCTCCGACCGTGCACCCCTGACGAGATGCGGCCCAGTCGGCGAAGATATTGCTTTCACTGCCAATGTCCTGACAAACTTTCTGCTGAGATTCCTGCGTCTGAGGGAACAGCCCCCCCACAAGCCCCTGTGCCACCTGACAGGAACTGAGGTTCATACTGTTAATGTCACTTGCCATTTTCTGCAGGAAGTCTTTTGCGGTTTTTATTTCCGGCACCGTTGTCTGCAGGGCAAGGTCAAAAAAGTAACCGGCAGCATTGCTCATAATCTGCTTAACAAAACGCTGCAACTGATCGCCATTAATAAAACTGAACGAGCCGAGATAGGCGTCGATGCCGCCACATCCGGCATTGATATCCGGCAGCGTCATGGAAATCAGCTGGATATTTTTGACCTGGGTGCGTGCATACAGGGAGCCACCATAGGCATACCCGGCGGCCTGCCCCTGCCAGACGCCCGGCTGTGTGGTATTGGAGGCGAAGCCCAGCTTGTTAAAGAACTGATTCATATCGCTGTTCACATCCGCTGACGCTGCGGGTGTGACCGTCAGTAAAGCGGCACAAAGAACCAGAAGAGGTTTAATGCGAAGCATTATTGCTGCCCTCCCTTAATGTGTTCTCCCGGCGCATACGGCGTTTCAGCAGGAATATCCGGACACCCCCAAATATTATTTCGCACAACGGCGACAGAGAAGCCGCAGCAAGAAAACCAGTTGCAAGCGCATATAACATAATCGGAATGACATACATCAGGGTGTTCCACATATAACGAAAATTATTTAATTCCGGGTCAGCTTTCCACGAATCAATACCGGCACTGAAAAAATCATGCATAACGTTCCTTACAATCAATCCGGCAGCAAAGAAAACCACAAAAAGCCAGAAGTATTTTTTTGCATTATCACAACCACGTTCAATCTCCCTTTCAATTTGTTTGATTCCCGGTTCTGTATCATTTATTTTTTCTTTCATCATAAGTTCCCTCTGATATTTCTGATGATTCATGCAGACAGGTCATGCGGCTGTAATATATTTCAGACACCGAAATCCATCCCACAATTGCCCCCACAAAAAACACAACAGAAACAGAAAAGGTAAGACACAGCGAAACGACAATTTCCACAGGGCTGGCGGGATAAAAAAGCCCCTGACGGATAAAGGGGATATTCAGGCTGACGATTATTCCCGTCGCGATGCCGGATATTCCGGCAATGAGTAACACCACCTGCTTATTTCGCACCTTTTTCCTCTCCGTATATCTGCAGAACGGTATCCATCCGCGCCATAAAACTGGCGGCATCCGTTGCCCCCTGCAAAAGCGGTAATGCCTCAAGTGTGTTGACGTTGACCAGGAAGGTGGTCGGTGTGGCCACCGGGATATTCGGGAAGAAGGTCTGCATCACGTCCGGTGGCACCGGTAATGCTTCCGGAAAGGCGGTATCACCCTGACCATCCAGGGTGTAGGGAAAAACAGAAAAGCCGTACTGCTGTGCCAGCTGTTTCAGTACCGGGTCAAACTGGTGACAGTAAGGGCAATGCCCCTGCATAAACAGCACCACCTTCCAGTCGGCCAGGTTAACCTGCCTGCCGTTGCTGAGGCGGAACCAGCGGGGAGCCGGCTTTTCTGTTCTGGCTGATGTGTCTGCTGCCGGTTGTGCAGGCTGCACGGCCATACCCTGCGGATTCCAGAGTCGTTCAATTTCATCCCGGGTGGAGGTCTGCACACCTGTGGCCATCATCAACAAAATGACCGGCAGTAATTTAGTGAGAGACATGTCCGCCCTCCTGCTGCCCTTCCATCATGGCCTGTTGCCTGGCTTCCAGTGCCTCACGCTCTTCCAGGCTGACACGTGCAATCCATGCATCCAGCAACTGGTATGCGCCGAACAGCACAAGGATGGCCGCAATCAACTCCGCCAGAAAAAAAGCCATCCAGGGTTTGCTGTAAACAAGACGGGCGACGATATGAAACCAGACACCCAGAGAAAATACCCACATTCCCGTAATATCAAGCCGGGGTAAAGAGAATCTGCATTTACTTATCATGTTAAACTCCGGTTATTATTTACATGAGAATATTCATGTCTGTAATATTCGCGTTTGTGTGATATTAATCAGATCAACCTCATTATTTTGTATGGTTTTTATTACCGTTTTATATGACTTAGCCTGTCATAAGCCCCTTATAAAAAACCACATCACTCCGGACCATGCTGATGACAACATAATACAGATAAATATTCTTCTGAACCTGTCGAAGCTCGTAACGTTCGGTAATGAGCCAATAACCATTGGAACAACCATTGCTGCGCCCTGATTCATAATTGCACCACACAGAAACCAGAGACTGGCGGTAAGCACATATAAACACGCGATATTAATAACAAGGAAAACCAGTGAGCTCAGGAGAAACATTTTCCTGTCATTACGCTCAGAAAAGAAATAACCGGCAATAATGACAAATATTAACAGAACAACACCTGTAAACATTTTCAAATAATCTTCACTCATAAATCAAATCCGCGATTAAAATTTTGGTTTAAAATCTTCAGAAACGTTCAGGAATTGTTTTGCCAGGTCGTCCTGCGAAATAAAGCCGTATGATAACGGGCGAACACTGCCCTGTTTCGGGTCAACCAGCATCATGGCCGGGTAATATTTCACGCCGAGGCGCTGCGCCTGCCCCTGGTCAGTCCGGGAATCCGGCAACAGCGGATTAATCACGCCATCCACGGAAACGGGAATAACACTCAGACCATACGTATCCCGGAAGCCATTAATGACCTGCGCCAGCTGCCCGTCGATGGGGGCCTGCCCCCGGTAAAAAAACATGATGCCGTAGTGTTCAGCCAGTTTCGCAATGGCCTGTCGCTGCTGCGCCTGGTCTGCCGCCAGCTGGTTCCGTACCGTGCCGTTGTAATGGCTGTACTGCAGGTTATAGTCCAGTTCGGGATGTGCCAGCATGGCCTTTTTAGCACTCATGGTGAAAAGCCCGGCCTGCTGAGTCCAGTAATTCTGCAGCCGGAAATATTTCACAAAATTATCCACGCCGGGATACAGAATGGCTTCGTACAGCGCCCGCTTTGTTGCCGTCTGCAGCGCGGCCAGTTTCTGCATAATATCCGGCTCCTGACGGGGGGCTGCAGGTACAGGTTTATTTTCTTTTTCCTTTGGACTTATTTTCTCGTTATACCACTGCCAGCCTGCATCTTTCCCTGACGCCGGAAAAATAAAGCAGCAGAGTAACAGTGGCAGTAATGCTTTATTCATCTTCATTCCTTTCATCATTTTTTCTTTCATCAGCTTTCTGCAGGCCAGTCAGGGCAGAAAAACAAAAATACAGAATAAACAGGAGCACACCGGAGTAAAGGATAACGAAAGCAGCGGCAAGCATCCCGTCTGCCGTGGTTTCTTTTACCGTATCCCACGACCAGATAATTACCGGAGAAATGACAATCGCTGTAATCAAAAGCCGGATAAGAAAATCAACAAGACGATTAGAAGTGAATATGACTTTCATCATTTCCCCCGGTTATTTTCCATTTCTTACTGTCCTGCCTGTTTCAGCTGGTCAGCAATCTGCTCTTTCACTTTCTGCGTCAGAACGCCACTGTCCGGGATTTTCTGGTTATTCATCAGGTCTTCGTAGAAGTTAGTGAAATCCAGTCTGTCGAACTGAATTTTCTGCAGCTCATCAACCGTAATCCCCCGACAGTCAGGATGCTTCGCACTGCCAAACCCGATACGCAACTGCCCGTTACGCCCCTGCTGCTGGACTATCTGCGCCAGCTTCGAATCAAACTGGCAGTAGCTGCGCTTTTTCTGCAGGCAGACCCCCAGCACCTTTTTCGAACAGAACTCACCCACACTCACCGTCAGTTTATTGTCCTTTGCCTTTCCCAGCGCCTTTTCTTCACTGTTGCACTTCGCCAGCCCCACATCCTGACCCCAGCCGCCATCCTTACAGCAGTTACTGAAGCCGGCTGCGGCCTTACGGCAGAATTTCGCCTCACCCGTGAAAGCCCTGACATCCACACCATTCAGGGCGGCAACATCCTTACCTGCGGCGGCAAGCGCAGCCAGCTGTGATACTGCTTCACCAAAATCACTGCTTTTTCCGCTCTGTGCCTTATCGCATTCACCGTCAAGGCAGAAGACATCACCACCACAGACCATCACTTTTCCTGATGTTTTTGACTCGCAGGAGTACGTGGCGTACTCATGCAGACAGGTTCCCTCATCGGAATAAAACGCGCACTGACGTGAGGCCAGCGTACAGGCCGGATTATCGACATATTTCTGACAGGTGCCGTTATCTGCGGACTGAGTGACATATTTATCCCGGTATGCCCAGCATGCCTGTGTGATGCTCCAGGGTTTACCTTCCATCACACCCGTTTTCGTACCACCCGGCTCTGAACACTCAGTGCCTTTCAGCACGCCATCCGCTTTATTAAACGGACAACTCTCCACCCACTCCACCCGGGGAACCCATTCTTTATCACGGACCTTCATCCTGAGTTTCAGCGTAAAGGTGGAAGCACCACTGACAAGCGATTCATAGACTTTCCTGTCACCATTCCCGTGCGGGAGGCAATTACCGTTTGCAGTACAGCCACTACCGGTCAGAACCTGCCCCTGTGTGACAGAAAACCCGGAGGTGTAGTGGCACACTAAATTTGGCCACCTGATGAAAGGTGATATTCTCACCACAACACAAAACAGGTGACTTAATGAACAAGAAAACCAAACGAACCTTCACCCCTGAGTTCAGGCTGGAATGTGCACAGCTGATTGTTGATAAGGGCTACTCATATCGACAGGCCAGTGAAGCGATGAATGTCGGTTCAACCACGCTTGAGAGCTGGGTACGCCAGCTCAGGCGAGAGCGCCAGGGTATTACGCCCTCTGCCACACCCATTACTCCAGACCAGCAACGTATCCGCGAGCTGGAAAAGCAAGTTCGCCGTCTGGAGGAACAAAATACGATATTAAAAAAGGCTACCGCGCTCTTAATGTCCGACTCGCTGAACGGTTCACGATAGCCGCCAGACTAAGTGACAGCCACACGGTTGTCAGCCTGTGTTCTGCTCTGGAAATACACCGCAGCAGTTACCGGTACTGGCGAAAACGACGCGATACGGTTAATCCGGCACGAGTCAGGTTGTGCAGCGAAATACGCCGGGCGTGGAACCAAAGTCGGGGCTCTGCGGGCGCGCGCACTCTGGCTGAAATGCTGACTCAAAACGGCGTCCCGATGAGCCGTTACCGTGCCGGACGTCTGATGAAATATCTGAACCTGAGCAGTTGTCAGCCCGGAAAACATCAGTATAAAAATGCCCGTCAGGAGCATACCAGCCTGCCGAATCTGCTTGAGCGTCAGTTCGCAGTACCGGAGCCAGACCGGGTATGGTGTGGAGATATTACGTATCTCTGGGCAGGAAATCGCTGGTGCTATCTGGCGGTTGTTATGGATCTTTTTGCCCGCAGGGTTATCGGCTGGAGTCTGTCAGCGCATGCCGATACCGCACTGATAAGCAGTGCCCTGCGGATGGCCTATGAGACGCGTGGCCAACCCCGGGATGTCGTGTTCCATAGCGACCAGGGAAGCCAGTATACAGGCCTTAAATATCAACAACTTCTCTGGCGTTGCAGAATAAATCAAAGCGTCAGTCGGCGGGGAAACTGCTGGGATAACAGCCCCATGGAACGCTTCTTCCGCAGTCTGAAAACAGAATGGGTGCCAACGAATGGTTACGCAGGCAAGGACGAGGCCCGGCAGCAAATTAATGATTACATATTGAACTACTACAACAGCGTCAGACCTCACCATTATAACGGTGGGCTGACGCCGGAAGAGTCAGAGAACAGATACCATTTTTACTGTAAAACCGTGGCCAATATTACTTGACCACTACAAGGGCACAGGTATGGTGAAAGTCCCGCTCTGTCCTGTAACCAGTTGCACATTAAAGGTTGTGTTCATAAAGTCGTAACGGGAGTTAAGGAAATATAGCCCTGCATGAACCGATAGCGAGGCACTTTCCACTGTCCCGGCAACAGGTACGGTAACGCTGAACACCAGTTTCAGACCGTTCATACTGAACCGGAACTGTGAGTGCGGTATCGTCACCTCACGATATTCATCCGTGTACTTCCAGTCTCCGGTGATACTGGCAGTCCGGGAGCAGTATTCCTCCACCATCGTGTCCCGCTCACAGGTATAGTTTGTGAACTCACTGCGGTTTATCTGCTGCGCACTGCACTGCTGCCCGGTGTTTCCCACAATGCTGTCAGCCCGGTTCACCACATCCCTGCCGGTCTGGATAAACGGCGCATCCGGTGAAAGAATGTCTTTCGGCTTGTTCATGAATGACTCTGTGATAGTTTTTCCGGTTTCACCGGTCGCCCATTCCGTGGTGCCGTCATTTTTCAGGCCGCCATCCCCGCCGGCAGTCACGCCACCGTAATATTTTGTCTCATCCGGATTCGCGTTATAGCCGGGGATACTCTCCTGTGGCTTAAAGCCCTGAATACTGCTGCTTCCCTGCCCTTTGATCTGGTGAGCAAAATCAGAACCGGCCCGGTAATCACTGTTGCTGTCAGCCTGTGCCATACCGGTAACCAGAGCCAGTATCAGAGGTAAAATACGTTTCATTTTCCGGAATCTCCTTTCCCTGCCAGTAAATCATGAGCCACCTGCCGGCAGTTACCCGTGGCGGCCACTTTCTCCAGCGCCTGGCCGACCCGCAGATTTCCCCGGATGATGTCGTATCCCTGACAGCAGAACACCACCAGTGCCGGTACGCTGCGAATGCCGTACTGTGAAAACAGCGTCGGGTCGATCTGAACACCATCAGTTGCGCCGTCTTTCACCAGGGACAACACGGCGTCAGCCGTGGCCTTCAGGTCGTTGTTCACCATGCCCCGCAGCGTGGCCGGAATACCGTAATGCCGGGTTTCGCCCAGCATCCGTTTCAGCCCCTCTTCGGGAATGGAGAAGGACACAAAGTACACGGCGCCCTGCTGTGGTTTATCCTTCTGAGCAGCCTGCTGTTTACGGACCAGTTCATCGAGAAACTGGTTATCGGAATGCTGGTGATGCTGCCAACTTACTGATTTAGTGTATGATGGTGTTTTTGAGGTGCTCCAGTGGCTTCTGTTTCTATCAGCTGTCCCTCCTGTTCAGCTACTGACGG